>Ga0164295_10000536_pt1 | contig 32543 bp, 29 predicted proteins | sample GEODES006metaG_FD_111798 | JGI IMG/M metagenome (GOLD analysis project Ga0164295, IMG submission 111798) | Oligotrophic lake water microbial communities from Sparkling Lake, Wisconsin, USA - GEODES006 metaG | ecosystem: Environmental > Aquatic > Freshwater > Lake | place: USA: Sparkling Lake... | reverse complement strand
TAGTGCTGACCAGTATGAATGAGGATGTGTTTGAACCGTTTATCAAGTTCACGGAAGGTATATGCCATCCGAATAAAATCGGGACGAATCCCGGTAATCGTCACGACGGTTTTCATTACTAGTCAATGGTATGCAAGTGTTTAACTTCATAACTGAACAATTTCCTTATACTGCCCCGTCGTCTCGTAGTGTTTCTTCTTTTCTTGAAATACCAGATCGTTGAGCGGAAGTTTGGCGCCCCATGTAGTTTCAGAAGGTGTATGGTATAGATGAATCCCCCCACACTTCACATCGGTATGCGCTACCGACATAGTTTTGATTCCGAGTGAATCTATTTTCAGGACAAGATCATTATCGTCGTATGCGTTTCCAATCGCATAGTCGTAACTAAACCCACCAATCTTATTGAATGTCTCCCTTGTAACAGCAGTCAGAAAATGATACCGCAAATTGCGATGTATCACAGACTGATACCAGCTTTCTTTAAGAAAAATTAGTTTATCGGAATATATATCTGTATCGATACTTGGCTTTGAATACACAACATCGTTATACTGCAGTCCATCGGTGGTTTTTACATCGAAGACTGTGTATGTGTTATCATTCACGTTCGTATGTACATAGTCTATCACATTTCCCACGTGGCATACTTCTGCGTTCTGAATAATTACCTTACCTCCTTCTATGAATCGGAAGCCAATGTTGTAATTCACGCATGGGTTTCCCCAAATTTTCTTATCGGGAAGTATGCGAATAAAATCAATTGTAAATGGATAATTCTTGAGTATCTCTGGGTTTATCGGATCCGAGACAGAATCATCAACTAAGATCACCTGTACATCCCCATACGTGTCACGGGCAATGGTATTGAGAGTATAGTATGTCTGCTTCGAACGGTTCGAGGACGTCATTACAATTGATACGGTCTTAGATGTTAGTGGTTGTTTTTGAATACGAACATGCTGGTAAAATAGACCCGGATCAAGGTTGCGCTTAATATATGCTATCTTTTGCCGATTAGACAGAAGGGTTTCTATTTCAAGACGAGATGTACTTCCAGTCCACTCATATATAGATTTTGTAGGCTCTGTTATTATTGTCTTTACTGGCAGTGTTATAGATCCCGCTACAAAACGGCCAGTTGCACCAGACCAGCTCATTATAACTCTAAACGCTTAAATTTTCGTAAATCTGTTATCTGTGTGCCTATCTCAGGAATGATGAACAACTGGGGGTATATAGAGGTTAATGTTTTATCGCATGCAGTTGGACCCGTATCCTCTACGATTGTTGTTGTTACTTCAAATGTTGTTCGAATCATGCATGCAAGCTCATACTTACTTGCTGCAGTGGGAGATGCGATATGACGAACCCCAGACCAAAAAAGATTTTCTGTTATGATTTTTTCAATAACCCTGCAGTATTCTAGGCAGGTGATTCCGTTCCACATATGGTTCGTCCATCCTTTGATCGTTCCAGAACTATTCTTGACAAACTCCAGGAACGACTTCTTGTTTGCCAGTTCTTCTCCGATAATGGATGTTCGTATCACCGTGCACCCCGGTTCACCTAAAGATTTGCTTATACCGTAGTGTCCAGTTTCATCGTGCTCATCGTTTTCTGTGTACATTCCACTGTTTCCGCTGAATACGCAATCGGTCGTGGGCTGTATCATACGGCAATGATACTTTTGGCAGACTGCCCAGAGGAGATGTGGGAACAATCCGTTTACAACATAAAAGTTCATCGGGTTCTTTTCACGTTGGGGTATAGCACCTATACAATTGATCACACACGTTGACTCGTTTATTCCGTGATCCTGGAGAACTTTCTCTATATCTACGAATGTTGTCTCCTTCGTCATCCTGAATCCTTCTACGATACGGATGTTTTTGAAATATGAATACACATAACGACCGAGCATCCCAGTGTGTCCAAACAGGATGATCATTTTATTCAATACACGTTACGTTTGTAAACTGTATTGAACTCCGTTGCCAGAATCCTTATTTAATTATTTTTATTTAGTTAGGATCACCACACACAACAAAACACCAGAACCATACGGTTTGGCGTTTAGTTGGAGTAGGCCAGGCCGCCCATGCCGGACATGACGCGGAGCACGTTGTAGTTGACGGCGTAGATGCGGACCTTGGCCGTGCGCGCCGACTGGACAGTGTTCACCGACAGCGTCAGGTTGAGCGTCGCCTTGTCAATGCGCGAGAAGTTGCACGTGCCGCTGGGCTGGTGCTCCTCGGGCTTCAGGGCGAAGGAGTACACGTTGACACCCACCGACGGCGTGCGGGAGTGGTGCTGCCACGGCTGCACCTTGTCGAAGTAGCGTCCCTCGCGCTCGTCGAAGCGGTCCTGGCCGTTGAGCTGCACCTTGGCGACCTCCACCGGGTTCTTGCCCTCGCACTTGACGTTCGAGGCGAGGATGACCTTGGCGAGCAGGTAGTTCGTGGTGCCCTCGAAGAACTGGTCGGAGTTGCCGTCCGTGCCGTAGATCTGCGAGCCCGTCGTGAGGCCGGCACCCGAGGCGAGGCCCAGGCCGGGCAGGTAAGGGGCCGGCACACCGCCGGCGGAGCCGGAGCCGGCGCCCGCACCCGACGACAGCGAGTAGGTCGGGATGCCGGAGCCGCTGCCGTTGGTGGCCAGGGCGCCGCGGCCCAGGACCGCCGTCACGATGCCCTCCGTCGACCAGTCGTCGGAGTAGTTGAAGGGCTGCTGGCCGTACGCCTCCTGGATCCACGGCGTCGGGGGGGCGTTGCAGTCAACGAACGAGTCACGCTGGACTACCCAGATCAGCTCCTTAACCGGGTGGTTAAAGTTCATCTGGATCTTGTTCGAGGAGGCCGTGACCGTCTCGTCGCCCGTGAACTGGAGCTGGTCAATCAGGTACTCGTGCGACTGCTGGGCGAAGCGGCGGCGCTCCTCCGTGTCGAGGTAGACGTAGTCAATGTACAGCGAGGCGGCAACCAGCTGGAGCTGGGAGACGGCCGTGACACCGTTGCCCAGGTTCGTGGCCGCCGTCGGCTGGACGCTCGTGGGGTTGGCCGACGCCGTCTCGGCGTAGCAGCAGTTGTAGTTCTGCTCGAACTCGACGTTGATGCGCACCTCGTGGTACTGCAGGGCGATCAGCGGGATGGCCAGGCCGGGGTTGCGGCAGTACCAGAACTGGAGCGGGATGTACAGCGTCTTGAGCGGGCAGCCGGCGCGGGACAAGCACGAGTTGGTGGCCTCCGAGGCGGCGCACGTGGCGTCCAGGGCGACACCAGCGGCGTCCTTGAGCAGCACGAGGTCGGCGGAGTTGCCCACCATGTCGTCGAACGACACCTGGGTGCCGACGGGCTGCGTCAGCTGCGTCCAGATCTGCATCCAGTCGCCGTACTGGCGGTCAATGCGCGAGCCGCCGATCTCGATCTCGACCTGCTTGATCAGGCGGTGGCCGACGTAGTTGAGCCAGCGGAAGCGGGTGTTGGCAACCGTTAGGGCAATCTGGGGCAGCGTCACCTGGATGTAGGTGCGGTACATCAGGTCGGCGTTGCGGCTGATGACGGCAGTGACACGGCGGCCGAAGTCGGCCTGGCCGTTGAACGTCACCTCAATCGCCTCCATGGCGAAGTTGGTGTGGCGCTTGTACAGAACCTTCCAGAAGGTAATCTGCGGGTTGCCGGAGATGTAGATGTCCTGGGCACCGTACGAGACGAGCTGCATAAGTCCGCCTCCCATTGTTTGTTATGCTCCTAACGGACATTATTTTTTTCTCGGGACATCGCCACGGCGGGTTTCCCCCCTGCCATGTGCGTTCGCCTCTCCAATATTTTTTTCTTCGCTAGACTGAAATGGACATCTTCTTCGTTCCAACGTCGAACGTTCTGATTAATACATTCCTGCGTTCGATTGTCGTGATTGCGGTCATGATTCTGGGATTCGAGAGGTCGTGGTATGAAGCCTACTGGGGAGCCGTCATCCACGATGCCATCTCACTACTTCTCGTGAAGCCCTACGTGTAATTCTCCATGTCCAGTATAATGAGCGGAGCCACCGTCGAGTATTCACTGAATTTACAGACGGCTCTAAACGGCGAGAAGATTTCAGCCATGTGTCTAGCCCCATCGTCATTTGGATTCGGGTATTACTGGAACAACTTCTTTTTTGGAACGTCGAATGGCCGCGTATACAAATATGACGAGAGTTCAGATAGTGTAACTCCAGTCACTGTGACGGGGTATACTGGGACTCTGAGTGGAACGATTACCTCCTTAACAACTGATCCGGCAGGGAAGTATCTCTTTCTGAGTGCACCGTCAGATGGAAAGTTTCTTCGTATCGCTCTGGGATCAGTTGGAAATACCAAGAACATTCAAGCGTTCGGTTCAAATACCGGTGGAGTGGCTATTAATTCGCAGAACACTGTATATTTCATTAGTGCAAACGGCAATGCGATCTCTACCGTAGACAATTACGGTCAGGGACAAGTGAATCTAGTTTTTCAGCAACCACCCGGTTCAAATTCAATCTTTACTGGACTTGTCCTGAGTGAAGATGAAACACGCATTTATACAGCAGACAGTTACACTGGAAATATTTACTACTTTGATTTCACGTCTGGGCAAAACACGCTTCAGTCTGCCACTGCCGCATCCCCAGAAAGCAGAATATCTAGCCTTGCAGTGTTGACGCCAACCGATATTCTGTATACCCAGACCAGATCAGCCTTTCCAGGAGTGTATCTGTATAACGTCGTTAAAAATACAAGTATCCTTATTGCAGGTGGGGGTAGTAACACGGTATCAAGTTTTGCCCAGGACTACCAGTTCATAAATCCCAACCAAATCGCAGTGGATCCACAGGGAGATCTGTATATTACAAGCCTAAATCAGTTTGGCGCCCAGCTCTTCACAAAGGTAGCATTCAATATATTTGTGCGCTCCCCAATCGCAGCTCCCATTCCATCGCCGTTTTTCCCGAACTGTGGTCTCCCAGCTCCAGGATACTGTAAGAAATCGGTAGTGCCGTTCAATCCTACCGAGTATTGGTCATTCGCTTATCCACAAAGAGTTGCGGTAAAACGCCCTCCTCCTGGAGACGGACCTGGGCAAGTTCGGTATTCGTGTATCAATACTGTCACGATTCTGTGTCCTACGATTCCACCTTCCAGAGTCAATCCTGTTGTCCCTGTTCCACCACCTACACCAGTCCCACCAATCTACCCCGTTGAAACACCAACCTCGCAATCTACAAAATTGTTTGTGAGCACAGGAGTGTTGTCATCCTTGCGTCTCTCTGCCAGTTCAACAAGTATCCGAGACCTTTCCTTTCAAACATCCTCCTTTCCAATGTCGTTTGGCCCGCAGGGGTACCTCTATTTCATGACACGGTCTGGGACTCTCAATGTTCTTAACACCTCTGGTGGCACAAGATTCCCAACACTTCTCTACCAATATCCTCAGAGAACTACAGTGTCTACGCCTGTCGTTGTTTCCTTCACAGGTCTGGTAGCTTTCATCACTGATTCCAGACGATTGACCGTTATAGACCAGATTGGAAATGTCCGATACAGCAGCAATCTCACCCAGCAAATTGCTGGGGCACCGGTCTTCCTCGATACTCAATCCCTGCTTATTGCTGCCTTCGGAAATACCATAATTGCTCTTGACACTACATCGTGGAACACAGCGTGGACCAATACTCTACCAGGCGATCAGTTCTTGAGTTCGTTGGTCACCGATGGCGTATCTGTATTCGCCGGAACCTTGGGAGGAAATGTAGTATCATATAGCGTAACAACTGGATTTAATTATTGGACGTATTCTACTGCGACCATACCGATCTCCAATGCCCCGTTTATGGCTGGAAATCTCTTGGCAACATTTGCGTCCAATAGCATATATATAATCAACAAGACCCCTACCCGATTCGGAGGAGGGGCAGATACGATTGTAACCTTATCTGGAATAGGGGCACTTCGGTCATCTCCCATGCTATTCACTGATTTCCAATCCACAACCTGGCTGTATTTCACCACAACAAGCGGGATACTGTATGCTGCTGGCGGATTCCTCGGTGTTCCCGGAGCATACATTGATTCGGTGGGAGGAAACGTAGGTAGTTTCTGGAAATCGTCTGAGAGCAATATCCTAAGCAACATAACACCAGTCATTGATGGAAGCGGATCTCTCTATGTATGCGCCTCGAATGCAGTGTATCGCTATCCTACACCTCCAACTTCGTCTACCCCAGTTGCGTTCACTACGGCTGGACCGAATCTGTTTCAGTATATTACTCCAGGAACTATAAGGACTTCGCCAGTCATTAGCAGTCAGAATAAGCTTTCATTTGTAGCCTTTGATAGTACCAGCGGTTCAAATTATATATACACCATCTCTTCTTGATTAATTTTGTTCTCGGGTATGAATAATGTCTTCTTCTGGTCAGTCGGCGGTGGCCGCTCTCATCGATATGGCCAAATCCAAGGGTATTGAACTTCCATCAGGGAATCGGCCAGAGTGGTTGGTGACCCTGCTACACAAGTACGGTTCAGCGGCAAAGGCGGGAGTCCCTACCTCTGCGGATGAAGTTCTAACGACAATCGCAGAAGTCTACAAGGGAGGATGCGACCCTGAGCTGGCGGATGTCATGTCCGAAGCTGTGGTGGGCCTCGGTGTTCCAGAGACAGGGGCAACGGGTGGACGGCGGCGGCGTGGTCGGAAGGCGAAGGTCGGTGGTGGGTTCCGTGAACTAGGAGATGCGATTGCGAAGTTCTTTACTACGCAGTGCCGTCGTGGAGCCACCACGGTCGACAAGATCACCACTGATATGGCGGCGGCTATTGATTCCAAGAGTGCGGAGGCAGAGTCCACACCAGTGGATATTGTAGGGGCTCTCAAGTGGGCGTCGGCGGCGGGGGCGGTGGTCGTAGGAGTCAACGAGGGTCTGCGAACAGCTGTAGTCAACGGACTGATCAATGTGTCTGCTGCCATGCCTACCTTTGGAACGATGTTCACCAATACCCTGACTGCCCTAGAGTTCTCTGCCCAGATTGCGGCTGGAAGCGGAGTAATTGCGGGACAGACGGGAGTGGCTCTGTTCTGCGTCTATATCGTCTACATCCTGCGTGAGAAGCTCATTCAGGGTGGAAAAAGCCTCCTGTCGCTGGACGGCAAGACGATCTGGGAGGCGATCAAGCCTCTGGTTACGAACTCCAAGTTCAAAGAGTTGATGGCAGATATGGAGAACGAACGGCAGGCGATTGCTATCCTGGACGCCGAGCTGGATTCCATGAAGCGTGAACTGAAGCCTGAAGTCCGTGCGGCCTTCTCTATCCCTCCTGTCCGTCGCCGCCGTGCGTCTCTGGCAGCTCTGCGGTCTGCCCCTCCGCTGTCCACATCCGATGCAACCCTTGGTGATGCCGTCAATGGCCTTGTTGCCCTCGTGACCGGACCACCAAAACCTGGCGGTCGCCGCCGTCGGAAGACCAAAAAAGTGGCGGGACGTCGGCGTCGTCATCGCCAGACTAAGCGGGCGAAATCATTCTAGGCGAGATGTGCATCGCCTCCAACTCCTGTAGCCACAACTTGACCGCATAAGGAATGGTCTTATCTTCCAGACCAGCCTTAGCACCACACGACCTACACTCATAGAGATGATCCTTCTCATTGATTGTAGCGAGAGACCCACAGCCCGTGCACACCCCAGCACTGAACGGATCACTGACATCCATCAGTCGCTCCTTGGTGAATACAGCCGCACCATGCGAGATGAAACAGTCACGCTCCATTTCGCCTACACGCAGTCCACCGTCTCGTGCCCGACCCTCACAAGGCTGGCGAGTGAGCGAGACAATCGGACCACGCCCACGGGAATGGCACTTGTCAATGACCATGTGCTTGAGACGCTGGTAATGCGTGGTTCCCAGGAAGATTTCTACCTCCATCATCTCACCTGTCTGACCATTGTACATGATCTCGTTACCGTAAGGGTGGAGACCGAGATTGGTCATGTGAACCTTGAGATCCTCTATTCCAAGATGGGAGTAGGGCGTGCCGTCTCCCAGGTTTCCCGTTCGCACGCCGATACGGCTGTACATCGTCTCCAGCAACTGGGCAATCGTCATGCGAGACGGAATAGCGTGGGGGTTCATGATGATATCGGGACGCAGACCCGAAGCCGTGAAGGGCATATCGCATTCGTCCAGAATCATTCCGCACGTGCCCTTCTGCCCGGCACGAGAAGCGAACTTATCACCGATTTGGGGGGTGCGCTCGGCAACAACCCTGACCTTCACGAACGGATACCCGTCCGAGTTCTTATCCTGCCACACCCCGTCAATACGGGCAGGCTCCGAGTTCTTGTGGGTGGTCGAGAGATCACGGTAGAGGTATCCGTGGGGGTCGCTCCGCATATTCACCACTTTACCGATCACAACATCGTTCTCCTGAACCACCGCATTCTTGATGGGGATACCGTTCTCCTGAATGGCGTGATACGATGTGTTCTTGTATCCCTTTGTATTCTCATGTCGGGCCTTGGAGAACCGCTCCTCCCGCCCGCTCGCCACGTTGCGGTGCTCCTCGTCCTTGTAGACCGTGTAGTAGTATCCCCGCATGAACCCACGCTTCAGAGAGGCCCGATTGAGAATCACGGAATCCTCCTGGTTGTATCCGGAGTAGCAGGCGATAGCCACGATGGCGTTGCATCCGCTTGGCATCTTGTGCATGTTCAAGATACTCATAATCTGCGTCTCCACGATCGGGCGCTGGGGGGATGCGAGGAGGTAAGCGTTCTTGTCTAGACGCTTGTGGTAGTTCGAGGCATACAGAGTCATCGCCTGCTTCGCCATGGCTGATTGGTAGGCATTACGAGGGGACTGATTGTGGTTGGACAGGGGAATAATCGCTGCCATGTGACCAAGAATCATGTGCGGATGAATCTCGCAGTGGGTATGTCCATCAATCTCGTTGGGGAACATTGCGATACGGATGACCTCGGATTCATTGGCGTCCACGTATTCTACGCACGTCCGCACCCAGTCATCCCATACATCCGATACGGGCGGAGGAATCAGTTTACCGTCCATGACTCGGAAGATCGGACGAACGAGTCTGCCAGCATCCGTCTCAATCAGGATACGATTCGCCATGATATTCCAGGCCACAGAGATGTGTGGGTGAATTGCCCCCGTATGCTTCGCATTCTTGAGTTGGGAGTGGACGGCTGCCGGCGTATTCGTGTACGCCACAATCACGCCGTTCACCAAGATTGCGACTTCGCCAGTTGACCATACATTCTCTACCCAATCCACACGTGGAATCTCCTTGAGAAGATTCAGGACCACAAAGGAGGGGACGTGGGTGGATACGGTGGACATCAGACTCATCGTCTTCACAATACCGACGGAGTGACCCTCTGGCGTCTCTACGGGGCAGACGAAGCCCCACGATGACCCGTTGAGTTTGCGAGGAGCCAGGAGCTTGCCTGACTTCTCCACCGGCGTCTGGATGCGGCGGATATGCGAGAGCGTAGCGTTATACGACAGACGGTTCAGGACCTGCGAGACACCTGACTTGGTGGCGTTCGAGAGAGAGGTAGACCCCGACGTCCCAAGACCTTGGACTGTGAAGTTGCCCGTGGCAAGTGCCTGCTTCAGCTTGCCCTCGATCGACGACACCTTGAGGATCTTGTAAAGATTGGAGAGGACCAGGACATCCAGCGGCTTGCCAGAGCGCTTCCAGTTATCATTGTTGATCTCGTGGACGAACTTGGACCGGATATCCTTGCATACCTTCTGGAACAGCTGTCGGAACAGGTGGGTCAAGAGTGCACCCGTCGTCACCACCCGCTTGTTCGGGTAAGCGTCACGGTCATCCTGGGGAATCTTGCCGCTCGCAGTATCCAGCAGCTTCTTCACCATACTCGCAATAATCTTGACCTTGCGTGCGACCAGGACCTCGGGCTCCAGCTTCTCGCCAGCCAGCGTGACATGGGGCAGGAACTCGGTCAAGAGAAGGGCACGGACGTGCGGAGTCTTGTCCTCAACGGCTGGAGGGTATTGTAGATGGTGAGAGAGGTAATCGATCGCATCTTGCTGCGTGAATACACTGATATCCGCACACTCCTTGAAGGATGCTGCCAGGTAATCCGTATCGTCCACGTTCAGGAGACGGTAGACGTCCCGGTCCTTGGTAATCCCAAGGCAGCGGAAGAAGACCATGATAGGAATATCTTCACGGAAGCGAGGAATACAGATGGAGAGGGGGTAGCCCAGACCGTTAAACTTCGCAGACACCCGGATCTCCAGCTTCTTGGGTGGGAGCGTAAAGCTCTCGTGCAGAGACTTCATTTCTACCGAATGCGAATGCTTCGTGGTCGCCTTCTTGTTGAGGAAGACCATGACACGGTTATCCGCCACCTTCTCCTGTGACAGAATCACACGCTCGCCACCGTGCACAATGAAGTAACCCAGAGGATCCTGCGGACACTCCCCCAACTCCTCCATCGTCATAGGGTAGTCCTTGAGAACACAGAGGGACGACCCCAGCATCACCGGGATCTTGCCGAGGGAAATACCCTCGAACAGCTTGGTCTCCTCCTTGAACTCTGTGAGATCCGCACCCGAATACGAGCGGACCTTCAGACGAATATCCACGAACATCTGGGCAGCATACGTGAAGTTGCGGATACGAGCCTCGCACGGGAGCATCTGCTTCAGTCGGCCCGTAGCCTCCTGGATACGGGGCTTGAGATACGAGACGTTATCAAACGATAACCGGAACTCGTACTTGTACTTCTTCGTCGCCTCGTCCTGGTCGTGCCACACCACGATGGGAGGGGTGGAACGAAGAATCAGCGGGAGTTTGTTGCGAAGGAAGTCCTCATACGGCTCAATCTGCGACTCAGAGAATCTGGAAATGCCCTGCTTGAAATATGCTCGGATAGCGTCCATCCTGTTCTTGTATAGACAGTCTCGCCGTAAGACATTTTATCCGTTTTCTATAAGAAGAGGAAGAATGGCTCCGGACCCCAACAAATACAAGGTCACGAAGATCGGCGGAGGAGATATTATCAATGAGGCGACTGATCCCGCATTTAACGGGGAAGATAAGTTAGCCAAAGTGTATCAGATCCAGCATCCGCTGAATCCTCGTGGCCCTATGCCGAGCGGACCCGGGATGGCCGTCGGCGGACGTCGTAAGCGCAGCACGAAGACATACCCTCGTGGAATCCTTCGTAAAACTGCCAAGATCCGCCCCACTGGCAATCCGTCCAAGGCCCCGCCGACCCGCAAGCGCTCTGTAAAACTCATGATGGAAGGCGGGATTGAGAAGGCGAGAAAGACGGCTCGGTCTAAGGCGGCAAAGACCGATATTGGGGTAATTCGCAAGCGGCTAATCGAGAAAAAGATTATTTCGGCAGAGAAGAAGAATATCCCGCCAGCAGTTCTTCGCACACTGTATGCTGACTCGGTCGGTGCTGGACTTCTTTCTTGATCGTCCAGTATAATAGAGTAAAATGACGAAAGGATGGGGCCCTCTTGGATGGGCGACTCTTCATTCCATCTCTGCGTTATACCCCGATAACCCGTCAGATCTTGAACAAGAAATGTTCTCACGATGGCTCCTATCATTCACTGGAACGATCCTGTGCCCGAGCTGTATGCAGCATTTCACGGATGCCACTGCGGCATATACGATGATAAATCCGAGATGGAAATCAAGTCGGCGAGGAGTCCTAGAATTTGTCATGCGAGCCCATAATTCCGTGAATGCTCGTAATCGTGGACGGGTCTATTCGTTTACCGACAGCATGGCTGAACTTGCGGTGTTTCTACCTGAAGATATGGCGGCTGCCCGCCGCCGGGAATACTTGGCATATATCCGCAATGACTGGATGAGAAATATGACGCTGGCAGGTATTTCTACAGCTCCCAAGCTTCGGGAGCTCAATACTATTGAAGACAGCTACTGGTCCAAACGGTCATTTCGGTGGTCGGATCTCTCCATCTTTTCCGATATTAACGTTTCGCCTCTATCGAACCCTACGTCCGCCCTGTCCTCAAGCGGGACGTTTATTCCTCGCTTAAATCCTTCGAGCACGTTTACGTTTCGCAATTTTGGAAAGATTGGACCGAGGTTAGCTCTTCGCTAGGAAGGGGTAGGGAAATACGGGGATCGCATTCCCACGCATACCTTCGCATCCATGGAATACGCATATCTGTTTCCTCGTTGTAACACTCATCGGGAAACAGGACACGCTTATGAGTTGTCCGCAACGACTTCTGGGGAAGAATGAATTGTAGTTGCCGAGTGATGGTGAATGCCGGAGGTTTCGCAGTCCATACGGTTGGGACTTCTTCGTATCGCACAAGCTGAGAGATTAGGGGGGCTTCGGCGTATGGGTATACCCAGTTCCAGTCAAGACATTCGTTCTCGCAGAAGTAGTGCAGTGTCCAATGAAACGTTTTCCAGAACGCATGGACAAGATATTGGGTATCTACGACTCCATCGAGAAGGTGGAGATTATACCGCTTCTCGAAATGATGGGCATCGTGAGAAAAGATCGCCCGTTCTGCGGGGTTCTCTCGTGCTACGACTTTCTGTTTATAGAATTTCAGTTCCTGTGTCGCTGCCATCCGCAGGAATGCCTGGCGCCCAGCGGCTGTCGTTACATCGGGTGACCCTGCCTGGAGGTAACATTCCAGTGCCCGTTCGTGTCCGCCTTCACGCAGGGAAAACATCCCAATCGCAGGCATGAAATCATTGCCGAAACAAAGGACGCAGAGCGCAACGTAGCGATCTGCCGGGATAGGAAGAACACCGGCAAGGGCGTGGATGGATAGCACTGAGTATCCGTCCATCTTTGATTGGAAACTCTGGTTCTCTCGGAGTAGCCATAGTTGAGGACACAGAGCAGTTTGAGAAAGTGACAGAAGAATGAGGTCGGCATCTAGACCGTAGATCACGACATTTTGGCGCTGGGGGGCAGGCAGAGTCTTGATCCATTCAAAGAGTTTGTGTTCGCCTTCGCCTGGGACTTCGGTAGATGATACGATCGCATGGGGTAGACGGGCCCGTACAGCTTGGTCAAGCTCTTTCATGTACGGCGTCCCCGGGGAAATCTGGTTACGATCAAAGACTCCGGGTTCAGAAATACGGAAACGGCGGTATCGCTGCTGCACGATCTTGCCGTAAGGAACGAGGCCATCCATCGCAATGTAGAGAAGTTTGGCCTGGCATGTTTCGTCTAGTAGTTTTAGGAGTGCTTCCACCACACTTTCAATTGGGCGGACATCGTCCATGTAATTGTGAATCAAGCAATTGAAATCGACCGCAAGAATATCGGGCTGAAGTTTTGCCCTGACTCGGGATACAATATTTTTATGAGCCTTGATAAGACTGACGAAATAGAAGGGTATGCCCATTTATTTTATATATAAATCGTCTTACCTGAAAACAATAATGATTTTCTGGATACTTGGGCTTGTTTTGCTGGCGGGGATTGCTTACTATGTCATGTCGACCCAGGGACCTTTGTCCCCTCCCGCTGCTGCCCCGTGCAACACATGTCCCCATGCCAACGGCAACGTCATAAAAACGAATGTAGATCCTTGGCAGTAAAGAATAGGCAACCAGAATGTCTCGTATTGCCGGCGTTCTTCAACTCACCAACAAAACGAGGTATGGCCTCACATCCCGAAACGTTCCAATGTATCTCTTTAGTCCGCTGAACAATGAATTCCCTCAGATGATCGTTGCATCCGCACATCGTGATCTGAAACGGAATATCCTGGTCATCGCCGAAAAGATGAATGACGATAAACTCCCCCGTGGCCAGATCGTGGAAGTCGTGGGAACGTGTGGCGATCCCCTAGCAGAGAGGAAAGCAATTCACGTAGCCTATTCTCCCGATTACTGGAAAAAGATCCCCGAGACGAAAGAACCATCGTCCTTCTTCTTCCGCTCGGTCCTTGACGTTCCCACCATCAACATTGATCCCCCCGGATGCCAGGATATTGACGATTGTATCTCTATCTGGGAAGAGGCGGGGATGACGAAGGTTGCAATCACGATTGCAGATGTGGCCGAGTGGGTGGCAGAAAATCCGTGGATGTCCCATGCCCAGAATATCGGTCAGTCCCTCTATGATGGCGGGGGGTCTGTCAGGAGTATGTTTCCCAAGACGGTTGAACACAAGATGTCCCTCATGCCAGGGGAGAGGAGATTGGGATATGCCTTGATCTTCACTTGGGACGGGCATGTCCGTGATCCCCAATTCAAGGAGGTGACGATCATCAACAAGGCATCGTATACCTACGATAACTGCCGACTAGCCACCGAGATCTCTATCCCCATTCTGCGCTCCATCTGTGAACACCTGGCGGGTCGCCCGCTTCTGGATCCCCACGATTGGGTGGCGGAACTGATGATCTTCTACAACAAAACGATGGCCGAAGAACTTGTGAAACTGGGGAAGGGTCTACTTCGTCACCACTCCATACCCGATGCCGAGAAGCTGGAGAAGTATGAAATCTTGGGCCTGAATGCTCGGATGTTCGCCTATGCGGCCGCAACATACGAACACACGTCACCGAAAGTTCAGCACTGGGGATTCCAGACTCGATACTGCCACGGTTCCTCTCCCATCCGACGGTGGGCTGATGTTGTCAACCAGATGGCTATGAAAGGTATGCCTGTCCCCAACGCCAAAGAGGACTGTAACCGTCTCCAGAAGTTTGCGAAGAAACATGCTCGAGACTTGGCGTTCCTGGACATTCTCCAGCGCCGGCCAGAAAACACTCCCGGTATTGTTGTGTCGTCTACCCGTATATGGGTATCTGATTGGTCACGAATGATTACGTGTTCGAACGATATTCTTCCAGGGACACCCGTGATTATTCGGTATTTCCTGGATATGCAGCGTCCCACTTGGAAAGAGCGACTGGTGTTCCATATCAAAATAGACCCGACTCTGGTACATTAGGAAGTAAATGTGTGGTAATATTATGGCGTTCTATTTAGGCCTAAATTTGAACTTGTTTAAACCAAGGAGAAGACTGGTCAATGTTGGAGAGGTTGTATTTTTAACTGACGGACTTCCCGAAAAAGTGAAAGTTACGTGTTTCGCAGATACCGGGACCTTATTCATGAATGGCAGGTTTGCGCCAGACGGCGTATCAATCGGCGAAACACTGGATTGGTATGCGGGTGAAAAGGTATACGAAATTGATATTGAAGAACTGTATTACCAAAAAGGTTCTAACCCCGAACGCCCAGCCCACGGATGGGAACGGAAGGTGTTTTTATTGGGACGATGGAAATTCCACGCAAAAAACGATATCCATATACGTGTTCATATCGCACTTAGGTATAATGATAAAAACGAATCCACATTCCTGACTATAGGTGAAGCCTAAAATGGACCCTCCTCCCCTAGCACCCCGAAACAATGGTGCGTACACAGACCAAGATTATCAGATTGCCGAATTTGAAGATTTGAACGATGGAGATGTCATATACGTTCGATGGTCAGTTGAACATCAACGAGCGTATATGTATTCAACTCTTGACCGTCCAACCCAGTGGGTACATGATTGGACGATCAGGAAGACGGTTGAAATAGGTATGGGGCCGAATCTGCGCCCCCGGATGGCTTTCGATGCATACGATATCGAGGGGAATTTCGTGATTATTCACCGGGAACTTCCAGATGCGGACGGTGATCCTACTATGGTAACACTGGATGCGGATTATGAGCACGATGAGGTGGAGAAGATCCTTGATCATAAAATGGAATCGTATGCGGCCAACAAGATCATGTTCATGTTCAGTGTTCGTTAGTTCTAGTTGAAACACCGAATTTCAGACACTCCACCAGGAACTGGGGTAACGGACGGAGTGCACTTTCCTCCACCTCCACCGGCGCCGGGACTAATACCTTTACCAGCCGAGCTCGTCGCCGAAGCTGCACCCGATTTAGCGGCCGTTTTAGCCTCTCCGTAGATATACTTATGAAGCCAGTATGCTGGATTTGGAAAGGTGTCATCGACCAACTGTATCGTGGTCTCTCCCTTTTTCATTAGATCAACAATGATTTTCTGCTCGCCCTTCGGCCAATCCGCAGGGGGGGCGGGCTGCGAATTATCTCTTAAGGTCTTGACTACCATATCAACGAATTCGGGGACTGTGGGCGCCGAGGACTGCTGACGAACAGCATATCCGAGGGGGGCGATCAAGGGTTTGTTCCCCATTGTCATAAAAAGTACTATATAAAAGTCTGTAATATCACCTTCGGCCGATTGGGCGTTTTTCATAATCCGGTATGGCAGTAGCGGTATGACGTTAGCTTTGATAAACTTAGCTAAGACTTTGACGCTTTGCGGGGCAGATTGTAGGACATTGGTTCCTATCTGTGGGATGGATAAGTTGTTTTTATTCCGATCTGCCTGGGCCTTACTAAATGTAGCCTCTAACGCAGACAGTTCTGCCTCCGAAGGAATAGGGTTCACCGACGTAAACGTCTCACGGGTAGACTGGAACAGGGCGTATACGAGGAGTAGAATGGCCGCAGCGATCCCAGCATAAACTATATACTTCGGGATCTTCTTCATATTGTTCTTTAAATAAGGTAATATAATAATGAACCCTGAACCCCCTGCCGCAAGGGAGAAGCGGATCCACAAGTATATTGAAGCCTTGGAGAAAGCTCGGGCATTGCGCAAAAAGGGTAAAAAGTATACCCACAAACACGGCTTCTCTGAAAAACCCACCGCTATAGAAATAGCTATCATGAACGATCGGATAAAACACGGTTGGTCCAAATCCAAATCCAAACCTGGTGGAACTCACAGGCGGAGATACAAGGAGTCGGGGACGACCAAGCCACGCACAAGGTCGGTGCGGAATTCACGCAAGACTTCCAAGACCTCCAGGGTTTTCGTATAAGTCGCCAAGGTCACCCACTCGTCCACGATATTCGCAGTCTTCAAGATCGCCTTCATGAAATTGCCCTCATACACTTCATACTCCGCACACAAGACCCCCATCTCATCACCTTCCATCCAGCGGTAGACGATCTCGGGCCAGTAGTTGTGCACCTTCCAATACTCTGGTCGGCTCTTAGGGTTCTCGTGGTCATACAGATCCTGGGCAATGACGTGCACCGCCAAGAGCGCACTCTTCAGCGTATCGGGAACCCTCAGGCACGATACGGTGATGGGGTCCTCCGTCTTCTCGCCCTCCACGAAACACGAGAGCAGGGCAATCAGCTCTGAGCGGGGGAGATTGAATCCCCGCCCGAACATCTTGGACATCACCAGAGGATTACCCTCGTTGATCTCTGAAGCCATGACTCCTGTCTCGGTGAGCGTCTCGCCGTCCGCATACCCCAGTCGCTGGAGATTTATGAGGAACGGGACCTCAATCTTCGTGGCCGCCTCGATCTTTTCTTCCAGTCTCGCAATCTTCTCCCTATTCTTCTTGAACTCCTTGAAATCCTGCCACCCCTTCTCCCACTTGGGACCCACATGCTTGTTCTTCCAGCTATCAAGCAATCCCTGCACCCGTTTCCGCTCAGCGTTCTGCGTGGCTCGGATCTGCGTCTCATACATCTCACGCAGTTCAAACACCGCCACGTCCAGACCCGTATACTTCCCCTGTAGTTCACGGACCTCTGCCTTGTGTAGATCCAACTCACGCTGACGCTGATCGTGCCAATACGACTTCTCCATCATCCCCATCCATCCCGTGGTACCATTCTGTAGACATTTCAGAAGGAAATCGTAGTGGAAATCCATTCTGGATTCCAGAGACTGCTGCTTCCCCTTCATCATCGTCCGCACATCGTCTAGCTCCTCGGGCTTGCGATCGGGGAGGTAGTAAACAAACCCTCGCACATCCTTTCCACGCCGACCCGCCCGACCCGCCATCTGGATATACTCGTCTGTCCTCAGCATCCGCAGCCCGCCCACATCATCATCATATTTGCGGTAACTCGTGAAGATCACCGTCTTGGTCGGCATATTGATTCCCACTGCAAACGTCTCCGTCGCAAACAGAAGCTTGAGATGCCCGCTGGCAAACAGCATCTCCACGATCTCCTTGAGCATCGGGAGCATTCCGCTGTGATGGAACGCCACGCCCTTCATCAGGAGATCCATGAGCGTATGATACTGCGGGAGCATCTTGAGCTCGGGGTATCTGGACAAGTGGAAGTTCACCCGGTGCTTGATCACCGCACCCTCAGACGCATCAATGAGGGTGGATGTCACCTTGGACGCATACGCCTCGCAGTTCTTGCGGGAGAACACGAAGAACATAGCAGGAAGTTTGTTCTCTTGCCGAAGAGTGTCCACCATTTCGTTCATCTGGTGGAGAAATCCGTTAGAACGGATCTCACGGGCCACAACAGGATCACCAGCAACCCGAGCTTTCACTGCATCAGAATGTTTCCTATTCGCATCATCGACACCTTTGAGATACCGAAGATACTCAGCATAGGCCTGGCCATTGAACTGGTCCTTCTCGTCCATGAGCAGCTTTTCCCGAACCCGGTGCTCAAGCGGAACCACCCGGTATTGTGTCGAGATAAGATGTGTCGGAACCTGCTTCATTTCACCGATCCACTGAGCAAAGACGTCTGGACTTTCAATTGTCGCCGAAAGCAGGACGAGCCGAATACGGGGTGGCAGGAGAATCAGGCACTCTTCCCATACCTTTCCCCGGGCGGGGTCATTGAAGTAGTGGACTTCGTCGAAGACGATCGCATCAACAGCGTCTAGTGAGAGAGCTGCCGTGCTCCCAATATGTTCCGTAGACGATCCGATCTTGAACAGAAGGTTCCGCAGGATCTCGGTGGTCATGACCACTACATCTGATTGAGGAGCAAACTTGATATCGCCTGTCATGATCCCTACCTTCCCGGGGTAGAGGGTAGAGAGATCGTGGAATTTTTGATTGGACAGGGATTTGATAGGGGTGGTATAGAACACCCGCCCGCCCTTTTTGAGTGAGTATTCAATTTGGTACTCACCCACCAGCGTCTTGCCACTGCCCGTCTTGGCCGTGACCAGAACGTTCTCGCCAGCCTGGATAGCAGCTACCGCACATTTCTGAAAGGGATCCAGAGGAAACGTATATGACGTCTCAACCTCGGGAGCCTTCGTTGTATCGGCGATTCGCAACATTCTTTGAATTGCCTTGAATGTTTTCCACTCCTATCGTTTCCGTTTTGTTTAGATCGACAACCTCACTTGATCCCTAAAAATGTACGCCCAATCTTACTCGTTATAAACATAGCAAATCCAGCAAAAATCTGGACATAAAATAGCTGGCTCATTCGTGTAAAATATAATAAATATAGGGATATCCCGGCAAAAACTAAGAAACTACACCAGAAAAGTGTCGTAAACATATCCATTATCTACTACTTATATATAAAAACGACCGTTTGGGTCTAAAATAGGGTAGGGGGCATGGCCTTGCAGTAAGATCCGCTCGAGAAATAGTAGAGGAAATACCAGGGTCCTAGCACTAGGGCAATCACAATTCCGAGAATCTTCTCACCTAAAGATCCCGAGTATCCGAAACATATGAGCGACATGACGAAGCCAACCAGACCAAAAAGAAGCCATAGACCCAATGCAGTTACCGCAAGAATAGACTTTACCGTCCACCGCTTATCCGCTCCAGGCTGAGCCGTCGGAGCAGTAGCCATTGCACCTTCTTTTGTCTTTGTGGGGACTGCTGCACCCGGCGATCCCGGTGGGAGAGTTGCGGGAGCTCGGGGGTCAACTGGAACAGCACCCGGAGAGGTCGAAGAGCTGGACGCAGGCGGTACTGTGGACCCAGGAGTAGGAGGAGGAACCGTGCTCACCATTATATCTTACCGAAGAATTTCAATCGTGCCTGGCGGATATCTTCCTCCGTCTTAGGAAGTGGTCCCGGCGCCGGAGCGTCCTCTACCTTGTGCCCTTCCACTCCGCACATAGAAATCCACTGTGCCTTGGTGATACCTTGGAGCGTCTTGAGGCAGATCGACAGATCCTTCTTGGATTTCTTACCCATATGCCGAACAAACGAGCAGTTGGTCATCACAATATACTTCTCCCAGGGTCCAGTCCGCATACACAGCGCATAGAAGGTGGACAGTGCTTTCCAGGTCACAATTTTCGTTTTCGTCTCCTGCTTCTTGTACTTACACTGGACTGCCGAATACAGTGCTCCCCGACGGCAAACAAGGTCAATGCCCACATCCGGCCGTTTCATTCCCAGGTCTGCCAGTATTGTGTCTGGGACATCAGCCAGCAGCCACACGTCGTCGTATCCCTTGATATGTTTGAGGTAGAGCACGCAGAACTCTTCAAAGATATCTCCCCGGACTTTCTTGTTATCCCGCACTCGCATTTCCGTGAAGCTGTGTGCTGGTTCATTGTAGAATTTCTGGCACTCGCCTTCAAACGTGTCCCAGAGATTCCTGTTGTCCTTGTTCTCGAGAAAGATGGTATGGAGTAGTCTGTTCATTTTGATGCTCCAAACCAACCATAGATGGCTGCGATCCATTTTCGCCAGTATACATAATGGCAGTATACGAACTAGGCGAAGGGAAGTTTGTGCCGAACCAGCTCATAAAGGATTCCGAAATCACGATTACGGCAGATTTTCCAGGGGAACTCACCAAACAAGGAAAATTCAAGTCCAACAGGATTGTCAATCTTGCTGCTGGCGGGACGTATGTTATTAAGGCGGGGACACTGTTCTCTATCTACAACGGACGGTCCCTGTTCTTAAAGCGGGGAGGTCGGAAGACTCGGTCCCGGACTCGCAAGGTTCTAACCCTTCATCGTCGCAAATACCGACTGCGCAAGTGAGTGTGCATCCTCTTCCGTAACATTCGCAATCGTGCTGGCTACGCTGCAGAGACCCTCGTGAATCAGGTTCCAGGCATCGTCGTCCCACGGAAGAGCCGTTGTCCTGGGACCACGACCGGGGAAGTTCTCCAGCAGAACGCCGTCCTTCTTTCCCTTCATGAACATATAGCACCGCAGCTGGATGAAATCATACGCTGGCGGAGTTGTCCAGAACCGCTTACGATTCTTCGTCTCCACGACCTTGTCCCCCTGAATCCCGTCGAGATACCCGATGAGACGGTAAGAATCACACTCAAAGTCCACGAACGTATTGCGGTCCGTGACTTGAATGCCCGTAGAGACTGCGTGCTCGTTCTCGGCCTTATCCTCCAGCCGAGTCCCCCGCCGCTTCTGGATTTCGCTGGCTAGAGCCTGGTGCTCCTGCGTCTGCTCGATCTTGGCAGCCACCTCGGGGTTTGCACACAGAAGAGCTGTCTCCGTCGCAACATCCATCTGGCCTGCAATCACACGGGCCACGGCCTCCTGGAGTGCCGGAGTTGTAGGTATCCGCTTACCCTCCAGCGTCTCCTGAACAACCTGCCGAATATGAGTCTGCTTGAATGTTGTGATCGCCTTCTCCATCTGGTAATCGGAGGTGGCTCCACACGCCATATCCACCGATGCCCACATAGCCTGCAGTGCTGGCCCACTTGCTTGGGCTACAACTTCCCGTTCCGTTCGGGCGCCCATCGTATCCTTGACACCCAGAATCACGGACTTGAACTTGGGCATCGTAGTAAGAACCTTGAGGAGCGACTCATTCTTACTGCGGTAGGGATTCAAACCGAGGAGAGATGCGACATCGGAGGCACTGAAACGGGGCTTCATTTTGTTGTATGTCCTTCCAGGCTCTAATACAGTTCCGTTTTCAACTGAACATGTTTACATAGTCTGGACCCATACACTCATTTGCCGACACAATTGTCTTGAAAATAGGATCGCATTCGGGGTTGGATGCCCGGGCTAGACCTGGAGGTTCAGGTCCAAAATCGGCAGTCAGACGATCCATACGACTCTTGACCAATCGAGCTTCGTCTGAATCTTCTGTTAGATACCATGCCGGCTCCGTCCAGTATGCCTTGAGATCTTTTAGTTCCGATTCATGATGGATACACATCTCATTCGAGAAATGCCAGAATTCGGCACCCGGAGAGAATCGATTGTCCTCCCAGAACACATGCTTGGTAAATACCCGAGGACCTCCACACAAGTAGTTTTCCCGGTTGCTAGTTGTCCCATTCTTCGCTACGACCGAGATGTGCATATTCTTCTCCTCCCAGACGATCGAGTTCATGAAATTGAGAAGCACGGGAGACGCCACGAAATCTGCATCCCACTTGAATACCCATGTATACTTCGCCTGCTGGACACACCAGTTTGAATACCGAATAAAACTGTGAGGAGAATTAATATCTGTGGCTAGAGTCTCATATCCCGCCCTAGACACGGCATTGTCATATGATAGAACCCGCACATTGTCGTTCTCAAGCGCTAGGGTCATTGCGATCTCAGAACTCTTGTCCGTGCACCGATGAAGGATCAGGACAATCTCGTGAAGAAATCTTACACCTGCGAGCGACCGCACACACCTCTCGAGCGTAGCCTCTTCGTTGTGGGCACGGATGATGAATGAAACCCCATTTCCCGCCATTTACGTATGCCAGGTCAACAGTATGTAAATGGCATCGGCAATTCGCCTCCACATTCTGGCTCTGCCTCATACCGTCACCAACAACGATTTCAGTCACTGTGCATACACTGGCAAGGTTCTCCGTTTCCCCCGGATGATGATGTCCCGAGGATTCGAAGTCTATCATTACGGCGTAGAAGGATCAAAAACCAAGGCAACAAAGGAGATTGAGCTCATGTCCCGTGAGGAATGGGATATCCTGCGAGTCATGTCCTATAAACAGCTACATCCCGAAATGAAGCACGCAGACGTTGTTAAGAAACTGGAAGATCATACTACGTTCATTGGCGATCTGGGCAACTGGTCTACTCCTCTTTACAAGGAATTCAACGCCCGCCTACGCCCTCTTCTCCAAGAGAATTACCGTAGCACCAAGACCGATATTGTCTGTCTTCCCTTTGGAGCATCCCACGATGCTGCGCTTGATGGACTCGATATGGTTGTGTGTGAGAGCGGGATCGGATACAACGATTCGAAACGTAACTATCGGGTCTTTGAAAGTTATGCGTGGCTCCATCAGGTTCTTGGTCTCGAAAAGAAGTGGGGGCAAAATTACTGGTTCGTGGTTCCCAATTACTTTGATTCGGTCGAATGGCCCCTGTCCATGACTCCCCAGATCAATACGGTCGGGTTCTTTGGTCGTATCTATGATGGGAAGGGCTGTCACATTATCGTAGAAATGGCCAGGCGGATGCCCCATATTCGTTTCATTCTTTGTGGACAGGGCAATCCTACCCCGTTCCTTGTATGCCCCAATATCGTCTACAAACCCCCAATCAGCGGACTAGAACGAGGAGAATACCTTGGATCTCTCCAAGCTCTCCTGGCTCCCACAATGTTCATTGAGCCATTCTGCGGCGTGGTAGTCGAGGCCCAGTTGTGCGGAACCCCGGCTCTTACCACCGATTACGGTGCACAGACGGAGACAGTAGAGCCGTTCAAGACTGGACTCAATTGCCATACGCTACAAGACTACTGTCTAGGAATCCAGATGGCGGTGGACGGAAAGTTTGACCGGACTTACATTCGTGAACGTGCAGTGCGTCTGTACGACATGTTCAATGTAGCGAGGAAGTATGAGTATGTGTTCAAGAGTGTCATGGATATTCACAGCGGTGCGAACGGATGGTATTCTCAGGAGTCGCATCTCCTTAGATTGACTGAATAAACTCCCACTGAAGATACTCACAAATCTTCTTCCAGATTGTGTCATGCTGAATCAGTCGATCACGAGACTTGAGAAGCGGGAAGTGGACCTTATACTCGTCCAGCTCCAGCAGCTCCAGGAACTTGTAGATGATATACGAATACGACAGGAAATTCCTGCGTTCGTCGGGACAGTAGAGGAGGTAGGGTGCCTGCACTTCCTGGAACATAGCCCGGATCTTGTCCTCGATCTCCGGTGTAATCGTGGGCGGGGGATTACCGTTCAGCCTAGACAGGATGTGAGCGGCGTGTTCATAATACCGGTTCCTCCCAAGCTTTTTGAGGATTTCACGGATATTCTGTTCGGTCAGGAGAGCAATGTTATCGATGCGTCTCTTGCGGATCTCGCAAATGACTTCGTTCATCACATCTTCTGGGATCTCTGTACTTTCCTTCGCCTGGAACTGGTTCAGAATCTCGTTCAGATGGTTCTGCTTCTTGTATGCATAATTGTTGCGCTCCTTCGGCGGATCACGGAAACTGGGGAAATCAGAGACAACGAGGGCATACTCTTCCGATCCACACTTGGGGCATACGAGAATACCTTCGGATGTGATCTCTTCCCTGGGAATATTACACGGTGCACAGTGCTCAGCCATCTTCTTGATATTATCGGCGTTCTCGGCAATATTCAAGCCGTTGGACAGACCACGACGGGAAAGGTATTCGTCAAACATCTTTTTCTTGGACGGCCCCGCCGACATCTCCGTGACAGAAAACAGTTTATCGAACGTCCCGGGGATCCTGGATCCGAAATCTACCTTGGACGTTGTCTTTTTGCCGGGGGGCGCATAGTAATCCAGCATGAGGTCTCCGCTTTCCAGGTAATATTTCTGAATATCGCACTTCTCCCTCGCATCCGAAATGGTTTGTACGAGCGCATCGTGTTCTGCCTGTAACCTAGATTGCCGCATGACATCTTCAAATACGAAAGGACTGAATTTTCCGGAGAGTTCTTGGGTAAGTTCTCTGTGTCTAGTTTCCAGTGCACGGACCGATTCATCGGACGAACCCTGTTGGAGTTCGTCTACATACCGTTCGTGCAGGGAATCCAGGGTTCCAATCTCCCTTCCCTTTGCAGTTCCATCCCGAGATTTCTTAACCTTGAAAACGTCCGAGGACATTATTTGATGTGCTTGGAGTTTCACCTGTAAGTCTGTTCATTCAATCATTCTTCAAGAGAACGTATCCTATAAAAATCGCAAAGGCAACAGCAAGAGTCGCAGCGGACCCAGAATCAATATAGTCTATTTCAACAGGCGCCTGATACAAATTCTCCTGGAAGTTCGCATACTTCTCACCTGGATTGAGTCCTTTTGCGTTCTTCTTTGCCTTTGCGGCTTCTTCCGCTTTAGTCTTTGCCGCCGCCGCATCTGCCGCATCCTTGGCTACTTTCTCGGACGCCTTCTTCTCAGCTTTGATGATCGCCATAAGATTAGCAGTTTCAGCGGCAGTGGAAGCCGTGCACGGACTCATATTGAATTCCAATGAGGTGGCTAAGAACTTTGTTTGATTGCCCTGAGCTACACCTGTTTGAATATCGGTTACGGGACACGTCCAAGGCTGGCAGGGCGGAATTCCGTCCAAGACAAGTCCATTCATGATTTTCAGGGGATTCATAGCCGCCAAGTCGCCACCTGCTCCCGGAATAATACCGTCAAACCCGTTGCCTTTCACCGCTTTCTGAAAACTCTCACCTAGAACCGCCGCCGCATCGTCTCCTCCCAATTTGTTGTTCGTGTAGGAGGACCGAGGAACAACTTCGCCGTCGCCTTTGTCATTCCCGTCCTTGTCCTTTGTTCCCGGTAGACGGCACATTCCACCCGTATCCTTGAAAAATTGATTTCCGACTTTCGGTCCTACGATCAAATTGTCTACATAGCCAAAAATAGCAGTGGCGTTGGTCACCACCTGGGACAACGTTCCATCGGTGCCTACACGCTTATCTTCCGGAGACTGGATCGTCTGGAGATAATCAAATGACGGACCAAGCGCTTTGTCTAGAATAGCATTTCCGGCAGCGACAGGATTATCGCCCGCCGATACAAGTGAGGATTGAACGCTTTTCCACATTACTTCTTACTTACTTACGGGCAAATTCTTCCAGTTGTTCTACGAAAGAAGGGTTCGTCATGACGCACGGTCGCTGCTTGGCCATGACCTCCACGACTTTCTCCATTGGAATCCCGAACCTTCTGTGGAGATACGCTGCCAAGAGCGTTGCCGAACGGTTCATTCCTGCCACACAGTGAACATACACGCACTTGCATGTCGGTTCACGCAGGAACATATCCATAACCTTTTCAAACGTAGGGTAGTAATCTTTAATGAGCGGAAACCCTATCGTATCTTCGGCACCCAGAGCAATGTATGCGCTCGGTCCGACATGTGTAGACGCCCACGCAGGGCAGGCTGATTTCTCCGCACAGTTCACGATATGTGTGACGTTGTGTCTCCGCACAAAGGTTGGATTTAAATGAAATCCGGGGCCAAGAAGAATGCGATCAAACACGGCTGCGATCGGATCGTATTCTGGTCCTCTAGACCGACTCCGGTTCTTGTCAAGAATTGGTTGCAACATGCTTACTGTAGTTCAACAGAATAAGAGATCCGATTTATACTAGACGAGGGGCTGCAGGATCATCTGGAGAATATAGACTAGCACTACACCAAGCCCACCGAGGCACGCCGCACCTGTCAGCGAGACGACACCCGAACCTCCATAGGCATTCGGGATGTAGCGAAGGAACAGAGACTGCACGGGCGTCAGCGAAATGAGGAAGATGGCGGCAAAGATGGAGACATACGTCATGATGGATTTCAGGACGGTGATTGCGGCACCCGGGTTAAACTGATTGACCTGAGTGGGGGGAGGAGGAGTATAGATAGCCGAAGACGTTCCTGGCGTTACCATTTGCGGGTAAGTAGTGGCGGCAGGTAGGGACATAGCAGGTTGCTGCGATCCTCCTGTAGGCATCAGCTGATCAAGGGGGGTGGCGTCCATTTGTATATCTATTAGAGCGAAACTCTCGCCGCCGGACACGACGCATCCTCCACTCGGAAGCGATAACACTTTCCATCGACTCTAGTCACCATGTCCCTGATTTCCGAGGGAGGAATAGCAGATACTTCTACTTCAGTCTGCGGTCGATGGAACATCAGGACAGCGAGTCCCAAGCCGACAACAAATGAAAAGAAGTAGTTGGCTTCTGGTTTCTTGAGAATCTGAGCTAGATTCATTCTATTGCTTGTTACATGTTCAGAAAATCAATGCTATCTGTACATTGGACGGGGTAAGCCGTCGCACGGAAACACCCGTTCTCAATATCAGGATTGCGGAAAACGATAGCGGGATTGTGGACATCGGGGACCATCTTCTTCTTTGTCTGTGGCGGCACGAATATTGTGGTCACGGTCATGCCGACCAGAAATCCTCCAAAGACCCAAAGGATATTGAACATTATTCTAGACCAAGAGTTTTATAGACACGATGAACGGTTTCCTGATTGTCTCCACTCCATGTGATGAACCTCTTGCCCTGTGGAATTTTTATACTCCCCCCGAAATGCACGAAGAGATCGGCAATATAGTAGAAGGATCGACGATCATTCGCCCATACGATATGCGGCATCGCCCAACTTGCCATGACATCTTCATAAAACTTATCACGTTGATTTATATGTCCTCCAACAAGAACCACGAACATCTATTATCTATATAAAACAATGGATCTTCGTAAATTTTGGGACGGTAAGCTTCTCCTGGCATCTCTCGCATCGGCGGCGGTCGTTGATACCGCTGGACTGTTTGTGTGGAGGTATACTGCTGATCGTGATGGTCCTATCAATACCTGGTATGACAAGTTTGGAGTGATTGCGTATGTCCTGGACGTATCCTCTATGGTTATTGGCTTCGTTCTCGCCCAGCTTGTCACATATGCCATCGGAGGGTCTTACAATCTCCTCTTCTTCCTCATTGTCGTTGTGGCGGTGCAGATGGTTCACGATATTCTGTTTGGACTATTTCTAGTTCCTCTCATTCCTGCTGGCGAAAACGATATCATGGACCTCATGAAATCGTATACGACAATGAAGGGAAGTGAGTGGGTTCTGGTGGTGGACGCTCTCTATATGATTCTCACGGTGCTGGGAGCTTTAGTTCTCTATAAGCTACCTCCCTATGTCACATGGTTCAATCTGTTGTTTGTTTCCTACGTGACAGGGTACATCTTAACGACGCGCCGTCTTCCGAGCAGCGGGATTCCGACGCCGCTTAAGTGAACGCCGACGTCCGCCGACTTTCTCTTGCGGGTAATTCAGCTCAAACTCGAACCGGAAGGTCGGTCCAGTCGGGCGAACTCCGCCAGTCTTCTTCTCCTTGACGAGCGTGGATCCATACTTGAACTTGTCGATGGAGATAAAGACAATATCTCCACCCATCTTGCGTTCGGCTGGGATCTCCCAATCTCCGCCCCCAGCATTCCATCCGGTTCCCTTGGCGGCACTGGACTTCACAAATTCACGGTCAGGGAACTGTAGCGTAAACGTCTGCCCCCGGTGGTTCTTCTTGACATCGGCGATATACGAGGATAGACGCTTGTCCTTGAATGCCTCATCTACATTCTCATCGTTGATGAGTTTGAGATTCAGATCTGAATCCACACTCTTCATAAATTGTATGACTGCTTCACGGAATGTCTTATCAAAGTTCTCGTCTATGGTTCCGGTGATATTCGTGGGAGTGGGGGTCACGGGAGGAGTAGCAAGTTCAGTGACGGGAGCAGTATACCTCGGACGACGAGGAGCGAACTGGTCAAGAGACGTCATGACGCCCGAATCAATGGCCACTGTTGGTGCGGGGACGGAGGTTCCAACTGTAGGGGGAGTGACAGTAGGAGCAGGGGCGGGAGCAGCATTTGGATTGAAGGCGTCTAGAGACGCAGCGAGAGCAGGGTCGATGGAAGCAGTAACAGGAGGGGCAACTTCGCCTTGGGTTAGTGGAGTGTTCACTTGAGGAGTAATGGGAGATCCAAGGGTTCCACGGTCACCCAGTCCTAGGCGTTCCTCGGCGGCTGCACGAGCAGCTAGGCCTTCGGGAGTTGGGGCAAGAGGGTTCACGAGGCGTAGAGGAGCCGGGGCTGGAGCCGGGGCTGGGGTATCACGCATCGGATTGGAAACATCGGCGGGAGGAGCCGGAGCCGGGGCTAGGCCTTGAGCAGCACGCATAGCTGGTGATAGTCCCTTGTCAATATGCCGTTGCATGAGGCTCCGAGTGTCAGCTGGAGCTGGAGCTGGAGCTGGAGCTGGAGCTGGAGCTGGAGCTGGAGACGGGGCCGGAGATGGGGCCGGAGACGGCGCCGGAGACGGGGCGGGGGCTGCTGTAGCCGCAGTCTTTGGGGAGACGTAACGGGGGTCTTTCGCCGCCTTACGGACCTCTTCTAGATTCGCAGCCGAAGCAGCTAAACCTTCGTTGACTTTCTGCTCGTCCTTCGACCAGAGTGCGGCATCTGCACCTGCTTCTGTGGCTTCCGCCTTGGCCTTGATTACATCTTTGGCTGCCTGGACAGATATCTTGGCCAGAGCTTCCTTCCGCTTGTTGGTGGACTTATCGCCCTTGGCAACTTCCTTGTCCAGAGCATCCTTAGCAGCCGCTGCCTCCTTCTCCAGTTTCGCTACCTTATCGTTCGCCGCCTTTGCAGCGGCCTTCATCTGCTTTAGCGTGGCCATGTACTTGGCATGGGCCTTCTTCACCTGCTCGTGATCCTTCTCGGCAGCATCCATTACCTTCTTCGCAATCGCTTCCCATTTCTTCCTTGCTTGTGCGGCAAGCTTCTTCCTTTGTTGGGCTTCATTGATGAGCTGTAGACGCCGCTGGGGAGACACATCGCCCGCCCCAGCAATATCTGCCTCGGCCTTATCACGTGCGGCCTCCATCCTGATAAGCTCGGATGACTGAAATGCCATATCCTGCGCCAATGTCTTTGTTGCATCAGTCTTCTCTCCAGGTGGGGGAGGAGACGCAGAGCGGGCAGCCATCGCTCCAACCGCATCGGGATTAACACCCACTACGGTAGCGAATGGAGAGGGAGCTTCGGCAGGAGGAGGTGACGAACTACGAGCAGCCATTGCTCCTACGGCATCTGGACTGACTTTTACATCTGTCGAACGTCCACGTGTCTGTTCTGGAGCGGGCGTAGCCGTGGGCGGAGCAGCCGTAGCCGTGGGCGGAGCAGCGGGCCCAGGAGCAGCCGTAGCCGTGGGGGTAGCAGCGGGCGCAGGAGCAGCCGTAGCCGTGGGCGGAGCAGCGGGCGCAGGAGCAGCCGTAGCCGTGGGCGGAGCAGCAGCTTCAAGAAGTGGCGTTGTTGGAACGGTTGGTTTTACCTCAGGGCCGCCGGGGGGTGCTGTTCCTAGCGTTCCCGTGAGAACAGATACCATTTCGAATCCTGATTTGAGTTGCACAGGTCCACGTCCCTTAATGGTTACCGTGACAGGAGTCACTAGGAATCCGTGTAGTGCCGCACGGTGATCTTTGTTGCCGACAGGGCCTACTGAAAAATTATTGAACTGGGCAGATGTAGGAGAAAACGTGATCTCGGAGATCGGACTCTTGAGATTGAAGGTGATCGCACCGGTAGAGTCAACAACAAACCCTTTCAAGAGTGGACTTGCTGGTGGGAGAATTGTTTGGGAAGTAGATGAAACAACGTTCGGATCGTCTAGGAACTTTTCTACATCGGTTGCGAAATGGAATAGAGGAATTTCCATATCCGTGTAAGCTCCCAAAATCACACTGTCCGCAGGAACGATTGTTCCATCACTACGCTTCAAGACCTTCTTTTCGGCACGAGTTCGTTCCCGAGTCTCTGTTTTCAGCGATTCAATTTTCGGGGTGGCGGGGTCAGATCCCATCAGTTGCATAGAGGGTTTCAGAGTGTCTCCGTCACGATTAAGTTTAAAATTATGGACAATCACATCCGGGGGATCTACACTATCCGTGAGTTTGATAAACCCAAAATCGTCTGTTTTCGGAGGAGGACCGTCCACCGCAGGGGCTTGAACAGGAGCAGGAGCCGGAGCAGGAGCCGGAGCAGGAGCCGGAGCAGGAGCCGGAGCTGGAGCCGGAGCCGGAGCCGGAGCAGGAGCAGGAGCAGGGGCAGGGGCAGGGGCAGAATCTAGAGCCATGGGCGGAGGGACTGCCTCTGACGGTTTCGGTTCGTCCTTATGGAAATTCTTAGCGATCTTGATGGCTTCGTCGTACGGCATGGAATACTCCCCCGACGGTCCGTGCACGGCCTCAAAGTGGTTCTGGTTCTCGTTGTAGATCACGTATACAGGCGCCCCCGCCTTTCCTTCCAGAACACTTGCCTCCTTCTGCCCCGGGAGTTTCTCCTTGGTCTTCACTATACCTGCTTGAACGGCTCCCGACGTCTTGGCCACAATCAAAAAGTTGAGACCGTGCTGCTTGGCAAACTTCTCGAGCTCAGAGGTCTGGAGATACGTCTGGTTGGCCGCAATACGCTTGGCCTCCTCATCGGTAAGCCCCTCGGTCTTGGAAAAAAGACCGTCACGACGGAACTTGCTAGCAATCGTATTACGCACGGCGAGGGGCTGCTTGCGGAAGGTGGGACTTATCGCAATGAGCATCGAGTGGACTAGGCAGTCAAAGTCTGTGGGTGGGACGTTTACACGGGACCACCCGGTAAGTTCAGGGGGGAACTCTAGCTTGGCCACATCGGTCATCGTATCGACTGCCTGGGTCTTCAGACCCTTCTCTCCGGCAACGGCCTTCTCAATCAGACTTGCGTCTGGCGAGGGTGTCGATACGACTGCCGACGCAGGTTGAGTAGGAACTTCCCAGGTTGCTCCACACCCGGTCTTTACAGGCTCGCCCTCTTTGTAAAAATATGGAGCACCTGTAGCAGGGTCGATCGTTGAGTCCCATCCAGCCGGTAGAGGTATCTTTGCTGGATTGGTTGATGGTGAGCACACAGCGTCATCAGATACTGCAGCGGGAGTTGTGGCGGATACATCCGATTTCGCAGCGACAGTTCCCTTCGCCTTCTCGGCACGAGCCTTCAGATTCTCAATGCCCTTGGCTCCTGTAGCGGGAAGAGCCTTGGATACATCCGACTCGGAATTGCGACGTGAAGCTACCGTTTTCTTAGCACGTTTTGCTCGCATACCAAGATTTTGAGAAGCTGCTGCAGCGGTTACGGATATTTTAGCACCGCCTTCACTCATTATACTTGGGCAAGAAATGAGGTCGGTGGCGTTTTCGGTAGGTTGCGAAACCAAGCTTTGTGCCGATGTAGTATGCCCGGTAACACTCCACTGCATCGCCTACTGCTTTGTACTCCTCGGGCATCGCACATCGGGGCGAGGTCATCCCGTGGGATACAAGACCCACAGGATACACTGCGCTCAGCCAGTCCAGATGCTTCTCACATGCGTGGATGCGATCACCGTAGCGGAATTGATACTCGGCGAGAAGTGCGTGCGTGAGCTTAACGAGCCACCGATAATTATCGAGTGATTCACACAGCCAGATTGCACAGGGATGTTTACGGTGTGTCGGTTTGTATCCTCCGTTTGGAGCACAATCAAGATAGGGCGGAGACTCCGAGTGAACCCAGTGACAGGTATATAGAAGTTGACAGGATTCTACGATCATTTTTACTACATGTTTGTCGCAGTGATATTTGGCGCATTTGCGAGGATTCCAGTGGAGGAAGAAGATATTCAT
>Ga0164295_10000534_pt1 | contig 32564 bp, 32 predicted proteins | sample GEODES006metaG_FD_111798 | JGI IMG/M metagenome (GOLD analysis project Ga0164295, IMG submission 111798) | Oligotrophic lake water microbial communities from Sparkling Lake, Wisconsin, USA - GEODES006 metaG | ecosystem: Environmental > Aquatic > Freshwater > Lake | place: USA: Sparkling Lake... | reverse complement strand
CGGTATCGGTCGCTCGCCGGCGAACAGGCGGCGGACATCCTCGCCGCCATCGGCGGCGAGGATGGCCAGCAGCAGCCACGCCGCCTCTCCCGCAAGGTCGCCAGGCAGGCGGTTGACTTCGATGCCCTGTTCGGAGAGCCGCGCGACGGCTTCGTGCACGCCCCGGCGCACCGCCGGTGAGGGTGGGATCGGGCCGGAGTCATCCCACCATGCCAGCCGGCGGATCACCGGCTGCGTCTGGCCGATCGCCGTCACCGCGTCGAGAGCCAGCCTCAGATCCTCAACGCACCGCGCGAGGAAACCCGCCCGCGGCCTCACGGCCGTGAGGCCCGGCATCGTCGAGAAAGCACCGCCGTTGCCCAGGGCCACCGACCGCGGGACGAGGGCCGCGATCCCGCAGGCATGAGCCGGCTGCCGGAGACTGCCAGCCAGGTCGTTTCCCACGGCGAGCGGCACCACCCCGGCCGCGACCAGCGCGGCATCGCCACCGCTGGACCCGCCGGGGCCTCGCAATGGATCGGCCGGGTGCAGCGTGCGTCCCCAGACGGGGTTGTCGGTTTCGTGGAGGTACATGGCCTGCGGCACGTTGGCCTTGCCGACGACGACCGCGCCGGCGGCTCGCAGCTGCTTGACGAGCGGGGCGTCATCCGCATCGGCCAGCCCGCGACGGGCCTTGATGCCCAGCGTGGTCGAGAGCCCGCGGACCGCGAAGCACTCCTTCACGCTGACCGGCACGCCGGCCAGGGGGGCGTCACGGAGTTCGCCGGCAGCCACCCGGGCGTCGATCGTGTCGGCCTCCGCCGCTGCGGCAGTCCACCGCTGCTGCACCAGCGCGTTGAGGCTGCCACCCCTCACCGCATGCCGCTGCATCCGCTCCGCGAGCACGTGGGCCGCCCGCAGCCGGCCGGCCATCACATCCCGCGCGATGATCGTCGCCGATCCGTGCGGATCGACCGCCGGCGGCTGCGGCAGTCCGCTCACAGGTCAGGGAGGCCGAACGGATCGGGCTCGGCAGCCGCGGCCGGCGCGACAGGCGGTGACGAGATCGCCGGATGGGCTGCCGCTGACCGTACGTCCGCCGCCCAGAGCAGATCACCATCCAATACCAGCCCCGAGATCAGCACCGCGTCGCCGGCCGCTGCCGCGGGCTCCGCCCGCGAGATCACGGCGACTTCCCGCGACTGCCCTCCGGCCTCGGCCATCGACACCCGCGAGTACCAGTAGGGCCCGACCTGCCGCGCGCCGGCGAATGTGGCCGGCATCACGATGCCGTCACCTTCGCGGCGGTTGTAGGCCAGCCAGTTCCGCGCCAGTCTCGCGAGGTCGTCGAGCCGTTCCGGCGCGGCGAGGATGCGATGATGATGATCGGCGGCGACCTCGGGCGTGGCTGCGAGGGGCCGACCCGAATCAGCGGCAACCCGCTCGAGCATCGCCAGTTCCTCGGCCACGCGGACGAGTTGCTTGTACCACTCCACCAGCAGGGCTTTGCGGGCGGGATCGGCCGGATCGGCGACGCCCTGGACGGCCTCCAGCGCCGTCGAGGCCTCGGCAACAGCCCGCTCGAGCCCCGACGTGTCGAGCGGTTCGGGCTCGGGCACCGCAGGCACGATCGGTTCGACGGGGAGGGGAGCGGACCCTACCGCCACGTCTGCCTGGGGGGTGGCGAGCGCGGCCACGTCATCGAGTGACGGCGGCGTGGCCAGAGGCATGGCGAGCGGCGTGGCGAGGTCGCCGGGCTTCGGCTCGCCCGTCGGGCTCGAGGTGGCCGGCTCGGTGAGAGCGGGCGACTCGTCCTTGGCAGATCCGTCGCTGGCAGGCTCGGTGGACGTCGCCAGCCCCTCAGGATCCTGCGGCATGGGTGGCGTTGCCGGCTCGTCGGACGAAACGGCTGCCGGTTCCGGAGCCGGCTCCGCTTCAGAATCGGGAGCGGGCTCTGTGGCGGGCGTGGTCGCCAGGTCATCGAGCGACGGGGCCGCCGACAGGTCTGGGCCACCCGCAATCGCCCTGGTGACGCCGCGATTCGCAGGCGGGAGGAGAAAGGCGGCCTGTGCGGGCAGCCACGTGCGAATCCCTGCCGTGTCTTGCCATCCCATCCACATCAGGCCGATCAGGATGCCGAGCACGATCGGGATCGCCATCAGCCCGCCCAGCACGATGCCGATGAGCGGGCCGATGCCCCCGCGATTCCGCGGCCTGCCCCCCGGCCGTGACTTCGAAGCCGCGATGGCGACCGAGTCGTCACGGCCACCGCTGGCAGCGGCAGCCGCGGCGACGCCTGCCGCCGCCGTGCCGAAGTCGATGATGTCAGCCTCCTCGGAGGCTTCCGCGTCTGACTCGGCAAAGGTGACCGATTCGACGATTTCATCCTCGGGCGACTCGGGCTCGCCGACCGCTCCGAAGAACGCCTCTGCGGCCTCGGTGCTCGCCTCGGAATCCTCGCCGACGAACCCTCCTCCCTCGACCTCGCTGGCCGACTCGATCCCCGAGTGCCCCGTGCCGATCTCGATCGCCTCGGGATCGAAGGCTGAGACGGATTCATCGTCGAAGCCGTCCAGTCCGTCCACATCGCCCGGCTCATCCGGCGCGAAGACGGCCAGCGGTGCGGGAGCCACTGGTTCGTCCGCCGGGTCGTCCAGCCATGCATTCACCAGCGCATCATCCGCGGACGATTCGAGCGGGGGCACGTCCGGCGTGCCTCCGGCGACGACTGGCTCCTCGGCGAACGACCGCTGGACCGGCTCGTCGGAGGCGGGGGCATCGAGGGCATCGTCGAGCGTGGCATCGAGCTCGGCATCCAGCGCGGCATCGTCAAACGTAAACGAGAAATGTTCGGTTTGATCCGCCGGGGGATCCGACTCGAGGTCAGCCCAGGGGTCGAAGCCGTCTTGCTTGTCGGTGTCGTCGCGGTTGTCGTCAGCCATCGCTCTCGCTCCAGGGGGAACACCCATCCCAACGGTGCCGGGATTGTACCAGCGGGATTTTCCAGGGGCGCGGCGGCGACCGGCCGGGCAGGCTCACAGCCCGTAGGCCCGTCCGTACCGCTCCCGGAGGCTCTCCGCCAGCCACGTGCCCGACACAGGCATCCCGGTCGCCCGCTCGATCAGGGGCTCCGATTCCAGCATCCGGCCCGCGGCATGCACCTCGCGCCGGAGCCAGTCAAGCAGTTCGTCGAACCGTCCGGTGGCGAGCCCCGCGTCGAGATCCGGGATCGCCCGCCGGATCGCCGCCAGCAGCTGCGATGCGAACATGGTGCCCAGCGTGTAGGTCGGAAAGTAGCCGATCAGCCCAGCACTCCAGTGGATGTCCTGGAGCACGCCGTGGGCGTCGTCTGGAGGACGCATCCCGAAGTCCCGCTCGAAGCGTTCGTTCCAGGCGTCGGGCAGGTCGTCGACCGCGAGTTCGCCGTGCACCACGGCCCGCTCCAGATCGAATCGCAGCATGACGTGCAGGTTGTAGGTCACCTCGTCGGCTTCGACGCGAATGAACGAGGGCCGCACCACCATGAGCGCGTCGTGAAACTCCTCGACGCCGACCTCGCCGAGTGCCTGGGGAAACGCAGCCTTGGCCAGCGGCAGGCACCAGTTCCAGAAGGGCCGCGACCGGCCGATCAAATTCTCCCAGAGCCGCGACTGCGACTCGTGGATGCCAAGCGACGCCGACTCGCCGGGAGGTAAGCCGTACCACTCGCGGGGCAGCCCTTGTTCGTAGAGGCCGTGCCCCGCCTCGTGGAGCACGCCGAACAGGGCCGTGGGCAGGAAGCGGTCGTTCCACCGGGTCGTGATCCGGCAGTCGTCCGGGCCGAGCGAGGTGCAGAAGGGGTGCGCGGTGGTGTCGAGCCGTCCGCGGTTGAAGTCGAACCCGATCCGCTTCGCGACCTCGCGAACGAACGCCTGCTGCGCGTCGATCGGATACAACCGCTGCGAGAAGAGCCCATCGTCAGGCCGCCGGGACGAACCGATGCAGGCCTGCACGAGCGGCACGATCGCCTCCCGGAGCGGCGCGAACCGCTCGGCCACGCCGCGCCATCGCGCTCCGGGCTCGTAGTCGTCAAGCAGCGCGTCATAGGGATCGAGATCGGGCCGCTGGCAGGCCGCCTGCTCCCGCTTGAGGGCGAACATCCGCACCAGGTGGGGCCTGAGACCCGCCCACGACGACGACGCCCGGGCGGCGACCCAGGCCTGCTGTCCCTCCACCCCCGCGCGGGCCAGTTCCTCGACGAGCCGCTGCGGCAACCGGGCCTGCTTCTCGACGTCGCGTTTCAGGAGGCGGATCGTCGCCCGCTGCTCGGGAGTTCCCGCGGTGGCGAGCGACGACCCGGCCAGCCGCTCCAGGCGGTCGGCCTGCTCGGGAAGCGTCCGCTGCCGGTGAACGATGGCCGCCATCTCCGCGGCCTGATCCCCCCGGTGTGCCGCGGCGGCGGGCGGCAGCATCGTCTGCTCATCCCAACCGAGGACCGCCTCCACGCTGGCCAGAACGGCCGTCCGCCGCGCGTGTCCGCAGGCAGCCCCGAACAGCTCATCAGGCGAACGGGGGCGGGGTTCTGAAGGCGTCGGCTGGTTCATCAGCCGGAGTATGATCGCCGGAGCAGTTGTTCCGCAACCCTCGGCCCCGTCACGGGCCCTGGAGAACGTCGACCGCATGCCCTTCCCTGGAGCCTCTCATGCTCGATGCCTTGGTGATCGCCCCCCACCCCGACGACGCGGAACTCGGAATGGGAGGCACAATCGCCCTGATGCTCGCGCAGGGCATGTCGGTGGGCATCCTCGACCTGACCGACGGCGAGCCCACCCCCCGAGGATCGGTTGAGATCCGGACCCGCGAAACGGCCGCGGCGTCGGCTGTTCTCGGCATCACCTGGCGGGAAAACCTCGGCCTGCCCAACCGCCGTCTCCGAGCCAGCCTGCGGGCCCGCGGATCGCTGGCTGGGGTAATCAGGCGTTCGCGTCCGCGGTGGCTCTTCGCGCCCCACTGGGTGGATGCCCACCCTGACCACGTGGCCGCCACGCGACTGGTCGAGGCGGCGCGGTTCTGGGCCAAGTTGACCAAGTGCGATTTGGACGGCGAGCCGTGGCACCCCGAACGGATCTACCACTACGCCTGCGTGCACCTCAAGACGGTCCGCAGGCCGTCGTTCGTCGTCGATATCTCGTCGACCTGGAATCTCAAGGGCCGCAGCCTGGCCTGCTACGCCAGCCAGTTCCCCCAGCCCACCGGCACTCCCGGCGTGCTCGATCGGGTCGCTGCCGCCGACGCCTGGTGGGGATCGGTGATCGGCACGTCGCACGGCGAACCCTTCTGGGCGCGAGAGCCCGTTGCCCTGCGGACCTTCTCGGGTCTGTTCTGACCACGCCCTCCGCGCCGTCGTCGGCGTCTGCCCGGATCCGCGAACCGGCCCCGTTCGCCGCCGCGGTCGGCACAGACTTCCCAGAGTTGTCTGGAAATCCCCCGGTCCCCGCCACTTCGAGGGCGACTGGCCCGATCGCGGAGACTTGGCGAGCGCGATCCGGAAGCCTGCGGTTGCGGCCGATCCGATGCCGATACCCGATGGGGTGGCCGACTCATCTGGCCACGGCGTTCGCCCCGAGGACACTCATGGCCGCCCGTGACATCAACGTGATCGCACTTGTCAAAGGGGGCGAACGCTACGTCTTTCTCTACGACGACGAGAGCCGCGACCAGGCGATCGAGGCCTTGGCACGACACGCCGCCAATCCCGACCTGAGTTTCTCCTGGTACGACGCCGCGGTGCTCGGCCAAAAGGTGCGACAAAACACCCCTCGGCCGCGGCGGCTGCGATTCGTCCCCAGGGCCGATCGCCCCGCGTGACTCGGCGGTCACCTCAGCCATGCCATCCCGAGTCCCCGAACGCGGGCCGTTCTCCGCTGCGATCGAACGGTTTCTCAGGCACATGGCCGCCGAGCGCGGCGGCTCACCGCTGACGATCAAGAGTTATCGCGAGGATCTGCTCCAACTTGAGGAGTTTCTCGCCTCGGCCGGTTGCCCTTCACCGGGCGACGCCTCCAGCGTGATCCTCCGGCGGTTTGCCGCCGGGCTGCACGCCGCCGGATACGCCCCTTCCACGGTCGCCCGCAAGCTGGCTAGCATGCGGAGTTTCTACGCCTTCGGCCAGCGCGAGGGGTGGGTGCGGGCGAATCCGGCCAAGCCGCTCCGTAGCCCGCGCCGTCCGCGGAAGCTGCCAAAGTTTCTCACGGGGGATGAGATTGGTCGGCTGCTCGCGGCGCCTCACCCGGGTCAGGCTGGCGGTCTGAGGGACCGGGCGATCCTCGAGCTGATGTACTCCGCCGGCTGCCGCGTGCGGGAGCTCGTCACGATCGACGACGGTGATCTCGACCTGCGGAACGGCACGGTACGGATCCGCGGCAAGGGACGGCGCGAGCGTCACGGGATCGTGGGCTCGCACGCGCTCGCGGCGGTCCGGGCGTGGCTGGCAGCCCGGCCCACGTCTCCGGGCAGTGGAAAAGCTGCAACGCGAGCGGTGTTCACCAACAAACTCGGCGGCAGGCTCTCGGTGCGGGGCGTCGCGCGGCTGCTGGAGAAGCATCTCGCCGTGGCGGGGCTCGCCGGCAAGGCCAGCCCCCATACGCTCCGCCACAGCTTCGCCACGCACCTGCTCGACGCCGGGGCCGACATCCGGAGCGTGCAGGAACTCCTCGGCCACAAGAGCCTCGTCACCACGCAGATCTACACCCACGTCACCACCAGTCGTCTTCTCGAGGCCTTCGACAAGGCCCACCCACGCGCACGGTGAGCGGAGCCCGCCCCGGCGTTAGTGCCGGCACAAGACCTGCACTGCTGCGAGCCTGCGGGAAGGAAGCTGGGGGAAAAAGCCTGCGGGGTTTTTCAGACCAGCCCGCGGCGGACGGCCCACACGGCGGCCTGCGTGCGGTCACTCACGGCGATCTTTCGCAGGATGTTTTGCACGTGCTCTTTGACCGTCTCCACGCTGATCGTCAGGGACTGGGCGATCTCCTTGTTGGAGAGACCCAACGCCATGTGCCTGAGCACCTGCGTCTCCCGCTGCGTCAGCGGGATGTCTGGGTCGGCCGTGGCTACGCGATTGGCCATCGTGGTGGCGACCCGCCTCAGTTCTCCCGCCTTCATCGGAAGTTGGCCGGCGGCGGCGCCGGTGATCGAGGCGAGCAACTCGCTCCGCGTGCACCCCTTGAGCATGTAGTCGTGGGCCCCGCCGGCCACGGCCCGGGCGACGTAGGTCGGATTGTCGAACGTCGACAGCATCACGCAGCGGATGGCCGGCATCTCGGCCCGGATCTTCTCGAGTGCCAGCAGCCCGTCTTTGCCCTGCATGCGGATGTCGAGCAGGACGACGTCGGGCTTCGCCTTCTTGCAGACCTTCACGGCCTCTTCGCCGCTCGTCGCTTCGCCGACGATTTTGACGTCAGAACCGGCCAACAGACTCACCAACCCGCGACGGACCACCTCGTGATCGTCCGCAATCACCACCTTGATCGCCATGTGCCTCAAACCCTTCCGCGACTGGTCGCCGCACTACGTTTCCAATGGCCTCTTCGACGTGAAACTCTACACATTCAACATTTTTGATTCAACTGACACCCCGCCGCTCCAGCGCGACGAGTCGGCACCGCCGCCAAAACGAGCGACGGTGAATCGCAAGTGTATCGATGACACCACGCCGACACACCCTTCCCATGAGCGATGCCTGCCGCCTCGACGGGTTTCAGCCCGACGTCATGAGCGGGCTTTTTGACCGAAGACGTGCGTCGGGGATTCCGTGTCAGGGATTCCGTGTCAGGCGAGTCGCGTCCGCATTCGCTGGAGCATGGCTTCGGCACCGGCGGCGCGGAGCCGAGCCGCCACGGCCTCGCCCAGCGCCGCAGGCTCGGTCTGATCCCAGATCGCCACCGTCTCTTCCGCGACGATCCGTCGTACGACTTCCGTGGGCTCATCCATCTCGAGCACGCACCCACCCAGCACGAGTCCGCCGTCGGCGGAGAGACGGGCCCAGCCACCGATCGGAGCGAGGCAACCTCCCGCGAGATTCTCCAGCATCCGCCGCTCGGCGATCACCGCGGCATGCGTCGTCGCGTGGTCCAGCGGAGCGACCGCCGCGAGCGTTTGCACGTCGTCGGCCCGGATCTGGATGCCGAGGGCTCCCTGGGCCACGGCCGGCCAGAACTCGGGCGGCTGCATGAGGTGCGTGATCCGGTCGGCGAGACCGAGCCGCTCGAGGCCGGCCGCCGCGAGAATCACCGCGTCGTACTCCCCCGCATCCAGTTTTCGCAGCCGCGTGTCGACATTGCCACGCAGCGGCACGACCTGCAGGTCTGGCCGTGCCGCCTTCAGCTGCACGACCCGCCGAATGCTCGACGTGCCGACCACGGCTCCGGAGGGCAGCCCATCGAGCCGGGGAGCCGTGCGGCCGACCAGGGCATCGAATGGCGTGGCCCGCTCGGGCACGCAGGCGAGAACGAGTCCGGGGGTCTCGGCCGTCGGCAGGTCCTTCAGGCTGTGCACCGCCACGTCGATCCGTCCGTCGCGAAGCGCCTGCTCCAGTTCCCGCACAAACACGCCGTCACCGCCAATCTTCGCGATTGGCAGGTCGCTTCGATCATCACCGCGGGTCGTGATCGTCTCCACGACCACGTCAACGCCCTGAGCCCGCAGCCGGTCCACGACCCAGCCCGTCTGAGTGCGGGCCAGTGCGCTGGCCCGAGTGCCGACGCGGAGCGGATGAGTGGCAGGCATGCGTCGTCGGCCGCCGCGGCGGCCTCCTTGAATCAACGGAAGGGGTCGGTGCCGGAGCCACGATCGGCCCTGGCAATCACCGCAGCGTAGACGGCGGCGGCCCCGGCCTCCACCAGCGTGCCGCGGCACTCGGCCAGAGTGGCCCCGGTCGTGGCCACGTCGTCCACGAGCAGCACCCGCAGGCCGGCCACGCGGCGGGTCGCGCTGAAGGCGGCCCGCACGTTGCCGCGGCGGTCCTCGAACGGGAGTTCGTTCTGCATCGGGGTGGCCCGATGGCGGCGGAGCAACCGCCTCATCGGCAGACCGAGTCCGCGAGCCACCGCCGCGGCCAGCTGATCGGCCGCGCTCGTGCCGCGAGCCAACCGACGCCTCCAGTGCATCGGCACCGGCGCAACCACGTCGATCCGCCACTCGGCGAACGATTCGCGATGCTTGCGAACCAGCAGGCCGGCGAGCGCCGCGGCCACGGCCTCACCGGCCGGCCGCTTCGCCCGCAGCACCTGCGCGCGGACGTCGTCACCGTAGGAACTGAGCACGGCGAGGCCGTCCCAGTCTCGGCGACGACCACGGCACCGGCGGCAGCCCACGTCACCCTCCGCAGGCTCCCCGCAGAGCCCGCACCGCGTCACGTCCCGCGAGAACGCGGCCGCGCACGGCTCGCAGCTCAGGCCCCCGCCGGGCCGTCCCTCAGCCACGTCGGCTCCACAAAATCCGCACCGCGGCGGACAGAGCAGGTCCAGGATCGTCGCCAGTCCGGGCAGGTCCGACCAGGCCATCCGCGGGGTTTCCCAGATTGACGGTCCCGCTCGACCTCCGTACCCTCCGCCTCCTCGCGGAAGCGGCCGGAATCGGCGGGAATCCCCCCATCGTCCGTCGGCCCCAGCCCTCGTCAAGCATCCATGCTGATCGACCGCTACATCGGCCGCGCCCAACTCCACGCCTTCGTTGTGGTGTTCGTCAGCCTCGCCGGCCTCTACTTCGTGTTTGACGCGTTCACGAACATGGAGGAGTTCCTGTCGCACGCGGCCGAGACCGGCAGCCTGGCGAAGGTGCTGGCGTCGTACTATGGCTGCCGGCTGATCTGGTTCTTCGACGCCACGAGCCCGGTGATCTCGCTGGCCAGTGCGATGTTCGCGCTGACGTGGCTGGAACGACACAACGAGCTCACCGCGCTGCTCGCGGCGGGCGTGCCCCGGTGGCGGATCGCCCGACCCGTCCTCGTGTTCTCGGCCTTCGTCGCCCTCGCCGCAGCCACCAATCGTGAGCTCGTGCTACCGCAGATCCGTGAGGCCTTCGCCCGCAATGCCCAAGACCTGCGGGGGGAGCTGGTGCAACCGTTCGAGCCCCGGTACGACAACCGCACCGAGATCCTGTTCCGTGGCCGGGGGGCCCAGGCCATGAGCTCCCGAATCGACCACCCGAGCCTGCTGATGCCCCCGCAGCTTGGCGGCTACGGCCCGCAGATCACGGCTGCCGAGGCCTTTTGGAAGCCTGCCGACGGCGACCATCCTGCCGGTTACCTCCTCCGCGGCGTCCGCGAGCCCGCCGACATCGACGGCCTGCCGGCGATGCACTGTGGCGGCGCGGCCGTGGTGCTCTCGCGGGCGGCAGCGGCCTGGCTGCAGCCGCGGGAGTGCTTCGTGGCGAGCGATGTCACCTTTGAACAGCTCATTGGGTCGATGAACTGGAGCCAGTTCTCATCCACGTTTGATCTCGTCCGGGCGATCCGCAACCCGAGCCTCGGCGTGGGCGCCGACGTCCCGCTCCGGGTCCATGCGCGGATCGTGGCGCCGCTGCTCGATATGGCGCTGGTGATGCTCGGCATCCCGCTGGTGCTCGGGCCCAGCCGCCGGGGCGTGTTCGTCGCCGTCGGCCTGTGCGTCGGCATGACCGTGGTCTTCTTCCTCACGGTGATGGGCTCCCACGCCCTGGTGACCGGCGATGCCTTCAGCGCCTCGATCGGGGCCTGGATTCCGCTGCTCCTGCTGGCGCCCCTCGCCGCCTGGCGGGCCCAGCCAATGTGGCAGTAGCACGCCCTGGCCGGTCAGGCATCACTTCACTCGGGGAGGATCGGCGACCGGCTCTTCGTCCGGCGGTGGCACCACGTGGACCGTACGGGCCACCAGTTCGATCAGCTGCTCGGGGGGAACGGGCAACGTGTCGGCGATCTCATCGGGAACCCGCAGCACCAGCACGGTGCAGTGGTCCTGCTTCGGATCGGCCGACACCCAGATCTCGCACAGCCCCGGCCACTTCTTGTATTCCGGCGTGCCGGCCACGATGCTCTCGAACTCCTGCTGCCCCTTGAGCACGAGCACGTCCCAGACAGCCGGCCCCGCCGCGGCGGGCTCGACGGCCCTCCCCCGCTGCCAATCGGCCTTCCGAAACGACTCGTCGCGACGGACCTGTTCCAGGATCGCCGCTTCGACCGCGGCATGCCGCTGCTCGGCGGAAGGCACGAAGCCGACGGTCAGCACCGCCGGCAGTTGCATGTTGCCTTTCGTGACGGTCTTCTCGTACGCCGCTACGAAGCCGGGAAAATCCCTGACGAACGGGGGCTTTTGACGGATCTTCGTCCCGTCGTCCTCTGCCTGAGGGCCAAGATCCATCGGGAGCCGCATCCGCAGGCGACCGTCGGCAACGTCGGTCGCCTGCCCGGCGAGCACCGCGAACACGGCATCCCTGCGGAAGTCCTGAACCCGCGACTCATACTCCGCCCCGTACTCGCCGGTCGTGCAGCCGCCCGCACATGCGAAGAGAGTCACCAGGAGGACGCGCGACTGGACGAGCGACAGAGCGAACGTGGGGCGCATGGCTGGTACCGGGTGGACGGGGGGCGTTCACGGGCAGATCGACGGCCGCCGCAAGACGCCGCTGGCACCGATTGTGAGGAATTTGGCGGCCGGTCAAGCGGGCGGCAAAAAACCCGCGACTGTTCGGAAGTGCCCTGCCGGCAAGCTCTTCCGTATCCGGTTTTCTTCGCCAAACCTTTTTTCTCCACCCCAACAGCCCTGACTGCCGATCTCCAAGGTACGAACGGGAGTTCGATCGGGTCGCCGCGGCGGCCCATGTTTTGTCCAGGCAACGGAGTGCCAGCATCATGCGAATCAACACCACCAGATTCGGCCGGATCGACGTCGATGCCGGCGACATCCTCCGGTTCCCCAGCGGGCTGCCCGGCCTCGAGGACTGCCGCGAGTGGGCGCTGCTCGCCGACGCCTCCAACGACGCCCTCGGCTGGCTCCAGAGCACGACCCGCGGCGACGTCGCCCTGGCGGTGGTGAGTCCCCGGCGGTTCGTGCCCGACTACCAGGTCCGCATCCCACGCAGCGAACTGACCCCCCTGGCGCTCGCCGACATGCGTCAGGCGCAGGTAGTGGTGGTCGTCGGACAAAACGGCACAAGCCTCACGCTCAATCTTAAAGCTCCGATCGTTATCAACCTCGAAGCCCGCACCGGCCGTCAAGTCGTTGCGAGCGGCGAGTTATCTCTGCATTACGAACTTTCTCTCGAACGACCTCCACTCAAAAAGAGTGCATAATCATCAGTGACGGGCGGCACAGGATTGCCGCCGCCACGACGGATCAGGAAGGAACTAGCGATGCTCGTGCTCTCCAGACAACGTGACGAAAGCATCATGATCGGCGACAATATCGTCGTGACGATCGTGGACATCAGGGGAGACAAGGTCCGGCTGGGCATCAATGCCCCGTCCGAGATCCCGGTGCATCGCCAGGAGGTCTACGAGGCCATTCAGCGGGAAAACCTCCGAGCCTCGCGGCTCGAGCCGGGTGACACGCAGAACATCGGCACGTTCGCCAACCGCGGTGGTCCCCGGCCAGGCGACGCCCCGCGGCCCCGCTGAAAGCGGGAAGAGCGCCGCGACGTCGCGTCACCGCGGGCTCGCTACGGGGGGCTGTTGCCCGCAGCGTCATCACCCCGCACTCACGGACGACACGACTGAGTCAGGGGCTGAAGAAGGCCGGATGGTTGTCCGCCTTCCACTTGATGTTGCAGCCGAGGCTCGGAATCTGGTCGGCCAGCGGCGGCCTCCCAGCGAGCAGTCCCTCGAGCGCCGCGCGCAGGTCCGAACCCGTCACGGGCACGTCGCTCCCCGGACGGCTCGGGTCGAGTTGCCCGCGATACACCAGTTTTTGTCCCGCGTCGAATACGAAGAAGTCGGGCGTGCAGGCCGCATGAAAGGCCTTCGCCACCTCCTGCGTTTCGTCGTAGAGATAGGGAAACGGGTAACCACGATTCTCGGCCTCGTGCACCATCTGCTCGGGTGAGTCGGCCGGATGGCTGGCGACGTCGTTGGAGCTGATCGCGGCGAAGCCGACGCCCCGGGGCATGTACTCGCGGCCAACCGCGGCCAGGTGATCGGCGACGTGCTTCACGAAGGGGCAATGGTTGCAGATGAACATCACGACCGTCCCGTGCGCTCCGGCGGCAGCGGCATAGTCGACCAACCGGCCGTCCACGTTGGGCAGGTCGAAGCCAGGGGCAGTCGTGCCGAGCGGCAGCATGGTGCTGAGGGTGCGGACCATCGTGGGTTCCTGAGGAAGGTGTTTGCCAACATCCTACGCGAAAGGCTACTGCCCCGGTACGCGCGGCCCCGGCACCGCTGGCGAATGGACCATCAGGCCCGCTCGAACTGCACCAGAAACTCGTTCGTTCCAGCCACAGGCTCGTCCAACCATACGATTCTCAGCGGCAGCCCGGAAAACCGGATGACCTCGGGCATGACGCTGCCGAAGTGGCCGCTCGTCCAGACCGTGCAGTGGCAGTCGACGTACTTCCCGCCTACCGCCCGGCCCAGGATCCGTGACACCTGCTCGTCATCGTGATACCGCGGCGCGGTCTCCAGCGTCGGCGGCATGGCCCACGCCGCGGCCGTGTCGACCTGCCGCACGTGAAAGTAGTGATCCGCAAGCTGCGTGAAGCTCGGCCGGAGAGACCCGTCGAGGTCGAAGGCCACGAGCTGGGCGGCCGGCGTCTCGGCTCGGAAGAAGTCGAACGTGTACCGCCGGTCGGGCACGGCCAGGGCGATCACGCCGCCAGGCACGAGCAGTGATGCCACCTCCCGCAACCAGCCGACCGGATTCGGCAGGTGCTCGAAGACATGCGACGCCACGGCATAGTCGAAGGGGCCGAGCGGCCTGCACTGCTCGACGAGCGGCCCCCGCTGAAGATCGACGTCGATCGCGACCACGGCCGACTCGTCGACCTTGGGATCGTTTGCCGCCTTGCGGCGGAGCGTGTCGGTGTCGGTGTAGTCGACGTAGATCACCCGGCCCTGATCCTTGCGGACCACCGGATTGGCCAGCGGCCCGAACTCGAGCCCCAGCCCCGTAGCCACCGGACAGCCGCGAAGAAGTCGCCCGCGGCGGTCCATGGTCAGGCCGCTCCAAAGATGCGGCGGGCGTTGGCCGTGGTGGCAGCCGCCAAGGCCTCCAGCGTCTCTCCGCGGGCCAGCGCCAGGCACCGGGCGGTGTGCACCACGTTGGCCGGCTCGTTCCGCTTGCCGCGGAGCGGTTCGGGCGAGAGAAACGGGCTGTCGGTCTCGACGAGCAACCGGTCGAGTGGCACTCCCGTGGCCACCTCGCGGAGCGCTGCCGACGACCGGAACGTCACCATCCCCGCGAAGCCAAGGTGGCAGCCGAGGTCGACCGCCTCGGCGGCCTCCGCCGCGGTGCCGGTGAACGAGTGCAGCACCGGCGTCACCAGCCCACGGCCGAGCGCCTCGCGGAGCATGTCGAGCGTGTCGCGGATGCTGTCCCGCGTGTGGATCACCACGGGCCGTGCCGCCCGCTGGGCGAGCCGCAGGTGGCGATCGAAGAACTCCCGCTGGAGATCGGGAGATGCCGTGGCGCGATACCAGTCGAGACCCGTCTCCCCGACGGCCGCCACGCGGCCCGCCTCGACCAGCCGGACGATCCGATCCCACTCGCCCGGCTCGGCCTCGGCGACGTCGTTGGGGTGGATCCCGGCCGCTGCCACGATGCCCGGCTCGCGGGCAGCGAGTTCTGCGGCTGCCTCGCTGTCGGCAGCTCGGGTGCCGATCACCGTCAGCCGCGTCACGCCGGCCGCACGAGCCCGAGCGAGCACGTCTGGCATGTCGGCGCCAAACCGCATCGGGTCGAGGTGGCAGTGGCTGTCGTAGAGTTCCATCAGCCCGCGGCCTACGCCGTGCCGGCAAGACCGGCCTTGAGTTTGGCGGCCAGTTGTTCGAGCACGTCGAGGTGCTGACGGGTCGACTGCTGCGCGTCGCTCACGAGATCAGCTGCTGCGGCATCGGTGCCGGCGGGGCCGACCAGCGCGTCGAGCGCCGCGAGTTGCCGCTTGAGGCCGTCGATCACCCGCGGGAGCAACGCCCGGAGGTTGAGGTCATGAAGGCCGGTAAAGGCGAGCGGATACGCAGCTCTTTGGGGCATGGCCACCTCGCGTTCCTGAAGCACCACCCCGGCTCGGCCCACCACGTTCCTGAGGTCATCCACCGCGTCGGCCAGCGCCAGCTTGATCGGCTCGTCACCGGGGTACGACCAAAGGCCGGAGTCGGCGAGATACATCAGCATCGACGGCTGGATCGCGGTGACGAGGCGACAGAGGGGTTGGGAGGCCATGCTGCTGAGTCTTCCGTTCTACGATGCGAACGTGCCGGCGAGTTGGGCATAGGCGTAGAGCCCCGACCAGAACACACCGAGCACCACGACCGGGACCACGACCGCCGTAATCAGCGCCCCGGGCAGCCAGACGGCGGATGGCGTCGCGACGCGGTCCTCGGACGGAGGATCGAACGTCATCACCTTCAGCACCCGCAGGTAGTAGAACAGGCTGATCACCGTGTTGATGCCCCCCACGACCAGCAGCACCAGCATCAGCGGTCGCTCCGCCGCCAACGAAATCGCCTCGACGATCGAGGCAAACACCAGGAACTTCGACACGAAGCCCGCCAGCGGTGGCAGCCCGATCAGACTCACGAGCACCGCGGCTGCGGCCACTACCAGGCCCGGGCTGGTCCGGACGAGCCCGGCGTACGCGGCGATCTCCTCGCTCCGCAGCCGGTTTCGCAGCACGGCGACCAGGGCAAAGGCCCCGAGATTCATGAACACATATGTGCCGAGGTAGAAGGCGATCGCCGCGACGGCCCGCCGACAGCCCTCCGGGTCCACACCCCGCAGTGCCACCGCCGCGGCCACACCCATCAAGAGGTAGCCGGCGTGCGCGATGGTGGAATAGGCGAGGAGCCGTTTCATGTTCGTCTGGCCGTAGGCCGCCAGATTGCCGAGGGTGCAGGTGACTGCAGCCATCAGCCCGATGAGGTAGACCGCGAAGTGCCGCACGTCGGCCAGCCCGAGAGCCGAGGCCCCCGCCATCTCCTCCCCACCCAGCCATCCCAACCCGAAGGCCAGGCGCAACGCCAGCGCCACGGCAGCCGCCTTGCTCGCCACGGAGAGAAATCCGCCCACCTCGGCGGCCGCCCCCTCGAACACGTCCGGACACCAGAAGTGGAAGGGTACGGCCGAGAGCTTGAAGGCCAGTCCCGCGGCCAGCATCAGGCTGCCAAGGGCGAGGACCATGATCGGCCCCGCAGAACCGGCCGCGTAGAAACTCTCGGGGCTCTCGCCCACGATGCTCCCCAGTTCCGCCGCCATGCTGGGGAAATGGCAGGTGCCGAGCACGCCGGCCAGCAGGCTGATGCCGTAGAGCATCACTCCCGCTGCTCCCGCCCCATAGACGGCGTATTTCAGCGCGGCCTCCGAACTCGCCTTCCGCCCCTTGAGAATGCCCGCGAGCGCGTAGGAAGGCACGCTCGCCATCTCGACGGCCATGAACAGCATCAGCAGGTGGTTGGACGACGCCATCAGGCACATGCCAAGCGACGCGCCAAGCACGAGCGTGTAGAAGTCGGCACCATCCTCGCGATCGGGAATCCCGGAGATCTTCGTGAACGGGATATAGAGCACGAGGAACCCGGCCAGCAGAAAGCGGATGAAGGCCGTGAGCGGGTCGAAGACGAGCAGGCCGCCGAACAGTTCCCGCGAAGCCGGCACGGCCGCCGCCGCGACTGCGGGCCACGGCGCACCGGGCAGACCCCGGAGATCACACCAGGCATACCAGAGCGCGAACGTCACGCCGCCGAGGGCGACAAGGCCGGAATCGAGCCACCGCAGCACCGGCAGCATCCGGCACAGCAGCACCAGCACGATCGTGGCCGCGAGCGTCAGTTCGACGCGAAACAGCGGCAGCGATACGTCGAGCGTGTCGGAGATCGCGCCGGTGAGAAGTGATCCGAGATCCATGCGTTCTGGCCCGTGATGCCCTGGGTTCGTGGTCTGTCGATGTCCCGGTTCGTTGGCTGCCGTTCAGCCCCTCGATCAACTAGCGCACTCCGGTCACCTCGGTTGGCACTGGACCACCGGCAACCGGCTGAGGCGGTTTGCCCCCGATGTCGCGGGTCCAGTCAGCGAGCGTCTCCACCTGCCGGTTCACCGACGGAGTCACGTAGTTGAAAATCAGCTGCGGCGCCACCCCGAAGAGAATCGCGAGAAACACCAGCGGCGTCGCGATTGCCAACTCGCGGCCGGTGATCGGCGTCAGGTGGTCGCCATGCGGACCCTTGTATTCGCCGCCCAGGTACACCCGCTGGATCGCCCAGAGGATGTAGGCGGCGGTGAGGATCACGGTGAAGGCGGAGATCACCGCCAGCATGCGACTGTAGTTCCAGCTCGAGAGCGTGACGAGCACCTCGCCGATGAAGCCGCAGAGTCCTGGGAGCCCGAGGCCGGCGAAGAAGAGGGCCACCGCGAGCCCGCTGTAGACGGGCATTCGGTTGAAGATGCCGCCAAACTCCTCGAGGTTGCGGTGATGCACGCGGTCGTAGAGCACGCCCACCATGAAGAACATGCCGGCCGACGAGATCCCGTGGGCGAGCATCTGGAACATCGCGCCGTTCACTCCCTGGGCCCAGGCGTCCCAGCGGAACTCGTTGCCGGCCGTAGCGCTCCAGACGCCGAGGCCCAGCATCACGTAGCCCATGTGGCTTACGGAGCTGTAGGCCACCATTCGCTTGAAGTCTTTCTGCGCGAGAGCCGCAAAGGCGCCGTAGACCATCGACACCACACCCAGGCCGCACACGAGCCACGCCAGCGACAGCCCTGCCCCAGGGCAGATCGGGTAGCAGATTCTCAGGATGCCGTAGCCACCCAGTTTGAGCAGCACGCCCGCCAGGATCATCGAGATCGGGGTGGGAGCCTCCACGTGGGCGTCTGGCAGCCAGGTATGCACCGGCACCACGGGCACCTTGATCACAAAGCCGATCAGCAGGAGCAGAAACGCCCACGTCTCCAGGCTCATGCCCCAGAGATTCACGGCTGCGAACGGGGAGTTCGGGAGTTGGCCAAGCTGGGCGAGAGCCAGAAGGTTGAAGGTGTGGATGGGCCCCTTGGCCGACCGGATCACGGCGACCGCATCAGCCTGGCCGGCCGCATCAAGCGCCGGACTCACCACGTGGCTTGCCACGAGCTGCTCCGGCGAGAGCGCCCGCAGGTCGCTGGTGAAATACAGCATCAAAATCGCCAGGAGCATCAGCACGCTGCCGAACAGGGTGTACAGGAAGAACTTGATCGCGGCGTACTCCCGCCGTGGACCGCCCCAGATGCCGATCAGGAAGTACATCGGCAGGAGCATCACCTCCCAGAACACGTAAAACAGGAAGAAGTCGAGCGACACGAACACCCCGAGCATGCCGGTCTCGAGCAGCAGGAACAGCACGTGGTAGGCCTTCACGTGCTTCGTGATCGGCCAGCTTGCACCGCAGGCCAGCACCGACAAAAAGGTCGTCAGCACCACCAACGGCATGCTGATGCCATCGACGCCGAGCAGGTAGTCGATGTTGAACGCTGGAATCCACGGCTTCTTCACCACGGCCTGCATGCCCGCCTCACCGACGGTGAACTGCGCCGGGCCGACGGCCCCGAAGAGCGTCGGCCAGGCCATCCACAGAGAGAGAACGAAGACCGTGACCGTCGTGGCCAGCGTGATCCAGCGAATCAGCTCCTCGCGGGCCTTGGGAATGACCGGCAGCGCCAGCACCGCCGCCACGAGGGCTGGCAGGAAGACGATCAGCGACAGGGGCCAAAGGGCGGGCTGGACGATGGTGTCGGCAGGAGACATCGGGAAATCCGTCTGGGGTTCCGGGTGGATCGAGTGAGGGTCGGCGTCAGCCGGCAAGCGACGCCCTGAAGAACAGGCTCGCGATCACGAACAAGGCCACGGTGCCGATCGCGATGAAGGCCACGTACTGCCGGAGGCTGCCGGTCTGGAGTACTTTCAACCTGGTGCCAGCCGACCAGGTGGCGGCCGCGGTCGCGTTGACGAGGCCATCGACGAGCGTGCGGTCAATCCAGGAATCGATCCCCGCCACCAGCCGCGTGACCCAGGCAAGGCCGTTGAGGAACGGATCGATGAGCCCCTGATCGATCCCGCTGGCGGTGGCCGCGAGCCCATGGGCAGGCACGACGAAGAGGGCGTGGTAGAGCTCGTCGAAATACCAGCGGTTCGCGAGGAACGTGTAGGCCGGCCGGAAGATCATGGCCACCGCCGCTGGAGAAATCACCCGCCAGACATACATCGCGGCGGCAAGCAGCACGCCGCCAAGCGCCGTCGCGAACGCCGTCCAGGTTGCCGTAGCATGAAACGGCTCTCCATGGCTGAGATACTCGGCGGGAATCGTCAGCGTCTGTCCGAAGGCGAAGCCGCCGGTGGTGGTGTCGACCGTGCCGGCCGGCCGCGACTGCTCGAGCAGATTCGCGATTCCAAAGCCGCCAGGCAGGGTCCAGCCGGCCACCACGGCGAGCACCGCCAGTACGAGCAGCGGCATCACCATCACCTGCGGCGACTCGTGGGCATGCTCATGGATGTGATGATCGCGAGCCTTTCCGGCGAACGTCATGAACCAGAGCCGGAACATGTAGAAGGCGGTGAGGAACGCGCCGCCGGCCACCGCATAAAACAGGATCGCGTGCCGCGGGTTGGCCTGAGAGAAGGAGAGCGCCTGCGCGAGGATCGAATCCTTGGAGTAGTAGCCCGACAAGCCGATCACGAACGGGATGCCCGCTCCGATGATCGCCAGGCAGCCGACGAGCATCGTGCCGGCCGTGTAGGGCATCACCTTCGCGAGTCCGCCCATCTTCCGCATGTCGTTGGTGTGGCAGGCGTGGATCACGGAACCCGAGCAGAGAAAGAGCAGGCTTTTGAAGAACGCATGCGTCACCAGGTGGAACAGACCGGCGACCCAGCCGCCGACACCCAGCGCGAGCATCATGTAACCGAGCTGGCTCACGGTGGAGTACGCCAGCACCCGCTTGATGTCGTTCGCGACTAGGGCGATCGTGGCGGCGATGAACAGAGTGATCGCCCCCGTGTAGGCGATCACCAGCAGCACGTCGGGCGAGAGCACGGGGAAGAATCGGCCCACGAGATAGACCCCCGCCGCGACCATCGTCGCCGAGTGCACCAGCGCCGAGACCGGCGTGGGCCCTTCCATCGCATCCGGGAGCCAGACCGAGAGCGGAAACTGAGCGCTCTTTCCGACGCAGCCGCAGAAGATTCCGACTCCGGCGATGAACAGCAACCAGCCACCGAGGCCCTCGGCCCGCCAGGCCTCGATCTTCCCGGCAACCTCGGTCACGGGCGTGCGGGCCACCTTGTCGGCAGCCGCAAACTTCACCATCCCGTCCGGAACACGGAGCGCATGCCCCGATTCGGCCGGCCGCACGAGGCTGAACAGCCCGGGCACGGTCGCCGTCTGGCCGTCCGCCCCCACGACCTTGGCGTCGGCGAAGTGCAGGGTGCCAAGCGCCCCCCACAGGGCCATCAGCCCGATCAGCATCCCGAAGTCACCTACCCGGTTGACGATGAACGCCTTGTTGGCGGCGGTGGAGGCCGATTGTCGCTCGTAGTAGAAGCCGATCAGAAACCAGGAACAGATGCCCACTAGCTCCCAGAAAATGAACACCATTGCCAGATTGCCGGCGATCAGGATGCCCATCATCGAAAAGCAGAACAGCGACAGGGCCTGAAAGAATCGCGGGAACCGGCCGGCCCGGTGGAGGTGATGACCGTCCGCGAGTGTCACCTCGTGGTCGGTGACGTCGTGCAGTTCGTCATGCATGTACCCCGATGCGTAGACGTGGATGCAGGTGGCGATGAACGTGACCAGCACGAACATCAGGATCGTGAGCGAATCGACGTACCAGCCGATCGAGAGTTTGAGCCGCCCTCCCTCGTAGAGCGTGTACCAGTCGCCGGAATAGGCCACCGGGGAATGAACCCCCTGCTCGTCATGGCTGGCGGCGCCGCCGTGCCCCGAGGCCTCGCCATGATTGCTGGCGTCGGAGTGCCCGGCGGCAGCGTGGTCGCTGGCGTGGGCGGCACCGTGATCGCCGCCGTGATGCGCGGCCGTCACGGGGTGCGCGCCCAGCCACGAGACGAACGCCACCAGCGAAAGCACCAGCGACGTCACGATTGCGGCCGTCGCCACCCAGGCCGCGTTGCGACCGTGCGGCCCCATCTTCGGGCCGAAGAACAGGATCAGCACGAACGACGCCAGCGGCAAAAGCCAGGCGATTCCGAGGAGCTGCGGGAGTTGGGTGGCGAGATCCATGATTACGGTGCAGGGCCTTCGGCCTACCCCTTGAGGTCGTCCGCCCGATCGACGTCGACCGTCGCGTGGTTGTTGTAGAAGTTGAGCGTGATCGCGAGCGCGACGGCTGCTTCAGCGGCTGCCAGCAGGATCACGAACACCGCGATCACCTGGCCGTCGAGGCCGAGCGACCTCGATCCCGTCCCCTGGAGGTACGGCGAGGCGAAGGCCACGAAGTTGACGTTCGCCCCGTTGAGCACCAGCTCGATGCCCATCAGCACGCCCAGGGCGTTTCTCTTGATCGCCATGCAGACGATGCCCGACACAAACAGGATCGCGCCGACGACGAGGTAGTGGGCCACGCTCACCGGCTCGGTGAGCAGGCCAAATAGCGGCACGGCGAATGACAGTCCCAGCAGCATCACCGACCTCCCGAGAGCACCGAAGCCCCACGCGACCGATCACGGCCGATCGCCGCATGCTCGGCGACGGACGCCGGCGGCTCGACCGAAGCTGCCACCTCGATCGCCCGCGGCGTCTTGCGGCGTTTCGCGCGGGCGAGATACGCAGCTCCAACGAGCACCACCAGCAGGTGGATCGACACGATCTCGAACGGCAGCACGTAGCCTGGCCGCACGTTCCGGGCGGGCGCCCCGACGCCAGGCTCGTCGACGCGAACGCCCACCAGCGCCATCCCGATCGGAGTGGCTGCCGGTTCGGCGACGATCCCGGCGGCTGGCTGCCTCCACGACGTCACCGAAAGCGCCGCCTGAAGCAATACGGCGAGCAGCACGATGCCCACGACGCCGGCCACCACGCGGTCGCGGCCGTTCCCCTTGATCGACACAAACGGGGCCTGGGCCGTAAGCATCACGCCGAACACGAGCAGCACGAGCGTGCCGCCCACGTAGATCATCAGTTGCATGGCCCCGACGAACTCGGCCCCGGCGAGAAAGAACAATCCCGCCGTCGCCCCGAGCGAGAGCACCAGATAGAACGCCATCCGCACCACGTTGTCGGCGGCGACCACGGCCACCGCGAAGCCGCAGGCCACCGCCGCGAACAGGAAGAAGAAGAACGAGTGCCAGTTGATGAAGGCCAGCGGCAGGGGTGCCGCGAAGAATGCTGTGGCGACGTACGGCATCATGCGCCCACCTTCACGACCGCGCCGGCATCCTCACCGACCGACCGGGCGGCGCCACCGGGACCGGGCAGCCAACCCTCCCTGATTTCGGCCGCCGGCCGCCGCAGGCCGGGAACCAGGCCGCCGGGAAGCGCGATTTGCCAGAGCATCGCCCCCAGAAACATGGCCGCCGCCAGGGGCGTGCAGTACTTGAGGCAGGTCGCCATCACCTGGTCGATGCGGAGCCGGGGCAGCGTCCAGCGAATCCACATCATCGCCAGCACGCCGAGCGTGGCCTTGCCGAGCAGGTTGACCATGCCGAGCAGGCGAACGAAGTAGTTCGCCGTGTCACTCGTGCCCTCGGAGAGCCCGAGGATGGAAGCCACCGGAACGGGACCGTTCCACCCTCCCATGAAGAGGATGGCGGCCAACGCACTGACGAGAAACATCGAGCCGTACTCGGCCATGAAGAAATAACTCCACCGGAGGCCGGAATACTCGGTGTGGAACCCGGCCACGAGTTCGCTCTCCGCTTCGGCGAGGTCGAACGGCGCCCGGTTGACGCTCGCAATCGCGCACGTCACGTAGATCCAGAAGACGACAAACGTGAACGGGTCGTGAAACAGAAACCAGCTGGTGAACCACCCTCCTTGTTTCTCGGCGATCGTGACCAGATCCATGCTGCCTGCCAGCATCACGGGCACCACCACACACATTCCCAGCGGCACTTCGTAGCTGACGACCTGGGCCGCCTCCCGCATCGCTCCGAACAACGACCACTTCGAGGCCGACGCGTAGCCCGCCAGAATCACTCCGAACACCTCGAGCCCCAGGACGGCGATCACGAAAAACACGCCGACGTTCAGCCGCTGCCCGATGAAATCAAACGCGAACGGAAATGCGATGAAGGCACAGAACGACGCACAGAAACTGACGTAGGGGGCGATGCGAAACAGCATGCCGTCCGCCCCGTCAGGCATCAGGTCTTCCTTGGCGAGAAGTTTGATGCCGTCCGCGAGCGACTGCAGCCAGCCGAACTTGCCGCCGGTCCGCGTCGGACCGAGCCGATCCTGGATCCGGCCGGCGATCTTCCGCTCGGCCCAGATGAAGGCCAGCGCTCCGCCGGCGATGACGTTGAGAATCAGGACGGCCGCCACCATGGCCGTGATCGACCATGCCAGCCATGCCGGCAGGCCCAACGTATTGATCAAAAAGTCAGCCATCGGTCAGCGTGCGCCGCGCCTCGAAAGCCAGACGAACCGCGGATTTCCCGGACGGGAACCCACTTCGTGAAAAATCGCACGAAGTTTGCCGTACGCCACCCCTTTCCACAAGCCCCGCAGAGGAACTGGGGTGATTGCTGCCTGACTCATGTCCCCAGACAGAACGAGCGGCCCACCACCCACGCGCCGCGACACGTTCGCCTACCGATCGATCTCGCCCATCACGACATCAAGGCTGCCCACGATGGCCGGGACGTCTGCGATCAGGCAGCCGCGGCAGAGTTCATGGGTGACGGCAAGATTCGAGAACGAGCTCGACCGAGCCCGGGCCCGCCACGGAATCGCCGAGCCGTCGCTGACGATGTAGAACCCCATCTGGCCCTTCGGGCACTCTGTCTCGAGGTAGGCGTCGCCGGCGGGCATCTTCTCGGTGAGTTTCACCGGGTCGCCGAGCGGGCCCTTGCAGGCCGAGTAGCGGTCGATCGCCTGCCGCACGAGATCCATCGACTGCACCACCTCGAGCATCCGCACGAAGAACCGGTGCCAGCAGTCGCCCAGCACCGCATCGGCCGGCACGGCGGGATAGTCGTGGTCTCTGGGATAGTGACCGTCTTTCATCACGGCCACTTCGAAGGCATAGCCTTCATACATCGCCGTGTAGATCGCCTCGCCGTCCCGCCGCATGTCTTGGTCGACGCCACTGCCGCGGAGCACGGGGCCCGAGCAGCCATAATCGATCGCGAGTTCCCGCGACATCACGCCAATGCTGGCCGTCCGCTTCACGAAGATGGCGTTGGTCGTGAGCAGGGCATGGTATTCCTGAATGATCGGCTCGAACTGCTCGAGAAAGGCCTCGCACCGCTGCAGCCAGCCGGTCGGCAGGTCGGCCGTCAGGCCGCCGACCGTGATGTAGCTGTAGGTCAACCGGGCGCCACAGGCCTCCTCGAACAGGTCGAGAATCTTTTCCCGCTCGCGAAACGCGTAGAGGAAGGGGCTGAAGGTGCCGAGGTCAAGCCCGTACGCCCCCATGCCGACGAGGTGGCTGGCGATCCGATTCATCTCGGCGATCAGCACCCGCAGATGCCTGGCCTTCTCGCTCACCTGGTACTTCATCAGTTTCTCGACGGCCAAGGCCCAGCCAAGATTCATGTTCATGGCCGCCAGGTAGTCCATCCGATCGGTGTATGGAATAAACTGCCGGTGCGTGATGTTCTCGCCGATCTTCTCCGCACAGCGGTGGAGGTAGCCGATGTGGGGTTCCACCTCGGAGACAACCTCTCCGTCGGTCCGAAGCACGAGCCGCAGCACGCCATGGGTACTCGGATGCTGCGGCCCCATGTTGACCAGCATCTCGTCGGTGCGAACGTCGAACTCGATGATCCGCGGGTCGTCGTCGAGCAGGTGTGCCATCGCTATCTCCCTCGAATGCCGTGGTAGTCCAGCGGCATCTCATAGTCTTTGCGGAGCGGAAAGCCCTCCCAGTCCTCGGGACAGAGGATCCGCCGCAGGTCCGGGTGGCCCGTGAACCAAACACCGGACAGGTCATAGACCTCCCGCTCGTGCCAGTTGGCGCCGCGCCAGACTCCGCACACGGTCGGAATCTCCGGCGGTTGGCCAGGAACATCCGCCTGCCACCGCGGCAGCTTCGCTTTCACCACCAGGCTCGCACGGGCCGGCGTGCTCCAGAGGTGGTAGACCATTTCGGTGTGCGGTTGCCACGCGACCTTCGCGGCCTTTTTGGGGTCGGGCTCACACCAGTCGACCGCCGTGATGCACTGCAGCGAGTCAAAACGCACGGGGCTCGACCTCGCGAGCCACGCGCAGACGTCGGCGATCCGCTCCGGAGCGACCTCGATCCATGGGTCGAGCGCCTCCAGGTTCTTACCCACGACGGCGCCGGGCACGGCCGCCTCCAACTGCTCCAGAAATCCGGGGCCTCTCATGGTCATCCTGCTGTCGTACCGTTGGTCGTCGGGATGGTGGGTGTGATCGCCGCCGCTGCCGCTTACCGGGTCGCTGTCCTGCCTGCCGAGCCGGCCCGCTCCGCCGAAACCGCCCGGACCCAGTCGAGGTCACCGCGGTACCACACGTAGGCGAATCCGGCGAGCAGCACCGCGAAGAAGGCGGCCATGTCGACCAGCGCCGCACGGGCGAGCAATGAGCCGGCCCGCGCCAGCGACCATTCCGCTCCAGCCCGCTCGGGTGACGTGTCGCCACGGACCGCCTCGACGTGTCGGGCCTCGGCGATCGTCGGCGTCAATAGCGGGCCTTCCTGCTTGGGCACCATCGGCTCGCGAACACCGAGTTCCCTCAGCAATCCCTCGGCGGCCGGCGTCAGCCCACCGTCGGCTGTCGCCGAGACAAACGAGGGATCGGTCAGTTGGGTGGCCTTGCCGAAGACGGTCGCCCAGGGAAAGAACAGCGCAACTTCAACGTCGAAGATGATGAACAGCAGCGCCACCACGTAGAACCGCAGGTCGAACTGCACGAAGCTCGACCCGATCGTGGGCTCGCCGCACTCGTAGACCTCGAGTTTCTCGGCATTGGGCAGCCGCGGCCGCACGAGCCAGCCGACGAGCAGATTGACGGCAAGAAAGGCTCCGCCCACCGCGACGAACAGGGCGACGTAACCTGCGATCAGGGTGGGATGCATGGCGGGATTCGGGAGGCGAGGAGGGTTACTGGTTGGGTCCGCCGTGGACGGGTTCGACGAGCACCTTGGAGGCTGCCACTGCGGTCGGATTCAGCGTGGTGCGGCCCCAGGCCACCTCGACGGGGAGGCGGGCGAAGTCGACGATCGTTCCGTCGCGGCTGTAGCACGACAAGTCGAGCGTCGAGCCCATGAAGATGCAGTCGACGGGACACGGTTCGACACACAGGGCACAGAACATGCACTTGGAGTAGTCGATCGTGAACCCACTGACCTGGAATCCCTTGCCGTTTTCGACGCGTTCCTTGCCGATGTAGATGCAGTCGACCGGGCAGGCCTTCGCGCACTGGTCGCAGGCGATGCAGGTGGTGAGGTCGTAGCGGTGAAAGCCGCGGTAGCGGGCGGCTACCGGAGCCGGGAGTTCGGGATACTCGTAGTGCTCGGTGAACGTGCGGCGTTTCTGGTCGTACGTGCTACCGAATACCCGCAGCGTCACCGCCATGCCCTCGAGCACGGTACGGATGGCGGTCACGAGATTGCGAAACCACTCTCTCATCGGATAGCCCGGGGGTGCGGGAGCGAAGCCAGGGCCGCATCTCAAGTCGACCCGCAACGTGCTCGCGCGGAAAGTATAGGGGTGGGTGACAGTCCAACAAGCCGCCATCGTCGTGTCCGTCAGGGAGGGCAGCCCGCGCGACGGCCCGCACCCAGCCCTGGGCCGGAGGGCTTCGTAGGCGGAGCTGATCGGCCAGCGGGACCAGGTGTCCCGGCGGGCTTTCGGAGGGTGCACGGCCGGGGGTGGCGGCTCCGCCGGCGTTTCCCAGGCAGTTCCCGGCCATTTCGAGGCGTTTCAAGGGGTTCGCGGTCCGGAATTTGCTTGACGCCCCACCGGAAACCTTTACAGTGAAGTAGTTTGCGGAACCCGCGGACATTCGGATCTGCACAGCCAAGGAATGGCCCCATGCTCGTTCTCTCGCGGAAGAAAGACGAGAGCATCGTCATCAACAACGATATCACGATCGTTGTGGTGGAGATTCGTGGCGACAAGGTACGGCTTGGCGTGGAAGCGCCGAAAGAGGTGCCAGTTCACCGCCGTGAGGTCTTTGAGGCCATCGCTCGGGGTGAAATCGTTGACGCCGCGACGGTGACAACGCCTGGAGTCGATGCCGTGGAGAGCGACTCCGCTCTGCCCGAGGGTGACTCTCCCCGAAGCTAGCCACCCCGGCACATCCTGCTTCCACCGCTGGCTCGTTCCACCTCCTTACGCCCGCCGCCGACAGCGGGTAATCTTCAGTGACCGTTCGCCTGGCTGCCGGCTTCGTGCCGCCGGCTCGTCACGGCCCCATCGTCTAGTGGTTAGGACACTGCCCTTTCACGGCGGTAACCGGGGTTCGAATCCCCGTGGGGTCATTCCGACAAGACCGATCCGCCATACCGATTCCCAGCGACGATCCCCAGCGATTCATGGCAGACCCGCAGCACACGTCCGCATCGCAGTCGTCGCAGTACGATGCGGTGCTGCTCGTTTCGTTCGGAGGACCGGATGGCCCCGACGACGTGATGCCGTTTCTCGAGAACGTGCTCCGCGGTCGCAATGTGCCGCGTGAACGAATGCTCGAGGTGGCCGAGCACTACCACCATTTTGGCGGCGCGAGTCCGATCAACGCGCAAAACCTCGCCCTGATCGCGGCGGTTCGCGAGGAACTCGAACGTCGCGGCCCACACCTCCCCGTGTATTGGGGCAACCGCAACTGGCATCCGCTCCTCACGGACACGCTTCGCGAGATGGCCGACGCCGGTGTCAAGCGGGCCATCGCCTTCGTGACCAGCGGGTTTTCGAGCTACTCCGGCTGCCGACAGTATCGCGAGAACATCGCGGCGGCTGCTGCTCCGCTTGGCGATCGCGCCCCGCAGGTCGACAAGATCCGGGTGTTTTTCAACCATCCCGGATTCGTGGGTCCGATGGCCGCAAACGTGCGGCGGGCCCTCGAGCACTTCCCCGAAAACGTGCGGGCTGCCGTGCCGGTGCTGTTCACGGCCCACAGTATTCCGACGTCGATGGCAGACACCTGCCGCTACGTGCCCCAGCTCCAGGAATCGTGTCGCCTGGTGGCCGCCGAAGCAGCCGCCAGCGACTGGAAACTCGTCTACCAGAGCCGCAGCGGGCCACCGTCGCAGCCCTGGCTCGAGCCCGACATCTGCGAGGCCATCCGGACCCTCCACGCGGCTGGGGTCAAGCGGCTGGTGATCGCCCCCATTGGGTTTATCTCCGACCATATGGAAGTGCTCTACGACCTCGACACAGAGGCCGTTGACCTCTGCCGAGAACTCGGGGTCGAGATGGCTCGGGCCGCGACCGTGGGCACCGCGCCGGAGTTCGTGTCGATGGTCCGCGATCTCATCGCCGAGCGGGCCTACGGCCTGCCGACCCGCGACGCGATCGGCCACCTGCCAGCGAACCACGACGTCTGCCCACTCGACTGCTGCCCCGCACCACAGCGGCCGTCGATGCCCGTGGGCGGACAGCCTCGACCTCTCGGCCGGCCCACGGCCTGAGTAGGAACGAGCGGGAACAGACCCCTTCCATTCTCTCTCGCAGGGGCCCGCCTGATGCCCACCGTTCGCTTCACGCCTGGCTCGCCGTCAGACCATCCGCGGGAATGCGTCTCGATGGTCCACGGTTTTCTAGCGAACAAGTTCCTGCTCGCGGTGCTCGGCCGCCGGTTGCGGGCCTCCGGCTTCCTCACCACCGCCTGGGGCTACTGGAACATGCAGTGCTCGCTGCTCGTGCATGCCGACCGCTACGCACGGGAACTCGAACGACTCGACCGCGACCCGCGGATTGGCACGATCCACTTGGTGACGCACAGCATGGGCTGCATCATTGGCCGTGCCGCGCTCGACCGCTACCGGCCCCGGAAGATGGGCCGGTTCGTGATGCTGGCCCCGCCAAACCGCGGCTCATTCGTGGCCACCGCAACGGCCCGCACGTTTGGCCGGATTCTCCGGCCTGTGGTTGAACTGACGACTGCCGATGACAGTCTGGTGAACTCCTTGCCCACCCCTCAGGACATCGATATCGGCGTGATCGCGGCCAAGCACGACGCGCTCGTGGCCGAGGACAGCACCCATCCCCACGCTCCGCATGCCCACGTCACGCTTGCCACGTGGCACACAGGCCTGCTCTTCAGCCGAGAAACGGCTGATCTCACGGCCGCCTTCCTCGCCACGGGCCACTTCAAAAAGGTGTCATTCAAAAAGGTGTCAGCCACCAAATCTAGGCAATCTGCTCCTTAACTAGAACTCGCCCCTCTCCGACAGGCCCCACGTTACCCAGATTTGGTGGCTGACACCTTTTTGCCCATGAACACGACCAGTTGTCCGCTCGGAGCGTCTCCGGTATCGGTCGGGCCCCTCGGACTCGGCTGCTGGCCGCTGGCGGGCATGACCCGCGAGGGCGTGAGCCGGGAGGTGGCGGTCGCCACGGTCCGAGCGGCAATCGACGCGGGCGTCACACACCTCGACACGGCCTACTGCTACGGCGAGCACGGGGAAAGCGAGCAGGCCGTCGGTGAGGCGGTCGGCGGCGGCCGTGATGCGGTCGTGATCGCCGGCAAGTGCGGGATCCACTGGGAGCCCGATCCCGCGGGTTCACCACCGCGGCGTCAGGTGACCGACGGCCGACCGGAGCGGTTGCGGGCTGAGGTCGAGGAAAGCCTCCGCCGGCTGGGCACCGACCGGCTCGACCTGCTCTACCTCCATACTCCGGATCCGGCCGTTCCGATCGAAGACTCGGCGGGTGAGCTGCGGCGACTCCTCGACGCGGGAAAGGCCCGGGCGATCGGGCTGTCGAATGCGTCAGCGGAGAACCTGGCGCGGTTCGCGGCCGAGTGCCCGCTGGCCGCATGCCAGATGCAGTTCAACATGCTCCAACGAGAGATCGAGGCCGAGGTACTCCCCTGGTGCGTGGCCCACGGCGTGGCGGTGGTTGCCTACTGGCCGCTGATGAAGGGCCTGCTGGCGGGGCGGATGCGGCGTGGCCAGGTGTTCCCGATGAGCGACAGCCGCCATAAATACCCGATCTTCAAAGGTGTTGAGTTTGAGCGAACCCTCGACTTCGTCGATGCACTGCGGCCCGTCGCCGAGCGGCTTGGCCACCCGCTCGCCAACGTCGTGTTGGCCTGGACGGCCGAGCAACCCGGGATCACGAGCGTGCTCTGTGGCGCGACGTCGCCGGACCAGGCCAGCGACAACGCTGGGGCCCTCCGCTGCGACCTGGATGCCGCCGCCCGGGACGCAATCCAGGCCGCCATCCAAGCCCGCGGACCCGTCGCCGGCCGCCGGCCGGCGTGACGAACCACCCGGCAAAAACCTTCCGGCCCGGGCCGTTTGACCCGCGGCCAACGGCGAACTAGCGTCGAGGCATCTGCGGAGCTTTCGTGGCCCCAGTCTTTTTCGCCCGTCTCCCGTCCCTGATGGAAACCGTCATGTTTACGCGTCACCCGTTCCACGCTGTCGCCGTGTTTGCCGCCTCCGTGGCCCCTGCCATGGCGGCTCCGCTCAGCCCCGCTGCGGGAGACCGCGTGGTCCAATCGGCCTCCATGGTTGCCTCCGGAATCCAGGATGCGATCGCCTCCGATGAGACCGCCGCGGCTGAGAACCTCCGGCGGTTCGTCGATACCGAAGACGCCTTCCGCCTTTACCATCGAGACAATCAGTTGCTCGTGGCGATCAACACCCGTCGTAGCGTCCCGCTTGCCGACAGGAAGATCGGCGAGCAGCAGGCCGCCGAGATCGCCCGAAACGTCCTCCAGCAGCGGTTCAGCCATCTGCTCGAGTCGGAGGACGGTTTCCTGGGCCTCGATCGGGGAGAGGTTCGCGTGGTCTTTATGGAACCCGACGCGTTCACCGACTGCCCCGGTCGTCGGAGCGGCAATGTGGTCCGCGGCACCGGATGGCAGTCGCCCGTGCCTATCGGCAACCAGGGCCTCTGGTCGAATGGCTGGGCCACCCCTCAGCCCTGCACCGGCTGCCAATAATCTGGCCGGCTGCTCATCCAGCGGCACGCGCGGCTTGGTCGGCTGCTCAGCAACCCACCCGCGGAGTGCTCAGCCCGCTCCCACCGGAACCGGTTGCAGCGCCGCCACGCTGACGTACGACTGCCGAACCTCGAGGCAGGTCCGACGAAACGACTCGGGTCGGCTCACGCCCGGAAGCCTGAGCGTCTCGATTGGGCCACGACGAAACACCAGGTCGCCGGCGGCGTACCATTCCTGGCCGGGTGACACCACGACGTCGATGGCATCGAACCGATCCAGATCGACGTACTGTTCGACCTTTGGATTGATCCCGCGCTCGATTGTCACCCGCCGATTGGTGAGCCGATACCGCATGATGGCCCAGGGCAGCCGCATCGAGAGGTAGAGCATCAGGCCGACTGGAATCGTCGCCAGCAGCGCCATTCGGCCGAGCGACAACGGCCCGAAGCCCCCCTTGAGCCGATACAGGCGGCCGAGGGCCTGCCCGATCGATGTCGACGCGACCGACGGCCACACCGTCATCACGGTCGCCTCGGCAACAGCAGGCGGAACAACGCCAGAAATCGCAGTCTGACCGGGCATCATGAGGAGTCTCTCGAAAAACGAATCCAGCCCGCCACAAGGGCCCGGCGGCACTGCCCATAGCGTCGCGTGCCGAACTAAAAATACAAGCCCGACCCTGGCGACACGGCGTCCGTGAATCCATCACGACAGGAAACACGGAACCACACGTTGAACAAACAACACAAACCGGGGGCAGAAAAACCCGCGCAGAAAAACAAAAAACCTGGTGGGGCTCGGCGAGCCCCACCAGGTCACATGATCTTTGGTGGTATGGCAGTCTCGTGACTCCAAACGTTGCCGTTTGCAATCACTGATCTCTTTTGGCAGCCCACGATCGACTCCACATTCAGCGTCGACAACCAATCGGCCATGCCCTCGCGGGCAGCGGACCAGTTGGCTTCTCACTGATGGCCTCCGCGGACAACTGGATAAACCAGGTCCGGTTTGGCGGTTTCCTTTAGAAAGGAGGTGATCCAGCCGCAGGTTCCCCTACGGCTACCTTGTTACGACTTAGTCCCAATCGCAGAGTTCATCTTAGGCGCCTGGCTCCTTGCGGTTACCTCAGCGACTTCGG
>Ga0164295_10000533_pt1 | contig 32565 bp, 20 predicted proteins | sample GEODES006metaG_FD_111798 | JGI IMG/M metagenome (GOLD analysis project Ga0164295, IMG submission 111798) | Oligotrophic lake water microbial communities from Sparkling Lake, Wisconsin, USA - GEODES006 metaG | ecosystem: Environmental > Aquatic > Freshwater > Lake | place: USA: Sparkling Lake... | reverse complement strand
TGCTCTTTTGACTCATGATTCCAGATATCGTTTGCATCTGGGTGTCATTCTTTCTGGCGCAACGACCTTCTTCAGCTCCTTTTTTGCTGGCCCGCCGGTGTCATTCTACTTGGCGCAATGCGCACCAGCGGGACAGGAGTCGTGTTCGCCGCAACTGACTGCCTCGCTGCACTGTTTCAAGTCGATCTTGATGCCACCGTGCCTGCCTTAATCGAGGGAGACCTCTGGCCAATCCTCTTCCTGCTGTTCATTCCAGTGTCCATCCTCGTTAACATGGTCCCAATCGCTTGGCTTTGCGGGCTTGTTCTGGTGCAGATCGGCTGCATGGAACCAAAGGACCTCAAGCACTTCGCGCTAAGGTCGCGGTTTCCGGGTCATTGGTTTAAGGAAGCCGCCGAGAATCCGCTCAATGAGCGCACCCAGGATGCGGCCTAATCCTCGCTCAATCGGAACGCAAACGGGCAGCCCACCCAGTGCAATTTCACCGGCCAGAGCCTAGTAGGAATGCTCCCCAGAAACGGGTCCATCTCAGCCAGCCACAGGAACCCAGCACCCTACTCCCGCACCGCCTGCGGAGGGCGTCCGGTGTGCCGTTTAAACCACTTGGAAAAGTGCGACAAGTGCTTGAATCCGAGGTCGATTGCAACCTCCTTGATGCGAATTTCCGGCTGCCTGAGGCGGCTTTGGGCGTGCTCGATGCGGAGGCGATCCCAAAACTGGTTCGGGGTGGTCTTTAGATCCTTCCGAAAAAGCCGGATCAGATGGTTTGGGCTGATGTGAACCGCCGCCGCCAACGTTTCTAGCGCCAAAGGATCGGCGAGGTCACGGGCGTGGAGCAGGTCCACCGCGATGCGGACGCGCTCATCGATGCCGAAATGCCCGGAATGACGGACCCCGCGCCCGTCCAGAATCTCGGAGAGCACCGACAGCCATTCGCACAAAAGTTGCTCCAAGCGGAGGAAACAACGCAAATCCGCCGGGTGGTCCCGGACGTCCCAGGTGCCGGGAGCGATCTCCATCACTAGATTGAGGATCGGCCGGACCATCTGCTCGAGTTCGGGAGCTTCGGATGCTTTGATCACAAGGCTCAACCCCTCCTGATAGAGATGGGAGCCATCCGGCCAGCGTGCCTCGAAGGCGATGGAAAGCATTCTGGCATCGTGGGAAAACGTCTGCACGCGAGGTCCCGGTTTTACGATCAGCCACTCGCCCGGATGTGCCGTGTAGGATTGGCCGTCGTGTTCGACCCGCGCCCATCCCTCCCGCACCAACCAAGCCGCGCTGTTGGTGAACTCAGTGAACTCCAGCGTCGGTCCCGTTTTCTTGGTCCCCTCGGCCACATGCCGGTTGTGACACCAGAGGAGATGGAGATTTAAATTCAGCCAATTGCGGTATAGCATGCGGTGTTGTGTTTCGAAGTAACTACAGTTTCCAACCTTGAGGGTCAATCAGATGAGCAAATTGTATAATAGATTGTTCTAATCATACAAGTGGAAGTCCCTGACAAAGAAAGACGCGCGTGTCAGTTTTCATCAAGCATGATGGTGAAAATTACGGGCAGGTTGTATCAGTGGACGATAATCGGTTTTTTGGCCTCAGCCGCATTGATTTTTGCTGGGACGGGGTTTTCTGCAGCGGTCGACGGCCCGTCCAATAGTTTCCAGCCCGGCCGGCCCTGGCTCGACACCGCTGGGATTCACATCAACGCCCATGGCCACTGCATTCTCAAGCACGAGGACAAATACTATTGGTATGGCTCGCACAAGATCGCGGGCAAAACGGAATCGGAGAAGAACGAGGCCGGGGTGAGATGCTACGTCAGCAGCGACCTGTTGAATTGGACCAACTCCGGACTGGTGTTTTCAGTCAAATCCGAGGGCCAGCACCCCGAGGTCGCGAATGCCGGAATCCTCGACCGCCCGAAGGTGATCTTCAATGCCGCCACCCGAAAATTCGTCATGTATTTCAAGCTTTATCCGCCCAAGGCCGTTGGCGGGACGACGGGCACCGAGGTTGCCTATGTGGGCGTGGCAACGGCCAGCGAGCCTCTGAGGCCATTCGAGTATCAGGGTAAATTCACCGGAGCCGGCAGCCCCTCGGGTTCGGGCGACTTCGCCATTTTCCAGGATGAAGACGGATCTGCTTATCACATCGCCGTGCGCAAACCGGACAAGGCGCTGGTGTGTGGGCGTCTGACCCCAGACGGGCTGCGGCCGGCAGGAAACTACGAAGTGATGGCGGGCATCACCCACGCCACGGAGGCCCCTGCCCTGTTCCGGCGCGGGGAAAAGTTCTACCTCCTCGGCTCCGGCAGCACGGGCTGGAACCCCAACGCAGCACGGATGTTCGTGGCGGACCGCATCGCCGGACCCTATCGGCCGCTGGGCAATCCATGCATGGGCGTGAATCCGCACAATCAGATCGGCCAGGAGAAAACCTTCGGCGGACAAAGCACCTTCGTGATGCCCGCCCCATGGGATCCGGACGAGTGGATCGCCATGTTCGACATTTGGAATCCGCAGGAGCCCATTCACGCCGGTTACATCTGGCTGCCACTGCGTTTCGAGAATGACCAACCAGTCATCCGCTGGCAGACAGAGTGGAAACCGAGAGAAAGCGAGCCGCAGATCGTTCCGGGAACGCCGTGGCTGGATCAGAATGGAAAAACGATCAACGCGCATGGCGGCGGAGTGCTGTTTTTCGAGGGCGTCTATTACTGGTATGGGGAGCACAAACTGCCCGGAAAATCAGAAGCGCAATTCGCCGATGGTGGGGTGCATTGTTATTCCTCCACCAACCTAGTCACATGGAAGGATGAAGGTTTGGTAATCCGCGTGAATCACAACGACCCGACGGCCGATCTCGCCTACGGCTGCATTCTCGAACGCCCCAAAGTGCTGTTCAACGAGCGCACCAAAGCCTTTGTGATGTTCTTCAAGTATTATCCTCGCGGCACGGGATACGAAATCGGCTACGTGGGTGTGGCCACAGCGAGTTCCCCGGCAGGCCCCTTTCATTTCCAACACAAGTTTCTCGGTGCTAACTCCGCGAACGGTTCCGGTGACTTCACGCTGTTCCGCGATGCAGATGGCGCTGCCTATCACCTAACGGTTCGGAAGCCCGACAAGGCTTTCTGCATCGGGCGGCTGCGGGACGACTATCTATTTCCGGCGGGAGACTATCAAATTGTTCCCGGCGTTCCCGCCCACACGGAAGCCCCCACCATCATGCCGCGGGATGGCAAATATTATCTACTCGGATCTGGATCGAGCAGTTGGAAACCAAACGCCGCCCGTGCCCTCGTCGCGGATGCCATCAGCGGGCCCTACACGAGTTTGGCAAATCCTGCGCAAGGCGTGAATCCACACACTGGACTCGGACCGGATAAGACCTTCGGCGGTCAGATTTCTTTTATCATCCCAGTAGTCGGAAAGCGCGATGCATGCATCGCAATGTTTGATATCTGGAGACCGGAAGCCGCGATCGAAGGGCTTTATGTCTGGCTGCCGATCGAAATGCGCGACGGCCAACCGGTGATCCAATGGCGTGACCGATGGAGCCTCTCCCACTTTGGGTAATCGCGTCTTCGAAAGCTGAAATGTATAAGAATTTGGGCAAATCGTGTAAGCTGTAATGAATGACAGATTGCATCGCCCGCCTGAGACTCATCAAATGTTCGACATAGCATATCATTTCAAGACGATCCTCAGATGTTTCGTCGGATGCTTGCTGGTGGCCTCGACCGGTCCCACCATGGCGGAAACAGCCAGCAAGAAACCTGTGCCGACGGTCCCGCGCGACGCCCACCTGATCGCCGTCAACCAAGTCGGCTACGAGGCCGATCGGCCGAAGCGGTTCACCGCACCTTTATCGGCGGACGGCAGCACATTCACCGTACGCGCAGCAAAGGGCGGCGACGCCTTGTTTCGCTCGGTGATCCAAGCGAACATCGGTGACTTTTCAGCACTCAATGCTCCGACCGGGGAATATGTGATCGAAGTGCAGGGAGGCACGCTCAAGCCGGGCACTAGCGATCCCTTTTTGATCCGCCCAAATCTGTGGAAAGATCTCTTCTGGCAACCCGCGGTGGATTTCTTGATCGATTCGCGGTCGGTGGTTGGGACTCATCCAAGCGCATACGGCGGTTGCCCATGGCGCGACGGGACGTACTACGATGCGATCCTGCCTGCTCTCGTCATGTTCCAGCGGGCCGATCCCGCACGGGTCGCGGCGATGCCGAGACAGATCGACTGGGAAGCAGACAAGCGGAGGGTGCTGGCCCCCGCGTTCAAATTCGACGCCAAGAACCCCTGCAGCGAAGGCGTGATGGAGGCCGTTCGGAAATATTACACCGAACTCGAACCACCTGCAGCCGACGCGCCGGACGTGGTCAAACTCATCCACTGGGGCGCTGGATTCTATCTCGTCAATCCCGCGACAAAAGACCCGAGTGCCGATCCGGATCCGCGCCAGATCCACTCACAGACCGTCGAGCAAGTCGCGTATGTCGTGTGGGCCTGGCCAGCTTTGGAGAAATGGCTGCCAAAGTCGTTTTATGAAAAGTGCCGCAACTTCTGCGAGCAAAACTGGGCACCGTCCCTTGAGATCGACAAATGGTGGAATCCATCGACTTATCTCGCGGTGGATCAGATCATCGGCAAAAACCCGATGGGCGGCCTGCTCCACCCCTACAAGGGCCGCCATGCGCCGGGGCATTCGATCGTGCCGAATCTCCTCATGCACGAGATCGCCAAGCGCGACGGCCTTGCCGATCCGGGCCACTACCTAACCGCCGCAGTGAAGCAGGCGGATTGGATCGTGAAAAACCTCGATTGGAACGACCCGCGCACCACCAAGGGCCAGCGGATGAGCGAGCACCGAACCATTCCGAACTTAGTCTGGCTGCTGCAAAATTATCCTAAACAAGCTCCGGCTGGCTTGAAGGAAAAGATCACCGCCTGGGCAGAGGTGGCGGCGAAGCGCTCCGCCAATATGTGGGACATCCGCCGCTTCGATGACGACTCCAACTGGACCATTCCGAAGATCAACGATGTGGGCAACAGCGCCGCCGCACCGGGCATCGCCTTGGCGGCATCGTGGGTGATCGACGATCCGGCATTGAAATCCCGCATGCGTGAGATTGCCGTCTCCCACGCCGATGCGGTTTTCGGTCGCAACCCGCGCCTCGCTGCCGCACCGTACAAGCCCGACTTCGGATTCACCGGAATCGAGCGCGGCTGGCCGGTGTCCCACAAAGACAATGTCTGCGCCCGGCTCGAACTCTGCCGTGGTTCAATTTCAGCGGCGCCGGGCAGCGAGATGTTTCCCTTCAACCCGGAGGGCACCTATCGCCACGCCGAGGGCTGGGTGAACTACGGTGCCGCGTGGTGCCTTAGCCTCGCCTATTTCGAATTCGACCGCCAACCCAACAACGCTCATTAACCGATGATCATTCGAGGATTACGCTGGTGGATCGTCGTTCTAGTATTTCTGGCTGCGGTGCTGAACTATGTCGATCGCCAGACCTTGTCCACACTCGCGCCGACCATCCAGGCGGACTTGAAAATGGACGACCGCGAGTATGCGAACGTCGTGAACTTATTTCTTGTCGCCTACACCGTCGCCTATCTGATTTCGGGAAAACTGGTGGACCGCCTTGGCACCCGCACCGGCACCGCGATTTTTGTCATCTGGTGGTCGCTGGCAAACATCGCCACCGCTTGGGCACAAGGAGTGCGCTCGATGGGTAGCTGCCGGTTCATGTTAGGTCTTGGTGAGGCGGGCATCTGGCCTGCCGCGTCCAAGGCGGTGTCCGAGTGGTTTCCCGCCCGCGAGCGCGCCCTGGCGATCGGGCTTTACACGATGGGTGCCACCATCGGGGCAACGATTGCGCCCTACATCGTCATCCGCCTCGCGTCGTTCGACTACGCCACCAAGCTGCCATGGATCGAGTCAGTTTTTCACCATGGTACCGGCTGGCGCATGAGTTTCATCATCACCGGATTGGTCGGATTTCTCTGGATCATCCCGTGGTTCGCATTCTATCGGAAACCTCGTGAAAACAAGCTGCTGTCGCCGTCTGAATTGGAGTTGATCGAGGATGGCGAGCCTCCAGCGGAAGAGGGTGCAAAAGGCTGGAGCTGGTACAAGGTGCTGACATTCCGCCCGGTTTGGCTGCTCTTATTCGGCCGGCTGATCACCGATCCAGTTTGGTATTTCTATCAATTCTGGTTTGCCAAATACCTCAGCGCCGACCACGGGTTGAATCAAGACCAACTGACCATCACTTGGGTCGTCTATGCCGCCGCCGGAGTCGGTTCGCTGGCTGGCGGTTGGCTCTCCGGCCTCTTGGTCAAAAAGGGCAGCAGTCCGGTGAACGCCCGACTGTGGATCATGCTCGGTGCCGCCTGCCTGATGCCAGTCTCGCCCTTCATCGCCAAAGCCACTGGCATGCCGGTGATGATCACGCTCACCGCAGTCGCCGTGTTCGCCTCCCTCGCTTGGCTGATCAACATCAGCGCGATCGTCGTGGATGTCGTGCCCAAGCACTCGGTCGGCACCGTGTTCAGCGTCGTCGCCGCAGGCAGCACGCTCGGCGGCATCGCGATGAACATGATCGTCGCCGCGATGGTTTCCGGACCTTCCTCCAAAGCCGCTGGTTTTCTTGACCAGGGTTTCAAGGTCCTCTTCGGACCGCTGATCGAGGCGGTTCAGGGCAAAGGGTATGGGCCCTGGTTCCTCGCCATGGCTTTCCTTCATCCGCTCGCCCTTCTTTTACTCTGGCTCGGCGGCATCCATCGCCCTCGTCACACACCCACCTGATTCTCTTATGTTGATCGAAGCCCCTACTGACAAGCGCTCCCTGCATCTCGTCGAGATCGACGCCGGCCTCATCGTCGTTGGCGGTGGTCTATCAGGAGTCTCCGCCGCCATCGCCGCCGCCCGCCAAGGAGTGAAGACCGTGCTCGTTCAGGATCGTCCGGTCCTTGGCGGCAACGCCTCCAGCGAGGTGCGGCTCTGGGTGCTCGGCGCGACCTCACACATGGGCAACAACAACCGCTGGTCGCGCGAGGGCGGGATCATCAACGAAATTCTCGAGGAAAACCTCTATCGCAACCGCCTGGGCAACGCGCTGATTTTCGACACCATTCTTTTGGAAAAATGCATTGTCGAAAAGAACCTCACCCTGCTCCTCAACACCGCAGCCTATGAGGTGGACAAGAGCGACCCCGACACGCTTTCCGCAGTGCATGCCTTCTGTCCGCAGAACTCCACGCGCTACGTGTTGCGCGCGCCGCTGTTTTGTGATGCCTCCGGCGACGGGCTAGTCGGCTTCATGGCCGGCGCGGCGTTCCGGATGGGCGCGGAATCGAAAGAGGAGTTCGGCGAGGGCTTCGCGCCGGACGCTGAATACGGACAACTGTTAGGCCACTCGATGTATTTCTCGACCAAGGATGTCGGCGTGCCGGTGAAGTTCGTGGCACCGAGTTGGGCATTGAAGGACATCACGAAAATCCCGCGCTACCGGCAGTTCAATACCAACATGCAGGGCTGCAACTTCTGGTGGATCGAATACGGCGGCCGCCTCGACACCGTCCATCAGACGGAGGAGATCAAGTGGGAGCTGTGGAAGGTGGTTTATGGCGTGTGGAATTACATCAAGAACTCCGGGAATTTCCCCGAGGCGGAAACCATGACGCTCGAATGGGTCGGCCACGTCCCCGGCAAGCGCGAGAGTCGGCGCTTCGAGGGCGACTACATCCTCCGCCAGCAAGATCTGGTGGAACAGCGTGAGTTCGACGACGTCGTGGCCCACGGCGGCTGGGCGGTGGATCTTCATCCCGCAGACGGCATTTACTCCGAAAAAAGCGGCTGCACCCAGTGGCACGCGAAGGGCGTCTATGGCATTCCGTGGCGCTGCTACTACAGCCGTAACATCAAGAACCTCCTGCTTGCCGGACGAATCATCAGCGCGAGCCACGTCGCCTTCGGATCGAGCCGCGTGATGGCCACCTGTGCGGCGGGCGCGCAGGCCGTCGGCACCGCCGCCGCACTCTGCCTCGAGCAAGGTTGTCTGCCAGCCGATCTATCCACTGGCGAAAACTTGCGCGAACTGCAACTCCGGCTCCAACGCGACGGCCAGTTTCTGCCAGGGAAAACACTCGATGACCCCGCCGACCTCGCACCACAGGCAAGCGCCAGTGCCAGTTCGCGATTGGTGCTTTCCGAACTTGCACCAACCAACGCCTGGGTACGCCTCGACAGCTCGTGGGCGATGCTCGTCCCACTCTCCGCCGGGACGCAGCCAGTCATTTCGTTCGAACTCTCCGCCGAGCAGTCCGGGGGCTTGCGGGTCGAACTGCGGCGCTCGGAGAAGTCCGGTAATTTCACGCCGGAAGTGCTGGTCGAGGCGATCGAAATCCCGTTCAGCGCAGGCCAGTCGCGGGTGACTGCGAGATTTGCCATGCCCATCGCAAATGACGGCTATCATTTCGCCAAACTCTGCGAAGACGCTTCGCTGCGAGTGCGGGTCAGCGACATGCGCATCACCGGCGTGCTGGCGGTGACGACGGCATTCAATAAGGCAGTCGCCAAATCCAGCGTCCAGGAACCACCGGCAGACATTGGCATCGACCGCTTCGAGTTCTGGCTACCCAAGCGCCGCCCGGATGGTCTCAACCTCGCGATGACCTTCGATCCGCCGATCGATCATTTCGGCCCCGCCAATGTTATTGGTGGCCCGGCCCGGCCGGTCGATGCGCCGAATGCATGGGTCGCCGATCCCACCGATCTGCAACCGGAACTGCACCTCGACTGGGATGCTCCGCGCGCGCTTGGCCGTGTGCGGATCGATTTCGACCCCGACTGGGACCACCCGATGGAGTCGGTGCTCATGACGCACCCTGAAGAAGTGGTGCCATTCATGGTGAAGGATTTCGATCTGTTGGACGACGGAGGCAGAGTCGTCCATTCGGTCCGCAACCATCACAGCGCGATCTACGAGTGGCGGCCGGAGGAAAATTTTCTCACCAAGCGACTCACCCTACGAGTACTCGCCACCCACGGTGCGCCCGCGGCGGTGTTCCGCATCCGAGTGTTCGGGAAATGAAACGCCACACGACCGCCCTAGAAACATCCAATCGAGATACCTCATTCATGAAACCCAACCCCACCAAGCGCACATTGCACGCCTCCTGGCTCACTCCCGCGCTATGCGCACTTGCCGTCATGCATCCCTTTGCTGCCGTGGCGGATGTGAGGATGCCATCGCTATTTTCAGATCACATGGTGTTGCAACGCGAGATGTCGGCGCCGGTGTGGGGCTGGGCCGATGCTGGGGAAGCCATCACCGTGAACATCGCAGGCCAAACCCGCTCGACGAAGACCCCTGCCGACGGCAAATGGAGCATCAAACTGGACAAGCTCAAATCCGGCGGCCCTTTCACCATGGTCGTGAAAGGCAACAACACCGTCACGATTCAAGATGTTCTTGTCGGCGAGGTATGGCTTGCTTCGGGGCAATCGAACATGGCGCTGACCGTTGGCAACAGCAACAACGCCCAAAGCGAGATCGCCAATGCGAAGTTCCCTGAGATCCGCACCTTCCTGGTTCCCAGAGTTGCGGCTGAGACTCCGCAAGAATCCTGCGGCGGGACGTGGGTGATCTGCAGTCCTGAAAGCGCCGGTGCATTTTCCGCAGCAGCCTATTTCTTCGGCCGTGACCTGCACCAATCCCTGAAAACGCCTGTGGGCTTGATCAACTCATCCTACGGAGGAACTCCCATCGAGTCATGGATCAGCTTGCCGCGGCAGGAGGGCGTGAAAAATTTCGAACCGGTATTCAGGCCCTGGATCAAGAAACTCAGCGTTCCCTACGAACCTGAGAAGGCTTACGAGCAATACGAAAAACAACTCGCCGCATGGAAAATCGCGGCCGAGAGTCGCAAAGCCGAGGGCAAACCTAAGGGATATCCCCCACGCCCGCCCGTCCACCCGCGCATGCACCAGAATTATCCCGCGAACTTGTTCAATTCCATGATCGCGCCGCTGATTCCCTACGCCATCCGTGGCGGCATCTGGTATCAGGGCGAGAGCAACTGCAGTCCCGGGGCCTCAAAACTCTATGCGGAACAGCTGCCGTTGATGATCCAGGACTGGCGCGCCCGCTGGAGCCAGGGAGATTTCCCCTTCGCGTGGGTGCAGTTGCCTTGTTACAAGCCGCAAACGCAGGAGCCGAATCCCACCAGTCAATGGGCAAACGTGCGCGAAAGCATGCTGAAGTCCCTCTCCGTGCCGAACAGCGGGATGGCGATCACGATTGACACGGGAGATGCCGACGACATTCATCCGAAAAACAAGCAACCGGTAGGCCATCGGCTCGCACTCTGGGCGAAGTCGCAGGTCTATGGGCAAAGAGTCCCCTACTCCGGCCCACTTCCGGCGGAGCACCGGATCAACGGCGGAAAAGTGATTCTATCATTCAAGCACGCCGACGGCGGCCTGACCGCGAAGGAGGGTGATTTGAAAGGATTCACCATCGCGGGAGCTGATAAAAAGTGGCAATGGGCCACGGCCCGCATCGAAGGAAAAACAGTGGTGGTCTCCAGCCCTGATGTCCCCTCGCCTGTGGCCGTGCGCTACGGTTGGGCGGATCATCCCGTCTGCAATCTCGTCAACGGCGCGGGCCTTCCCTGCTCACCGTTCCGCACGGACGACTGGTGAAACTCGGCGGCCTTCGCCGTACTGATTTTGCACGAAAGTTATCCCACCGAGCGGTAGGCCTCACCGACCACCGTGAGCGAACCATCGGGATTGAAGAGCGCTGAGGTGCCAAGCGCATTGCTCTTCACCCCGCCGTGGAACCAACAGTAGCGCTCGACGATATCCATCGCTTCGAGCCGAGGCAGCAACTCCGCCACAAACTCCGCGATTTTCCCCGGCGCGTGGCAGTTCGCCTCGGGCGATTTGGCCTTCCAGTCACCAACGGCGAACTCGGTGATCCAGATCGGGCGCTTGTAGAGTGCGTGGACTTGTTCGATGCGTTTCACCAAGGAGTCGGCGTTGGGGCCGCCGTAGGAATGCATGCAGATGAAATCCACGCGCAAACGGCGCTCATCGACGCCTTTCATGAAGGCCTTCATCCATTCATTGTCCGGGTGGACGCAGGCCGGGCTGCCGAGGCGCAGGCCAGTGGCCTCAAGCTTGGGCCACTCTTCAAGCGCCTTCTCCACCGTGGTGTTGCCCTGTTTGTGGTGATCGGGCTCGTTGAAGCTGAGCAACTCGCCCCTGCCGCGAACGGTTGGTTGGGATTTCAGACGGGCAAGCGCCTTGTCCACGCCAAAGCTCCCGCCATAGATCATGGGAATGTATTCAACGCCTGCGAGCAGAGCATCCGGCGGCACGAGGTTCCAATTGTACAACCAGCGGGCATCGACCGATTTGAGAAACTTCGCCAACTCCTCGGGCGGGCGCTTTTTCGTCGTCAGGCACAGCCCTTTTTTCCGAGGTCCCCGGACTTTTGGCAGCCCAACGGGTTTGCAAGCAGCTGGCAGGGTGAGAGCGGCGAGGATTAAGAGTTGGCGGCGTGTCATGGGGTTTTGGAGCATCTAAACATCACGGATTCATTGCGATAAAAAGGGAGCAGAAAAATTGAATTCCCTGCTCCCTGTTTTGATTCGTCGCTTGCGGGATTATGGCCCGGTGACCTTGAGTCGAGCGAATTTCTTACCGCTGAGTGGCAGCGGGAAGGTGTATTTCACCTCGGTGGCGCTGTCGGTCACATTGGCACCCGTCGTCTCAGTTACCCACGCACCGGAGAGCGTGTCCGAAGTTTCCACCACGAAATCGGTAGCATAGGTTCCAAGATAACCGGAGCCTTTAAGCCAGGTGATGCTGAGGCTGCCTGCGATGTCGATCACGCTCGGCAGAGCGGTGTTGCCGGTGGTATTGCCCTCAGGACCGCCGAGGAAATACTCCGTCCCGTTGTTCACTCCGTCGCCATCATGATCGTCGCTGAGGTTCACACTCGCGCCGTTGAGAGATGCCCATGCGGTGTAGCCAGCACTTGCGGTGGTGACCACGAGCTGGAGGCCGCCTGCGTTTTGGAAGTAAGCGCTGCGTCCGCCACTCAGGTCGTATGCGTTGGCACTGCCGAAGTTGGTGATGTTATCAAACGTACTTCCCGTGGTGGCAATCAGCGTGTAGGTACCATCCGGAACCGATGCCCAAGTGATTGCCTCACCTTGGCTGCCACCGACGAGGCTAGCCACGCCGAAGTCATTACCCAAGGCCACGCTGCCGGTTGCATTAAAGGAGGCAAAGGTTGGCACATAAAACATGAATTTGGCCCCTGTCGCCAAGCTCAAGGTTCCGGTTGTCGATCCTCCGTTGCCGCCAAATCGCGCGCCCGTGGCGACCGAGATATTGGAAGTAAGCGAACCGGTGACTGCTAACGAAGCACCCGTGGCGACGGTCGTGTTCCCGAGGTAGGTGTTGGTGCCGGGCAAGACCGCCGTGGTCCCTGCATCGCCGCCCGACTTGGTGATGGCAAGCCCACCCACGCCGGAGATATTGCCACTGAGCACAAGCGCACGGCCCGTCCAACCCCACGTGTGATCCACGGTCAGATCCCCGTTCAAGGTAACGTTGCCCGTCAACCTCGCGTTATTATCCACGCCGCCACCCCTGATGGTGCGGGGGCCGCCGCTGTTGACCGTAATGTTGTTCGCGTAGCTGACCGTGGAGCCATTTGTCCCCTGAGGGGAAATGGTTAAAATAGCAGCATTGGAACTCGCCGCTGTACCGAGAGTGATGGCCCCAGTGCCGGCAGAGTTCACGGCGTTGCCGCCAAGGCTGAGCGTTCCCTTAGCAACCGTGAGGTTACCACTCCAGCCCGTGTTATCTCCGCCCAGCCGAACGAAGCCGGGACTGCCGGAGGACTCCGTGATGTTGAGCCCACCCCCTCCGGAGATGTTGCCATCGAGCAGGATGTGATAGGTGTTATACCAATTCGCGTTGTTCACCGTGAGATCACCTTCCAAGGTGAGACCGCCTCTGAAAAAGTATGAGTGATCGCTTGAGGTGCGCAAGGCACGGAAACCACCCGTACGAACCACAATATCATTGTTGATGATCTGTGCAGCTCCGGTTGGTGTAGACGATGCGACTGCATAATACTGTACCCCGGCACCGTAAGAGTTTGCAGTTCCCCCGATAATGATATCACCGGAAGATCCGCTCGATTTGGTGGTATTGCCTGAGAAAAGCACGGTTCCTTGCCTTGCAATGACATCGCCTGACCAACCCGTATTATCGCCGCTCAAGGTGAGGCGGCCGGGATTCATGAGCTCTGGATTTGCGAGATCATTGTACGTTTCAATGGTCATGTTTTTCGTACCAGTGACATTACGGGAGATGGTCAGGAAGTTCGACAACGTCGCGTTGGATGAGGTGTTCTTGATGGTCAAATCCGAGTTAAGAACAAAACCGGCGGCTCCTGAGAATACTGCGTTATAACTGGTGTTGTTGCTATTATTGTACACCAAAGTACTAGCAGCATTGACGTTCACAGGTACGGTGGCGTAAGTCTTGGTGCCGTTGGTGAAAGGCCGGATCTCAAGCGTGCCACCACCGAGATTGACCGCAGAGAAATTATTGAGATCCAAACCATCGGCACTGTAGGTGCTGGCAACCAAGGTTCCCGCGTTGAGGTTGAGAGCTCCCGTGAGGAGATTGTTGTTGTTCGTCTGCATCGTGCCCGTGCCATTCTTGGTGATGCTAAACGCACCCGCCTGAAATGGCCGGTTGAAAAGCAACAGACCACTGCCGTTGTGATCCACGACGAGATTGTCGGCAAGAATTGGATTCAGCGTGGTGCCTCCGAGCGCACTACCAAGGGTGATGTTTCCCGTGGCACCCGCAGCAACCGCCACGGTGGCATTGCCCCCAACCGCATCGGTGTCAAAGGTGAGGTTGTAGCCCGTCGCTCCCCCAGCAGAAACTTGAAAGCTGATACTCACATCACTGTCGATGTCGGCACCGAAGCTAAGCGAACGAACCGTGCGGCCAAAGGCAAGAAACATGCTCCCGTTGGTAACGGTGTTGAATGTGAGGTCGGCGGTGTTGTTGAAGGTGGGGGTTGAATTCCAATTTCCTGAAGCGGGTGTCCAAGTGCCACTGACGGCGCCAGTCCATGCGTAAGTGGCGGCGTTGAGCGCGGACGCAGAAGTGAGCGCGACGACAGCAAGAAATGCTGCGGTGGATCGGTAGATGCTAGGTTTCATGATGTTGTGGGTTTTATACTGGATTTGGAGAGGCTGTGGGCTTTGTTCAGGGTTTCAGATGGAGCGCGAGTTCTACGAAAAAGTGGATTCAAGGATTCATTCGCCGCGATCGGGAATATCTCACGCGGAAATTGAAAAATTTAAGGCCAGCGTGCGAAGCGGGTTTTAGTCGATAGACGTTGAGAGCAAATGATTTGGGTTTAGCCAAGAAGTGGGACGGCGGCCTGCAAGTTTCGCAACCCCCTACTGGATACCGTTAATGTGGCAGGTGGTTGGAACGTTGTCACCCATTCCAACTTGCACGATTTGGGCAAACGATTGCACTTTTCAACCATTTCCCCTGCGTTCATGCCCTCAGTTCCTGATGATTTCCATGACGTAGAATCCACGGTCTGAATAGGCCATCGCGGGTGCGGCGGTGATGCGGTCAACAGCGCCTTGGCGCACGGTCGTGGTGACACCGGGAGCGACCACGGGCCAAGCGGTCATGTTTGCAAGGTCGTGACCGTGGCGAATCCGCCAACTGAGTCCGGCGGCCTGCCAGTTCCATGGGAATTCGAGGGTGACGGTGCCTGCGTTCGCGCCGATGACACGGAACGGGTTGGCGTTGGGAACTTTGGAATCGGTCAGGAACGCGTATTCCAACAGGTCGGACAGTCCATCGCCATCCGTGTCGACCTGAGAACTGGGCGGCGGGCTTGCAACCGTGACCGACACCGACCGGTCGTGCGACAGATTTCCATCGCTGACCCGAGTGGTGAAAGTGAAGGTACTGGGCCCCTGGGCCACGGTGGGCGTCCAGGTGAAAACACCGGAACTGGAGTTGATCGCCGCGCCGCTGGGTGCACCGATCAGGCTGTAGGTCAGAAGGTTCGCGGGAAGATCGGCATCCGTGGCGCTGGCGGTGAAGCTGAGCAAGACGCCTTGGTTCACGGTCTGGGCCAGGATGGCGGCGAGCACCGGAGCCACGTTGACCTCGTTGACGGTGACGGAAACTGCCTGATCAGCCGTGAGATTTCCATCGCTGACACGGACGGTAAAGTTGAAGGTACTGGGCCCCTGGGCCTCGGTGGGCGTCCAGGTGAAAACACCGGTGCTCCCATTGATCGCCGCGCCGGTGGGTGCGCTGATCAGACTGTAGGTCAGAGGGTTTGCGGGAAGATCGGCATCCGTGGCGCTAGCGGTGAAGGTGAGCACGACGCCTTCGTTCACGGTCTGAGGCGTGATGGCGGCAAGGACTGGCGCGGTGTTGACCGCTTCCGAGGGCGGAACGATGAAGCGCCATTTGCTTTCATCATCGGTGATGGTCGTGGCGACCATGGTGTAAGTGGCGGCGCTTGTCGTATTATTGTAGGCCAGTCTCAGCCGCTTCGAGCTGGATGGATGACCGAGATAGAACCATCCGTGTTGATTTTCGGTCAAACTCCACTCCACCGAGGTGCCAGACGTTCCGGCAGCGGCCAAAGTGACGGCGGTGCCGTTGGAACTGAGACGACGTCCATCGCGCGACGAGACCAGATAATACCGGTTGGTGGTGCCAGTGGAAACCAAAGTCCAAGAGGCCGAGTTTTCATCGACGCGGATTGACCGGGCGTCGGGGCTGGAGGCAAGCAGGTTCGCCAACCGTTTGCGGGTGCTCTTGTTGTGGACGTAATAGGTTTTGTCCGCCCTGAAGGTCGCATCATTGTCCCATGCGGCATAGAGTTTGCCGAAGGCGGTTAACTTGCCATTGATGTCTCGGGAATTCGACCGCGGTGCCGGCGTGAAGTCTTGCCAAGGGTTGGCCGGTTGGGGGTTGTCCGCATCCTCGGTGAAGACAAAAAGAGCGTGTTTCCGGAGCTCGGGGACGCTTTCCACCCGCCAGATGAATTCGGCGAGGCAGTTGTAGTTGTCTTCCTCGCTCCATGAAGAGGTTTTGTTCCAATCCACGAAGGAAAACTCCGTGAGCCAAACCGGGCGGCCCCATTTGCTGTAAACGCTCGTGATCGTGCTGAACAAACCGTCTGAAGATCCATTACCGGGACTCGGATAAGTGTGAAACGCCGTGTAATCCACTCGGTAGCCCAGTCTGGCCGCTTCGGTGTAAAACGAATCCAGCCAACCGCCGCTGAGGCTGGCGGGTGCCGGGCTAACCAGCGGCTGATCCAGTTCCTGAAGACGGGGCCACATCGTGATGGCGTTGGCCACCGTGATGTTCGCTTGCTCTGCACCGTCCGGCTCGTTGAAACCCAGCAGATGAAGGCCAGCGGACGCGGTGCGCCAGTTGGGATAGTATTGCCACAGAGGCCCCGCGTTGCTGCCGATGAGCCAGTTGAAATCACCCCACTGCATGGGATTGTAGACCACCCCAGCGGGAGTGCTATCGCGGTTTTGTTGGCCCCAGTTGTAAGCCCAAGCGGGGTTAAAACTATTGGCGAAGGAAGTGCCACCAATGCCTTTCTTGGGATGCCAGGTTAAGTAATTAAACTGCCAGCGTTGGGTGGCGGTGTTATTGGCGGTGTTTTGCACCAATGCCGTGCCTGCGGCGGTGGATCGGCCCTGAGTATCAATCACCAAGCCGCTCCATTGATTGATCAGTTGAAATGCGCCGCCACCGAGGGGATCGAGAATCCAGTCTTGGTGAGGAAGCGCAGCATACGCGGCATCGGTGAGCGCCAGGCCGGGGGTCTTGGAAAACTGTGCGCCCGACAGGCAGTTTCCCGTGGCACGGTTGCGGAGGCGGTAGGTGCCGCTGGAAACATTGAGAAGGATCTGGTATTGGCCTTGGGCCGTGGTGAGTCCGGCTTGGTCGAGGGCGGGCTGGCCTCCGCTCGCCACGGCGATGAAGCGGCTGGAGCCGGGGTTGGTGATCTTGTAGAAGGCGTCGCTGTAGTCTTCGTAATCGGCAATCTTTCCGGATTTGATGATGTTCGTACCGATCGGATAGCCGACTCTTCCAGTGTTGGCTGGGAAGACGCAGAGTTCGCGAATCGAGATGGTGCCGGGGTTGGTGAATTCGAGTCGCAGCTGGCTAGTGGTAACCGGGGTGGTGAAGGATACGACGAGATCCGCGACCGCATTTCCAGTCACGGTGCCACCGGGGATGGTCTGCCACGCGGTGCCGTCCCAGTATTTCAGGACGAAACTGGCGAGCGGAGAAACACCGGTCGAGCCGGAATAGAGGTGCACGCTGCCGATCTTCGAGGTGGCTCTGAGGTCGATGTCCAGCGTGTTGGTGCCTACGGTGGTGGTTTGCCACATGAAGGTGCCCGTCTTTCCATCCACTGCATAAAGGGGGAAGTTTTCGGCGGTGTGGGCCGAAGCGACGACTGGGCGCTGGTAGGCGAGGTCGAGGGTGACATCGGTGCCGAGCGGGTAGCCGCTGGGGCCATTCGGCGGATAGAGCGCCAACTCGCGGATGCGGAGCGGGCTGTCCTGACCGATGAGCCGGAACGACGTAGCGGTCACGGGATTGGTGAAGACCAAGTTCCGCTCGACGTTGGTGTTTCCAGTCACGGATGCACCGGGGATCGTAACCCAAGTGCTGCCGTTGAGATACTGGATGTTGAAGGTGCCGATGGGGAGCGTGTCATCAACACCGCTGAAAACGTGGGCGCTGCCCACTTCCGTCGGAAAGGGGAAATCCACACGGGCCGTGTTCCATGCCCAGTTCTCGCTTTGCCAGCGGTTGTCGTTTCCGACCACACCATCGGTCACGTAGGAAGCCAGGCGCTGGCCGGCGGTAGAAGCGGCGGTGACCGTTTGAAACTTGGCGAGGTTGAACCGCTCCGGGTTGATGACCGGCGCAACAAATCCGGCGACGCTCAACTTGGGATCGTAATTGCCGGTGCCGGGTGTTTTGAGTTTTAACGAGCCAGTGCCACCTGCGTTGCTGGGAGCGATCTGAATGCGAAAAAGCGTGCCGGTGATGGTGAGATCCACCACCAGAGGCGTGTCGAAGGCGAAGACGTATTCTCCCCCGACCGTGAAGTTGAAAGTTCCCGTGGCGGTGCCGATGGCGACATCATCCACACCGCCGACCGCCTCATCCGCCCCGAGATAGGTGAATGTAACGGCCACCGAGGTGGCGTCATTGGCAGGGGCGCTCGTATGGGTTGCGAAGCCAACGCCCGTAAGCGTGACCCGAGTCGGCCCTTGGTTGCGGGTCAGAAGCCCATTGAAAAAACGCGTGTAACTGGGGACAGAAGGTTGGTTGATATCCACGTCACCGCCGCCATTCGTCGCATTATCCGTGAAAAAGGTAGGCCCCAAGGTGCTGGTGACGTCTCCTGCTTGGATGCTTGCTGCCCGGAGGGTAGCAGGGCCGGTGAGCGCAATCACCAAAGTCGCCAGTGCCGAGATCAGTTGGCGGGACCACCGACCGCTCTGTGAGGTGAAAATCAGCATTGGAAAATTGAAGTTACGGGATCAGGCGTTTTGCCAACCGGTTTCCCGGAAAGTGGGATGCGATTACTGGAAGGTACGCTCCAAGATGGGCGGGGAAACCGTTTCGACATGGCCATCGACGAAGCAGACGATGGCTTGACGACTGGCGGGAAAATAAACGCAGCGACCTTTATCGCCGGCCAATGGCAGCGGCGCGTAGGCGCTGGTGTGGGTTTGGTCGACGAAATAGCGGCCATAGGAGCAATAGAAGATACGAGACGGATCACTCACCGAGGACATCCGGATTTGAGGTTGATTCCAAGCGGGCCTGAGTTTGGCGTTGAATGCGAGCGGAACGCTGATGCCGGAGAGATCGCCCCAGGCGCTGATACCACTGAACGGCGTGCCGGCCATGGTCTTGACGTCCGTGGTGTTGAACAGCACGCTAATCCCGGATTTAATGTCACGCTGGAGAATTTTCTGATCCTTGTTCTCGATGCCGGCAAAGAGGTAGGGCTGCATTCTGCCCCAGAAAGTATTGCTCACCCATGCGTTACCCCCACCCTCCTGCAAGTTTTCTCCCGTATCGCGGAGGTAATTGATGCTGCCGTTGTTTTCGGCGGCGTATGCGACGTGACCGATTCCAACCTGCCGCAGCGCGGACACCGCATTTGCCTGCTGCGCCCTAGCCCGGATTTTTCCCGTAATGCCGAAGCTCAGAGCGGCAAGGACGATGATGATGGTAATGGAAACAAGCAACTCCACCAGGGTGAAGCCTTGGCGGGGCTTGCCTTGCGGCACGCAAGTACGGATTTTATGGGTTGTCATGACTTCAGCGGCTCGTAGTGATGGGTTTTGCTTTAAAACTCTTTTTTGCAGTCTCCTGAAAACCAATCGCAACGAGTATGATTACGATGGCACGGGATTAAGAAATGTCACTCATTCCAACTTGCACGCTTTATGCAGGTTCTTACACTTTCCGATCATTCTCAAGCGTTGGCGTAGCATGGGACGTCGCACAGCACCCCCTGCGGCTGGGGTTAACGTCGAAACCCCAAAGGCGGGTCTCAAAATGCTCGATGCATCCCCCAATTTGCTCGATACGCTCGCCGATGTGCCTTTTGCGAAAATCTTCATTTCTTTACCGATCTACTTCGTGAGTTTCAGTTTCCGGACCTCCACGTCCGTTAGCGCGCGGGGAAAGATGGCCATTTCATCGATGTGGCCGACCAACCCGCGGGCCTCCATGCGCAGTTGACCTGCATTGCCATTCAGGCGGCCCACGAAGATCTGACGGCAGTCCAACGGCATGGACCCCACGGATTGGCGACCGACTACGACACCATCGAGATAAAGGGTGAACTGGTCGCCCCTGCGACTGGCGGCGATGTGGTACCAATGCAATGGGCGCAGAAGGGTGTTACCAAAAACCTCGACGCCGCCGTCCCATGCGGGCGGGTCGCGCAGCACCGCATGCAGGCCAGTGCCGTTCAGGCCGGATCTGCGAAAGGCCGCGTAGGATTGGAGGATGAAAGAATTCCCCTGAATGCTCTCGTCGTAGCGCGTGGCGGAAAACAAAGCGAAGTTCTGCAGCCACTCGAATTGCGCGAACAGGCTGATGGAAAAATCCCCTTTCAACATCGAGGCCGCCAGCCAGGGACTCTGAAAACACTCGGCACCCTTGAGCCTCGTCAATTCGCCGGAATGGTTTCCGCCGCCTTCACTCGCGATCGCGGCGGTTCCGAAGGCCTGCAGGGAGACGCCATTCGCGACTTCATTGGCCACCTCGAGGTTGCGGATTTCCTCAAAGCGCCAGTATCCAAGTGGCTGCATCTTCATCACATCCTGCCCATAGGAGGAATGCAGCGAGAGCGTGGGCCGCGGCGGTTTTTTGATTTCAGGATAGTCGCCGTTGCCCTCCACGATCACCCGCAGGTCCTGTTTGGCGGGGGTCACCCGCACCGATTCGTTGGCCATGAGGCGCTGCGTTCTCTTCACCTCGCCGATGGAATCCAGCAGGGAAACATCCGCCTTGCCCTCGAACACCCGGCAGGTGCCGGTGCCGTCCTGATTCACCACGGTGGCGAACTCAGTTCCCAAATCCACGACCTCGAAGGCTGGCGAGTCCAGGCGGAAACCTTCAGCCCCTTCCGGAACCCGCACGCGTGCCCGGCCTTGGGCGAGGTGAAGCCGGTCGTGATCCAACAATTCCGCCCGGAACGGCGCGTCCAATGTCACGGAAACCCCATTGAGCGTCTGGAGGGTAAGCCAGCCTACGGTTTGCGAAATGATGCCGGGTTTCAGGTAGGTCCCAGCAGCCCGCCCCTCCTCCGGCGAACTGCCGACGACCACGGCCACGTAGGAAATCGGGGCGACGGCAGGGACTGCAGCTGCCTTGCTAGGATCGTTCATGGACCTCTGCATCAGCCAGAACGGACCCGCCAGCAACGGGATCACCGCCGCACCCCACATCCATTGGGCCGGGAACTTTTGCCCGGTCTTCGTTGGCGCGATCCGCTCCATGGTCGCGTATTCGAAGGAGAGCATGTCCGTGGCCGCGGCCTCCTCGGCGCTTTGCTTCAATGCATCAAACAGCGCCAGCCAGCGCGGGTTTGGCTCCGCCGCAGCGCGTAGCCCGCCAAGCATTGCCACCTGCTCGGCGAAGCGGCGTCGCAGTTCCGCATCGCTTTCAAGCTGCCGCAGCAGTTCGGCTTCCTGAACCTCGGACAATCCCCCGTCCTGCCACGCTTCGAGAAGTTTCGCCAGTGTGGGTTCGAGGCTCATGTCGCTCCTTTCATGATGCAGTCCTTTAAATGGACGTTTGCCCGCAATTGCAGCATGTAAATCGCGCCGCGCGTGGTGTGGAGGAGAGTGGCGGCGTCTGATCCGTCCTCGCCACGCAAGCGGGCGCGGATCACCTGCCTCATGCGCTCCGGTAGCTTTTCCACGCAGTCCATCAACCGCCTGAGAGTGGCATGACGGGTTTCCTCCTCGACTTGTTGAAGTTCATTTGCGACCCGGACCAGACACTCCTCACGGAACTTCTCGGTAGCGTGGTGACGGCGACCAGTCGCGCGGAAATACCCGAGCACTCGGTGCCGCGCGATTCCGATGAGCCATGCTTCAAACGGCTGGCTGGTGTCGAATTTCGCCAGTCCGCGGAACGCCGCAATGAAACACTCCTGACCCAGATCCTCAGCGTCAGCCGCATTTCTCACCCGCGCGTGAATGAACGAGCGAACCGGCAGACCAAACTCCCGCACCAAACGCGAGAACTCGGTGGCATTGCCGGCGAGCACCTTCCGAATCACAGCGGTGATTTCATCCTGAGTCATCATGATGAATAGGTCACCGCGCTGAAGATCTTACGGATTTCATAAAAAATAAAATGGGTTACTCGTGAGATTCCGGAACCTACTGTCTATTCAGGCGGGAAACGAGGGCTTTTTGCGGCTTCCACTAAAAACCGCCTGCAAGTTCCACATCTCCACACCTCGCAATCATGGCCACGACTCCAATCGCCTCGCGCAAGCTCCGGACCTGCCTACCAAATCATTTCCTGCGCTCGGCATGGCTCTTGCTCGCCACCTTCTTGCTTGCAGGTTGCCTCGGAGCAGTGCCTCTACCAGTACGCATCGACGCCCGCGATGGCATGTCCCGCGGCGGCGATCCCTATTTCGTCAAAGGTGTCGGAGGCAGCGGGAGTCTCGACCCACTCGCTGCACGCGGTGCCAACTCGATCCGCACTTGGACCACGAACGGACTCGCGGAGATTCTTGACCAGTCGGAAGCGCTAAAACTGACGGTCAGCGCCGGCATCTGGCTAGAAGAAGAATGCGCCTGGTTTTCCTATCAAAATCCCGAGCATTGCGCCAAGCAGGCCAAGCGCGTCCGCAAGGAGGTCATGCTCTATCGCACTCACCCGGCACTCCTCGCTTGGGGAATCGGCAATGAGGTGGAGGGTGATGGCACCAACACCGCCTTCTGGCAGCAACTCGACCGCCTCTCTCGGTTGGTCAAGAGCCTTGATCCCGCCCACCCCACGTTCACCGCCGTCGCAGGCATGAACCAAGCCAAGGCCGACGGCATGAACCGCTACGCCCCAAGTCTCGACTTTGTGGGCGTCAACACCTACGGCGCTATCTTCGGGCTTCGCCGGGGATTGGAAAAAATCGGCTGGAAACGCCCATGGCTGCTCACCGAGTGGGGACCACGGGGTTTTTGGGAGAGTCCGAAAATCCAATCCGGCGCACCGTTTGAACAAACCAGCACTGAAAAGGCAGCAATGATGAGGAAGGCTTATCAAGCAGTGATTTCTCCAGACGGCGGCTGCCTCGGGAGTTATGCTTTTGTCTGGGGCTGGAAATTCGAGGCCACCGCCACGTGGTTCGGCATCATGACCCATGATGGTCAAACCACCGCCGTCGCCGATGCACTGCAGGAAGTATGGGGCGGCGGGAAACCCGCAAATCAGGCACCTGCGGTCGAGGCCTTGCGCGGCGTCCCCACCTCATTCTTGCCGGCGGGCGGTTCCTTTGATGCAAGCTGCCGGGCGACCGATCCCGATGGCGACACGCTCGTCTGGCAATGGGCCGTGCTGCCCGAACAAAAAAAACACCACTCCACCAACCCGAAGAAGATGCCCTCGCCCGTCAGCTGCGCGATGACCAAAAAATCCAGTGACAGCGTGTGCGTGACGGCACCTGACAAACCCGGGGTCTATCGCCTGCATGTTTGGATCAAGGATGGCAAAGGACACGCCGCGACCGCCAACGCGCCTTTCGAGGTCCGCTGAACGGCCAGCGTTCAAAAACAAAACCAGAGGATTGCCTTGATGACGCTGATCCTTTCCGACCTCATTCCAGCACACCAACCCATGATCGAAATGAAACCACATTTTCAACCCATCCTTCGGACGGGGCTCCTGCTGCTCGCCGGTGCGGGCGCGGTCCCATCGGCATTTTCAGCACCCAATCCTCCGCCGCCCAACATCGTGTTCATCATCACCGATGACCTCGGCCATGGCGATCTCGGTTGCTATGGCGCGACAAAAATCGCCACGCCCAACATGGATCGCCTCGCGTCCCAAGGCGTGCGTTTCACCCGCGGCTACGCCCCGTCAGCAACTTGCACCCCCACCCGCTACTCGATTCTGACTGGCCAATATGCATGGCGCCAACCGCCGCGGCAGACCGGCATTCTTAATGGCGACGCGCCGCTCGCTTTTGATGCGGATCACTTCACCCTGCCCGACATGCTCAAACAAGCCGGCTACTCCACCGGCCTTGTCGGCAAGTGGCATCTCGGCCTAGGCGACGGCAAAACACCGGTGAATTTCAACAGTGAAATCAAACCCGGCCCGTTGGAAGTCGGTTTCGACTCCGCATTCTTCATTCCCGCCACAGTTGACCGCGTGCCCTGCGTGTTCATTGATGGTCACCACGTCTCCAAGCTCGACCCCGCCGACCCGATCAAGGTGAGCTACAACGGCCCGATCGGCAGCGAGCCCGCCGGACGGGACCACCCAGAGCTGCTGAAGATGCGCGCCGATGAACAGCACTCCGATGTCGTCCTCAATGGCATCAGCCGGATTGGCTACATGACCGGAGGCAAGTCCGCGTTGTGGACCGACGAAGACATCGCCGACACGCTCACAAAACGTGCGGTGGGGTTCATCGAGACAAATCGCGACAAGCCTTTTTTTCTCTACCTCGGCACGCACGATCCGCACGTGCCCCGTGCTCCGCATCCACGGTTTCGCGGCAAGAGCGGCTGTGGCATCCGCGGCGATGCCGTAGTGGAAATCGACTGGACGGTGGGCGAGGTCATGGCGGCACTTGATCGACTCAAGATCGCTGACAACACTCTCGTCATCCTCACCAGCGACAACGGGCCGGTGCTGTTCGATGGGTATTTCGACAAGTCCCCCGACGAGCAGAACGGCCATCAACCCGCTGGTGGATTGCGCGGCTGGAAATATCTCGTTTATGAAGGAGCGTGCCGCGTGCCGCTCATCGCCCGCTGGCCGGAGAAAATCAAACCGCGTGTCAGCGATCAGATGTTCAACCTCGTGGATTTATTTTCAACGCTGGCAACGATCGCCGGTCAGCCGTCCCCCGGAAAGGCGGCTCCCGATAGCATCGATCTATCCCGCGTGCTGCTCGGCAAGACCGAGGAAAGTATCCGCGATTTCACCGTCCTGCACGGGATCTCCGGCACGCTGGCGCTCCGGCAGGGAGACTGGAAGTACGTTCCCGCGAGCGCAAAAGGCGTGGCAAACGACATGGGAAGCGGAGCGAAGGCGACCGACTCCCGCTTCGTGGGAAGTCGCATTCCCCAACCGCTGTTGTTCAATCTCGCCGCCGACCCGGCCGAACAAACGAATGTCATCAAGCAGTTCCCAGAGAAGGCCGCAGAATTGGAGAAGCGACTGGCTACCATCAAGGCTCACGACGCGAAATGAATTATCCACCCACACCAAGGCTGCCGGCCATTTTCGCAATGGTTTTCGCCTTATCCGCCACATCGCTCTGCGGCGCCGCGACTTACTATGTCCACCCAGTCCACGGAGATGACACAAATGCTGGCACCAGTCCTAAGTCCGCGTTCCGGACGCTGAGACGTGCCAGCGACGTCCGGCTTCAGGCAGGGGATCGTGTTCTGTTGGCATCCGGCCAGAAATTCACCGGGCAGCTTGCTCTCGAAGGGCTATCCGGTGAGGCCAACCAACCGATTGTCATTTCCACCTACCCGTCCGTAAATGGCGGTGACGAATCCCGTGCGGGCATCGATGCCAAAGGCCAAATCGCGGGGGTTTTCCTGAAGAACTGCGCTCACATCGTGGTAGAAAACCTCATCATCACCGCCAAAGCGGGTGGGGAGAATCCAGCATCACAAGCGTTGAAAGGCATGCGCTGCGGAGTGTTGGTCGAAGCCGATCAGCCCGGAGACTATGCAGGTTTCAAGGTCGCCAACCTCGTGGTGAAGGATGTGTTTTTCGAAGAACCGGGATTCATCCGCCCTCCGAGTGAGGTGAAAAGCGCCAATGGAACCCAGAACTACGGCTGGGGGATCCGTTTCATCTCAACTTCCCCAAAGGCGCGGATGCGGGACATCACGATCACCGACTGCCGAATCTCAAACGTCTGCCACACGGGCCTCAAACTGACTGCTCCGGGCAAAGGATTACAAAACGTGGATGTCCGGCGACTGGTGGTCGAAAACACGGGCGGCCCGGGTGTTCAGATGTCGGGAGTCCAAGGCGGTCATTTCAGCGAGCTGAACGTCAATGGCAGCGGCAGCACGAAGGACTCACGCAACTGGGGGCGCGGCAGCGGGCTGTGGACCTGGGGATCAGACAATGTGCTGATCGAAAAGAGCCAGTTCCGAAACGCGAATGGTCCCGGTGATTCCGCGGGCGTTCACATCGACTACAACTGCCGCAACGTGATCGTTCAGTATAATTTGAGCTCCAACAACGCAGGCGGTTTCTGCGAGATCCTCGGCAACAATTTCAACTGCGCCTACCGCTACAACGTAAGCATCAATGATGGGCATCGGGTCAAAGGCGTGAACGGCGCGTTTCAGGAAGGAAAAATCTTCTGGCTGAGCGGCTACACGGGTAACAAGAGCCCGCTAAAAGGACCCTACCATTCCTACTTCTACAACAACACCATCTTTGTAAGCGACGAAAACGTCGCTAGGATATCCGTGGCACCATCTGCTAGGGGCGTGCTCGTCGCGAACAATATTTTCTATTTCAGAGGGGGCAGTAAGACAGTCACCGGAGATCAGGGGAAACGAGATGTCATGCGCGGGGCGGCACCCGGCAATGTCGTGTTCAGCAATAACCTTTTTCTTGATGCCCACAGCTGGCCCGCGGATGCACCGATCAGGGACCAGTCTCCAATCGTGGGGAATCCTGATTTCAAACAAGGTGGCGGAGGCGACATCAAGGACTATCTGCCCCGCAACGCCGGGCTCGTGCGGGACAAAGGCCTGCGAATCCTCAAGCTCCCCGGTGATGATGCCGGATTGCTTGGCGGATTGGATTTAAAAACCGATATCTGCGGAAGCCGGATTCTGGGTCTGCCCGATATCGGTGCCCTCGAACTTCCGCCGCAATGACTCCACCGCCCCCAGGCCAATGCTCAAACCACCCCCACGATTCGGAAAAACCATATTCCGCTAAGCTCGCATGTACCCCGGCCCAAGACTCAACGGCAGAACACGCAGTACAAGTCGCCGCAGCTTGAGGACAAAATAGTGGTTGCAGGAAAAAGACGAGAACGTGGCCACGCTTAAAACAGCTCATTCCATTCCTGCGATTTCGACAACATATCGCCTAAGGGCTAGCGATTCAAAATGGCTCCGGCGGTAGGGATCGAACCTACGACCTAGTGATTAACAGTCACCCGCTCTGCCGCTGAGCTACGCCGGAATTCCCCTGAATTCACATGCATTTCTTTAAAAAGAAGCAAGGAAGCCAACCCTTTCGGGGTGGGGCGGCAGAGAATGAACAATGGGAATTTTTGGGTCAAGTCGATTCGGCGCACTTTCCGAATTTTTCTCGAAATGCTGATTTTGCAGCAAATGCGTCCACCCTGCCCCATCATCCTCCAGCGGCCAAGACCACAATCTCAACCCGCGAGCCATCCTCAATCTGGGTCGCTGGGTAATCACGCGCAAACACCGGCTCCTCATTCAGCTCGACCACGACGGGCTTTCCGCCAAGGCCGATGCTTGCCAAAAAATCACTCAGTGGCATGACCGCAGGAAGTTCGTGAGCTTTTCCGTTCAGTTGAATTTTCATGATTCGCTGCGTCACCTCCATTGCGCAAGTTGCTCTGGAAAAGGACACTCATGGCAGCCCGAAAAATCCTCAAGGCAAAAATCCTGATAGATTTGGAGTAGCGCTTGGTGATGACAAACGCGCCTCATCCACGGCAACGAAGCCTTGGACGAGCCAAACAATCGGATGCCACAACGCTTCACCTTGTCATTCGCTGCCGAATTCCGAAGTTGGTGGTAGGCCCGTTGATCCATCCGGTCCTCATGCATCGCCAGCGGTGCGAGGTGATTTGCAATCAACTCGAGTGCCTGACTGCGCCCAAACAATGAGACACGTTGCGCCGCATGACTCGAGGTAAGCGTGTGGCGATGACTCCAAAAATCATGCTGAATGCCGTGGAGGAAATCCACCAGCGGCTTGGCAACAAATGGCGTTGCAAAGGCAAGCCGCCGATACGTGGGCCAGAGCCGCACCAACGCAGCCAAGGCCCCCACCCTCCGATGCGGATGATTGGCAGGCCGCTGTCCATGGGTTTTCCACGGGATCGCACGCTCGCCCGCCGCCTCATGCGACGCCCGCTCACGCCACCACATGTCCCATAAGCCACGAAGGTAATCGCGCGTGTCCGCCGGAGCTTTCTCGTGAAGATCCACCGAGAGAAACCCCGCCGTCCCGAACAAAAGCGCCTCCGCAGATACCTCATCGCCTCGGAGCACCCCAAGGGGAGTCCGCTGCGCGAGCAGTCGCATCGCCAACGAATTGCCACCATAACCCAACGTCTCCGCCGTCGCCTGAAACAACGCCGCATCCCGCCCGTGTGCATCAGCCACTCGCAGCCATCGCCCCGCCTTGAGCGCCGCTCGATGCGCCGCCGCCTCGGCGAACAACCGTTCAACAGCTCCTGAAGGCATTCCTTTGAGCGGGGAAAAACACCTACCAGGATGAGCGATCGCCACCTCGCGCTTCGGGCGGCTCAAGGCGTCCGAAAGTTGCACCTCGCTCACGACCACCTGCGGCACCTCGTGATGGTCAATTGTCCGAGTGAACAGCCGCCGCGAATCCGCTTGAAACACGACGTGCAACACCACCGAACCAAATGCCGGATTGGTGTCGTGCCCATGCAATTCCCAGTCTTTCGCCTCGGGGTCCAGCTCCAAGGCTCCGGTCTTCAACTCGCCATCCACCTCCACCGCGACCTGACCGAAATCCGGTCCAGCACCGCGATTCCACTCACCGAACTGAACCACTCGCACCTTCCTACCGGTCGTCGTCCGAAAATCACGCCCAAAAGCCCCTGCGAACCAAAGCGCTTGAAGCTCTAATTCCGTCGGCAATGCCTGCCCTCCAGTCTCCGCCAAAAACAGCGGAGGATGCCAAATCAGGTCTGTTAGAAATTGATAGGTCATTTTGAATCGAACCGATCTCAGGGCTTTTTAACCGCTGGATTTTCTGCGGGATCTGGCGGCGGATTTAAAAGATCAAACCAGCTTTTCAGTCCCTCTGCCTCAGGAATGGACCCATAGGCCATCTGCGCTGCTAGCAAATCATGCGACGCAACATCCTTGCGACCCAACGCACGCTCGATGGCGATTAAGTTGAAGTCCTGCCGCAGTTTCTCTTGATTCCTAGCATAGTTCTTTTTCGCAGCTCGGAACCATTTCGATGCCTCTTTCGGATCTTTCCTCTCAACAAACTCAAGCCCCAACGCCTCTGCCAAAACACCACTTTTCATGCGCTCCGAAGCCTTTTCAACCTGCTCGATCCGTTCGCGTGGATTGACCTTCCATTGGACGATGGCGGCGCGCAGCGCCCTGAATTCAATATCACCATCCAGCTTCACACCGCCTCCATCAAGATGCGAAAAGGGGCGGTACAGCGGATCACCTAACACCACAGCCTGCCATGAAGTCACTGGCATCGCCATCCAGCACGCTTCCACCCATGAAAATCCCGCCAACAAGCTCTGATGCAAATTCGAAAAGTCATGCGTGAGATGCAAGTAGGGTTCATACACATTCCCGACCGTCACGGCTGCACCGCGTTCTAACAAAGCACCACTCCAATTCTTATTCCCATCGCTGAGCTGCTCAGCACTGAACGAATGAAGGTGCATGGCAACCGCCCCCTTGCGAAACTTAAAGCCGCTATTGAGAAATGGTCCACTCACGTTCCAGTCATACCAACCAAAATACAACGAGGCATCCGTCATCGGATAATTTTTGGGAAGCGTGTCATCAAATCGATCCACCACCGTTGGAATCCCAGCCAAGTTATTTGCCTTCACCACCGACTCCAGCCACTGGTCGCCCTGGGGAAATTTGTTAGCGATGTCGACATAAGCCCGCCCCCACAGCCCGGTTTTCTCGGCCTCGACCGCATCGGTAATCATCCGCTCGCAGGTCGCATAACTGGGCGCATCAATTCTCGCTGTTAGAACGAGAAACGGCATCGCTGCATCCACAATCGACTTCTTGCTCTGGTAAAAGCTATTTTTGAGCGCCGCCTCCGTCGGAAGGGACTCCACCCCAAACATCGCCAATTCGGAATCGACCGATGCCTCATCGTGCCCCTCCAAGGCATTCTGCGGATTGATGGCGGCCGGTGGTGGCGCACCAGGCTTGGGCCCGGGCTTTGGCACCGCTTGAATCCTTAGCGGAACTCCTCGCATGGCAACCAAGACGCGAATCTGATTTCTAATAGGTACTTTGATGCCACCACCGTCGATTTCTCGTTTCCACCATCCCCGCGTCTCAAACTCGGAACGCAAAGGCTTCAAAATCCACTTTTCATAGCTCTCACGAGAGATGTCAGCCGAGTGCGGCATGTCCAACGCGATCAGATTCTCATCAGGAATCCGGCGCGTTTTGCAATAGAGTTCTGCCAATCTCCGAGATTCTGGGACCGACGAATTGTAGAGAACCGCCACGGCATCGGGCGAAATCTCTGCCGAAGAAGTTCCCAGAAGACCCGCGAAAACCAAGAGAACCAGCACAATTTTCCGCATGGCCAAGAGCATGCCTGATTGTTCAAATCATGCAAGATCCGAGCGTGATCCTTCGAGGAAACCGACCAAAGTCGAACTTTCAAAAAAACCCGACTGTTTAAAATTCCAACGAGAATCGCACAAGTATCTCGGAAGTCGTTTTATCCGTCCCACCGTTGAGCGGCTTACCCAGCGGACCGTAAAATTGCTCCGCTGGTTGAAAGCCGCTTAGATTCAGTGTACGACTGAGACCGGTCCGCCACCCGTCTCAGCTAGGCCTGTGACCACTTGTGAACTCAATTTTGGACACCGTTGGTTGGCATCCTAAATTGCACTTTAATTCACATCGGCGATCACAGGCCCTTGGCTGAATTCAGATGAACGAGGGTCCTGTTGCGAGAACGACTCAGTTGGGTGTCACCTTGAGCCGCACGAAGGTCTTATCGCTGCCTGACGGTATGGTGTAGGACACCTCTCCGCTGGAGTTGCTGAGATTCAGATTGTTAGCAGCGGCTACCACTGTCCAAGTCACCAAATCCGACGATGTTTCCACGAAGAACTGGCTGCCATAGGCGCTGCTCGGGATGTTGCCTCCATTTTTCCAAGCTATCGTGTATGCGCCCTCGTCATCTAGGACGATACTCGGAGGAGTGATGCGACCGGTCTCGCCCATGAAATAGGCGATGCCGTTAGGGACACCATCATGATTTGCATCAGCATCGGCAGCTCCGTCCACGCCGTCCACGCCGTTGGCGAGGGCCCAGCTGTCGTAAGCCGTGGAACCGAGAGTGAGACCGAGACCCAGACCGAGCCTGAGTCGGGGTGCCGATGCGCCCGTTGTTACGATTAGGGTTCCTGCACCGGTGAAATAGGCGCTGGAGTTCGTGGCATTGTAGGTACCCGCTGCTTGTTGCGTCGCGCCGAAGTACAGAGTGTTCACCTTTTCCGCTCCGGTGAGATTCACCTTGCCGCCACTGATCACCAATTTACCGCTGTCGACAATCGAACTGCCATTGACAGCAAGGACACCTCCATTAACGGTTGTTTCACCCGTATAGGTGTTGTTGCCGGTGAGCGTGAGTGTGCCGCTGCCGATTTTGTTCAGGCCACCGCCCGCATTGGAGGCGAACGTGGCTTTGGCAAAATCCAAGACGGCTGCGGTGCCTCCGGTAGGTAGCCCGCCACGAAGCACGGCATTGCTGAGAGCCGTGTAGCCCCTGCCTGGACATGTAATCGTGACATTACCAACCTTGTAAGTACCTCTTCCCGTGCCGTCGTCGACCATGTTGGCAACGGCCGTCGCCCCCAGGCCGTTGCCGGCCAAGGAGACATATGGTGCGCCGATATATCCCGAGCCCGCAGATGCAATCGGGATCGTGGCAACGCCGCTGCCCGCTGGAGCTAGCAGTGCCTGAGCACTCGTCACCGTGTTGGCTTGCGTATCGATGGTAGCACCGCTTGGGTAAATGTAGGCTGCACCATTGCCCGAGAAAAGTGCACCGGCCCGACCAGCCTTTAAGTTTCCACCGTTGAAATTCACCGTCCCAGTCGTGTTGTTCTTAATGGCGTTGACCGTGAGCGTGCCGCCATTGAGATTGACGGTGGCGGTGGTGCCACTGGCGGCCCCAACTTCCAGAGTGTTATTTATATTGAGTGCCGCACTGCCGGCCACGGTCAGCGTGGCGATGCTGGCGCTGGGGACGGAGGCGACGTTCACTGGGCTAATGCTGGTAAACTGCGCGGTGTTGTTGAGGTAGACAACCCCGATGTTGGAATCTGCAGCAGTATCAACAACGCTGCCGATATCGATATTCCCACTCCAATTAGTGGGACTCGCATTGGAGTAAGAACCACCCGACTGATACCATAAGCCCGTGCCGCTGTATTGTCCGATTCTTGTTCGGTGCTGGAACCCACGGATCTCGCCGCCAGTGATACTCAGGAAGCCGTAGCTGGGGTTATATTTTCCAACTCCGCCGAGGTGGAGATTGTACAAGTTAGTGCTGCTGAAAATGGAACCGCTATTTAGATAAATGGCACCAAGGGTGTCCTTGAGGTAACCTATTTGAAGTCCTCCCGAGTTATTGCCGGGGCTGTTCACGTCTAAACTGCCGCCATCGATTTTAACGATACTGGGGCCCGAC
>Ga0164295_10000532_pt1 | contig 32569 bp, 25 predicted proteins | sample GEODES006metaG_FD_111798 | JGI IMG/M metagenome (GOLD analysis project Ga0164295, IMG submission 111798) | Oligotrophic lake water microbial communities from Sparkling Lake, Wisconsin, USA - GEODES006 metaG | ecosystem: Environmental > Aquatic > Freshwater > Lake | place: USA: Sparkling Lake... | reverse complement strand
TTGCCGCGGTGCACTTCGCGGGTCGACGGGTCCAGCATCAGGTCGGCGAACGTCATGATCGCGCCCTCCGAGGCATCCTCCGGACCGGTGCGGCGCAGCAGCGCTCGCAGTCTGGCCAGAAGCTCCTCGAGGGCAAATGGCTTGGGGAGGTAGTCGTCGGCCCCGGCGTCCAGACCCGACACCCGCTCGGATACCGAGTCGCGGGCGGTGAGCACGAGGATCGGTAGATCGTCTCCGGTGCTGCGCAACTGGCGGCACACCTCAAGGCCGTCCAATCGAGGCATCATCACATCGAGCACAAGTGCGTCGGGCCGCTCATTGTTGATCGCCTCCAGCGCCTCTACGCCATCCTCGGCAAGGTCGACGGTGTAGCCGTTGAAGGACAGGGAACGCCGCAGCGACTCCCGCACTGCCCGGTCGTCATCGACCACAAGTATGCGCACGGTGACCAGTGTCAACCAATCTACTTAGATTCGTCTGAGAGACGCGCCGCAGGAGCAGGCAATTCGCTCCCGGCCAAACGGATCAGCGCTTGTCGAGGTCGATCAGACCGAGGCGAGCGGCCTTGAGCAGCCGGCGTGGAACCTTGTGCTGACGGCCGCCGACGGTCACGGTCACGAGACCGACCGCGGTGGCCTTCCACTGCGACCGCCGACTGCGGGTGTTCGAGCGCGACATCCGGCGCTTGGGCACAGCCATGATGCAGATCTCCTTGTGCGTTCTGCCGCGCAGACCTGCGGGCAAGTTGGATTCAGGATAGCCGCTGACCGCCGCCTTCTCCAAAGCGGGCCGGGCGTTGACACGGGGCCGGACGCTGCGGATAACCTACCGGTTGGTCGGCCTGGTCATCGGCCCGCCCAATCGTGGGAGGGAGTCACAGCATGGGTGCTGTCCCCGAATCGGTGCAGCGCCCCGCGCGGATCGGCAACTGCTCAGGCTTCTACGGCGACCGGATCGCCGCGATGCAGGAAATGCTCACCGGCGGTGATCTGGACTACCTCACCGGCGACTACCTGGCCGAACTCACCATGCTCATCCTGGGTCGGGACCGGCTGAAAAGCCCTGAACGCGGCTATGCCAAGACCTTCCTCACCCAGCTGGAGCAGTGCCTGGGTACCGCCCGGGACCGCGGGGTACGGATCGTCGTCAACGCAGGCGGCCTCAACCCGGCCGGCCTGGCGACGGCGGTCCGGGCACTGGCCGACAGGCTGGGTATCCCGGTTAACGTGGCCCACGTCGAGGGTGACGACCTGCTGCCCAGGGCCGCCGAGCTCGATCTGGGCGCCCCGTTGACCGCGAATGCCTACCTGGGTGCCTGGGGCATCGTCGAGTGCCTGCGCTCCGGGGCCGACATCGTGGTCACCGGCCGCGTCACCGACGCCTCGGTAGTGGTCGGCTCGGCGGCCGCGCACTTCGGGTGGGGACGACAGGACTACGACCGGCTGGCGGGCGCGGTGGTAGCCGGGCACGTGATCGAATGCGGCACCCAAACCACCGGCGGAAACTATGCCTTCTTCACCGAGGTCCCAGACCTCGGTCACGCCGGCTTCCCGCTGGCCGAAATCCACGATGACGGCTCATCGGTGATCACCAAGCATCCCGGAACGGGCGGGCAGGTCAGCCGAGGCACCGTGACCGCCCAACTGCTCTACGAGATCACCGGGGCCCGCTACGCGAATCCGGACGCGACCGCCCGTTTCGACACCGTGACGCTCAGCGATGACGGTCCTGATCGGGTGCGCATCAGCGGGGTGCGGGGCGAGCCGCCACCGGCTGTTCTGAAGGTCTCACTGAACAGTATCGGTGGATTTCGCAACTCCGCGACGTTCGTCCTGACCGGTCTGGATATCGACGCCAAGGCCGCGTTGATTCGGCGTCAGCTCGAGGGCGGGCTCACCGTCAAACCGGCTGAACTGCAATGGGATCTGGCACGGACCGACCGTGCCGATGCGGACACCGAACAGACTGCCAGCGCACTGCTGACCTGTACGGTTCGCGATCCGGACCCGGATGCCGTCGGGCGTCGATTCTCCTCTGCCGCAGTCGAACTCGCCCTGGACAGCTATCCTGGATTCCACACCACCGCCCCACCGTCCGAGGGTGCGGTCTACGGGGTGTTCACCGCCGAATACGTGCCGGCCACTGAGGTTCGCCATGTCGCCGTGCACGCCGACGGCACCCGGGTGGCAATTCCTCCGGCCACCGAGACACTGAACCTCGCCGACGTCGAAGCCCCGCCGGTGCACGGGTGGTCACCCGATGGTCCAACGCGGCGAGTGCCACTGGGCACCGTCGCCGGTGCACGCAGCGGCGACAAAGGCGGCAGCGCAAACATCGGCGTCTGGGTCCGCAGCGATCCGCAATGGCGCTGGCTGGCCACTACCCTCACCATCGAACTGATGCGAGAACTCCTGCCCGAGGCGCGGGATCTGCCGATCTCGCGCCACCTGCTACCGAACCTTCGCGCCGTCAACTTCGTCATCGACGGCATCCTCGGTCGGGGTGTGGCGTATCAGGCTAGGTTCGATCCGCAGGCCAAGGGCCTTGGTGAATGGCTGCGCAGCCGTCACGTCGATATCCCCGAGGAGCTTCTCCCGTGAGCTATAGCGCCGCCCAAGCCGTTCTGGCCGCCAAGTCACTGGGATCCCAGCCATGACGGCACTGCGCACTGCTGTCGATCCGTCCTCTGCGACCTATTTCGAGGCCGCGCGGGCGATGACCACAAAGCTCGCAGAGCTCGATACGGAACTCGCCAAGGCCCTTGGCGGCGGCGGGCCGAAATACCTTGAGCGCCATCATGCCCGCGGCAAAATGACGGCGCGCGAACGCATCGAGTTGCTGGTAGATGAGGACTCGCCATTCCTGGAACTGTGTGCGCTGGCCGCCTACGGCACCGACTTCCACGTCGGTGCCAGCGTGGTGACCGGGATCGGCGTGGTCGAGGGCACCGAGTGCATGTTGGTTGCCCATGACCCGACCGTCAAAGGCGGAACCTCCAATCCCTGGACGCTGAAAAAGGTGCTGCGCGCCAACCAGATCGCGCGGGAGAACCGGCTTCCGCTGATCTCGCTGGTGGAGTCCGGCGGGGCCGACCTGCCCACCCAGAAAGAGATCTTCATACCGGGCGGGCAGATGTTCCGTGACCTCACCCGACTGTCGGCTGCCGGCATTCCGACCATTGCCCTGGTGTTCGGCAACTCCACCGCCGGTGGCGCCTATATCCCCGGCATGTCGGACTACGTGGTGATGATCAAGGAACGCTCGAAGGTGTTCCTGGCCGGTCCGCCACTGGTGAAGATGGCCACCGGTGAGGAGTCCGACGACGAGTCGCTGGGCGGGGCCGAAATGCACGCCCGCACTTCGGGTTTAGCCGACTATTTCGCCGTCGATGAACTCGATGCCATCCGCGTCGGCCGGCGCATCGTGTCCCGGCTGAACTGGATCAAGAAAGGACCCTCACCGAGTCCGGCTGTCGAACCGATAGCCGATCCGGAAGAGATGCTCGGAATCGTTCCGTCGGACTTGCGTTTCCCATTCGACCCCAGGGAGGTAATAGGCCGTGTCGTTGACGGCTCCGACTTCGATGAGTTCAAACCGCTCTACGGAGCTTCGCTGGTAACCGGGTGGGCACGTCTGCACGGTTACCCGCTGGGCATTCTGGCCAACGCCCGCGGCGTGCTGTTCAGCGAGGAGTCACAAAAGGCGACCCAGTTCATCCAACTCGCCAACCAGTCGAACACCCCACTGTTGTTCCTGCACAACACCACCGGCTACATGGTCGGTAAGGCCTATGAGGAAGGCGGCATGATCAAGCACGGCGCAATGATGATCAACGCCGTGTCCAACTCAACCGTTCCGCACATCTCGCTACTAATCGGCGCTTCCTACGGTGCGGGCCACTACGGAATGTGCGGACGCGCCTACGACCCGCGGTTTCTGTTCGCCTGGCCCAGTGCGAAGTCGGCGGTGATGGGCGGGGCGCAGCTGGCCGGGGTGCTGTCGATCGTCAATCGGGCCGCCACCGAGGCGCGCGGGCAGCAGGTGGACGAGGCCGCCGATACCGCGCTGCGTGCCGCCGTCGAGGCGCAGATCGAGGCGGAGTCGCTGCCGATGTTCCTCTCCGGCCGGCTCTACGACGACGGGGTAATCGACCCCCGAGATACCCGGACCGTACTCGGAATGTGCCTGTCCGCCATCGCAAATGGCCCGATTGAGGGGACGCCGAAGTTCGGCGTCTTCCGGATGTAGCGATGAGTAGGAGGTAGGGCCGCGTGTCCATTACCCGTGTCCTGGTGGCCAACCGCGGCGAGATCGCCCGCCGGGTGTTCGCCACCTGCCGTCGGCTGGGCATCGGCACCGTCGCCGTCTACACCGACCCCGATGCGCATTCCCCGCATGCGGCCGAGGCCGATGCCCGCGTTCGCATCGACAGCTATCTCGATGCGGCCGAACTCGTCGAAGCGGCCCGCTCGGCCGGTGCTGACACCGTGCACCCCGGCTACGGATTCCTCTCGGAGAACGCAGGGTTCGCGACGGCGGTAATCGACGCGGGACTTATCTGGGTTGGACCGCCGGTCGCGGCGGTCACCGCAATGGGCTCCAAAATCGAGGCCAAGAAGATCATGGCGGCCGCGAGCGTGCCGGTGCTCGCCGAACTCGACCCGGAGTCGGTCGCCCAATCCGAGTTGCCGGTGCTGGTCAAGGCCTCCGCGGGCGGTGGTGGACGCGGGATGAGGGTGGTCAAGAACCTCGCTGACCTGCCCGCACAAATTCAGGCCGCCCGGCGTGAGGCCACATCGGCGTTCGGCGATCCGACCGTCTTCTGTGAGCGCTACCTGCCGATGGGGCATCACGTCGAGGTTCAGGTGATGGCCGACCAGCACGGCACCGTGTGGGCGGTGGGCGAGCGAGAGTGCTCCATCCAACGTCGCCACCAGAAGATCATCGAAGAAGCGCCCTCACCGCTCGTCGAACGCATCCCGGGTATGCGAGAGCGGCTGTTCGAGGCAGCCCGGCTTGCTGCCACCGCGATCGGTTACACGGGGGCAGGCACCGTGGAGTTCCTCGCCGACGGTGCCGGCGACTTCTTCTTCCTGGAGATGAACACCCGATTACAGGTCGAGCATCCGGTTACCGAACTGACCACCGGACTCGACCTGGTGGAGTTGCAACTGGCCGTTGCCGACGGAGAGCGACTACCCACCGATCCACCCGATGCCGCCGGGCACGCCATCGAAGCCCGGCTCTACGCCGAAGACCCGGCCGCCGGGTGGCAGCCGCAGGCTGGAACCGTCCACCACTTCGACGTGCCCGATGCCGCAACACAATTCGGGCTCCTTGCCCGGATCGGAATCCGGCTGGATTCCGGAATCATCGACGGATCGGTGGTGTCCGTCCACTACGACCCGATGCTGGCCAAGGTCATCGCGTTCGCGCCGACGCGAACCCGCGCTGCAGCGGTTCTCGCCGACTCGTTGGCACGCACCCGGCTGCACGGTCTGCGCACCAATCGCGACCTGCTGGTCAACGTCCTTCGCCACCCGGCGTTCCTGGCCGGCACAACCGACACTGCGTTCTTCGACACCCACGGTTTGGCCGATTTGGCACGACCGTTGGCCGACGACCACGTGGTGCGCCTCGCGGCGGTGGCTGCCGCCCTGGCTGACGCGGCACTCAACCGCCACGCCGCCCGCGTGCTGGCCGGCCTTCCAACCGGCTGGCGCAATGTGATCTCGGGCCACCAGCACAAGACCTTCCGCGATCCCAACGGCACGGAACATCGAGTGTGCTACCGGTTCACTCGCGCCGGGTTGGACCTTCCCGACGATCGTGAAGTCAGCCTGATCTCGGCGACCCCCGATGAAGTCGTCCTCAACGACGCGGGTGTTTCCACTGCATTCGCGGTGGCCCGCTACGGCAACCAGATCAACATCGACTCAACGTTGGGCACTGTCGCGTTCACCACGGTGCCCCGGTTCCCTGAGCCCGGCGTGGTGATGGAGCAGGGATCACTGCTGGCGCCGATGCCCGGATTGGTGATCCGACTGGGTGCCGAGATGGGCGACACCGTCGCTGCCGACCAGCCGCTGGTATGGCTAGAGGCGATGAAGATGGAGCACATCATCACCGCCCCTGCCGACGGTGTACTCACTCAACTCAACGTCGCCGTCGGCCAGCAGGTCGAAGTGGGAGCGGTCTTAGCCCGAGTAGAGACGCCAGAATGAGATCATCAATCGCCCGCAATTCACTGGGCCTACCGAGGTCGTACTGACATGACTGAATCCCTGGTTCGTTTCGCGTTCGACGGCGCGGTCGCCCGACTGACATTGGACTCACCGCACAACCGCAACGCGCTGTCGTCGGCTCTGGTGTTGCAATTGCGGTCCGGTCTGACCCGCGCGGCGGACGATCCGGCGGTGCGGGCAGTGGTACTGGACCACACCGGCGGAACCTTCTGCGCCGGCGCCGACCTCTCCGAAGCGACCGCCGGTGACCCGGAGCAGGCCGCCACCGAGCGTGCGCGCGCACTGGCGGCTCTGCTGCGAGCGATCGTTGAGTGCCCCGTACCGGTGATCGCCGCGGTCGACGGCCACGTGCGGGCCGGAGGCATGGGTCTGGTCGGAGCGTGTGATATCGCGATCGCCGGCCCGGGGAGCACCTTCGCACTGACCGAGGCGCGACTCGGAGTGGCACCGGCCATCATCTCGCTGACCCTGCTCCCAAAACTGACTCCGCGAGCGGCCGCCCGGTACTACCTGACGGGTGAGACCTTCGGTGCACAACGCGCTGCCGAGATCGGCCTGGTGACTGCGGCGGCCGAGGATGTCGCCAGTGGAGTCGATACGGTGACCGCCGAGCTGGCCAAAGCCTCACCGCAGGGGTTGGCCGCATCCAAGGCGCTGACGACAGCGGCCCTACTGGCCGGTTTCGACCGCGATGCGCAACGCCTGGCCGAGGATTCGGCGCGGCTATTCGTCTCCGAGGAGGCGCGCGAGGGAATGCTCGCGTTCCTGGAAAAGCGGCCTCCGCGCTGGGCGACCCCGTTGTGACGGTTCGGTGAACGGACTTTCGCGCGGGTGTTGACGGGTCGTACGCTCAGGGAGTTATGAGCAACCCGACGCCGCGCGATACCTCGCCGCGGGCTTCCGACGATGACCGGATTCAGGTCGCCCAGTTGCTCTCCGAGGCCGCCTCGCATGGCCGGCTGACCCTCGACGAGTACGAGGGGCGGCTGGCAAAGGCCTACGGCGCCGCCAGCTATGACGAACTCGAACGGCTCACCGACGACCTGCCCGAGACGATGGAGTATCGACGTAGGAAGAGTCGCCCGGCGCCGTCGACCATGCTGATGGCGATCCTCAGTGGATTTGAGCGCCGCGGCCGCTGGAATGTCCCCGGCCGGATGACGACGTTCACTCTCTTCGGCGGCGGTGTGGTGGACCTGCGTTACGCCGACTTCACCTCCCCCGACGTCGAGATCCACGCCTATTCCATCCTGGGCGGGCAGACCATACTGCTGCCACCGGAAGTCAACGTGGAAGTGCATGGAGTCGGCGTGATGGGCGGCTTCGGCCACAAGGTGGACGGCGGGGGTATCCCGGGTGCGCCGACGATCACCATCCGCGGCTTCTCGCTATGGGGCGGGGTTGGCATCAAGCGCCGCAAGCGCAATTCGTCTGAAACAGGCTGACAAACAACAACTTCGGCCCCCTCCAGGTTGGGAGGGGGCCGAAGTTGTTCTGCGCGTCGCTACTACCTGCCGCCGGTGCTCACACCCGCGTCAGCCGCGGCCTTCGCGCCGCCGAGGGCGGACGTGATCTTCTTGGCCACCCGCTGCGCTGCGGAGCGGACCGGCCGCTTGCCGACCTTGGCCGCCGCAGCCCCAGCCAGCTTGGTGGCAACCGGGGTGGAATCAGCTGTGCTGTATAACACCATGTCCGACGGGCTGTCGACCGTCACCGTGGTCTCGGTCGGGGTCTCGGTCGGGGTCTCGTCCGGCGTGGTCTCCGAAACCGGATCGATCGAGGTGCCCTCGTCGGATCCGGAGGACACCGGGGTCACGTCCTCACCCGTTTCGCCCGGTGTGGTGTCGCCCGCCTCGGGCGCCTCAACCTCAGCATTGACCGCGTCAGGAGTGTCCGAACCGGAGTCGGCGATTGTTGACGCGACGGCCTCCACCGTGCTGGCAACCGAGGCGGTGGCCTTGGGTGCGACGGCCCGCGAGGCCGCGGCGGCGGCTGCCGAAGCGGACGTGGGGAACGGCTCCACCCCGGTGGCTATGTTGCCCCAGTACTGGAGGATCCCGGACAGGCCCTCCTGGTAGGGCACCGCGCCGGGAGTCAGCAGCTGGCCGAGGTAGGCGTAGATGCTGTTCGCCGCGAACGGGCCCACCAGTGGAAGCGCGACCACCGCACCGGCGATGGCATCCAAGGCAGTCCGATAAACGATGGTGAGGAGGTAAGGACCGTAGAAGAACGCTGAAATCACCGGTTGCAGCGCCGGGAAGGTCTGACCGATGGTGGCCTGCAGAAGATACTGGGTTGAGGCGCTGAAACCGGCCAGGGTGTCCTCAATCGCGTAAATCGAGCCGCTGCCCAACGCGACTGAATACTGCGGCTCGAAGAGATAGTTGATGTAGGTGCCCTGTGCCCAGGTGTTGTAACCGCCGGTGCAATTGTCAGTGCATCCATCAGGACTCGGCGTCCAGCCGGTGCCGTTGCCGTTGAACAGCGCATCCAACGCCAGGTAGACCACACCGGAAATCCCGCCGACGGTGCAGATGCCGTCGCCGGTGGTGCTGTCGGTGCAGGAACTGGCGTAAGGCTCAATGGGGAGCGGGTTGCTGGTGTTTACAGCGCCGCCCCACGGATTTTGGCCGAACAGAACGTCAGACCACTCATAGCCGGGGATCGACATAACGTCGGAGATCGTGGTCAGTTCCACCTGCGCCATGGACAGCGCGGCTGTTGTGCGGGTGAGGTTCGGCGCCAGCGCCGGAGAGGCGACGACGATTGCGGCCGCACTCGCGAGTGCCGCTCCGGTCATCAAGATCGGTCGAGTCTGAGTCGCCATGATGCTGGTTCCCCTTTATCTGTCGGGTCCGCGCCGGTCGCAGCGAACTCGTTGGTTTGCTGACACCCATCTTGGGTGAACGCCACAATGCTACGGGCAAGTTTGCCATCCGGCAAACGGAACCGAGAAATCCGATCTGGGCGGATGGGTCATTCCGTGCTCTGCCAGCTAGTCAATACGCACCAACCTGCATCTGCGGAGTAGCCAGCGATGGCCTGCCAGCTGAAGTTAATCTATTCCTCAGTTTGCTCTCAGGGTTGAGCAGTCCCAAGAATGTTTGCCAGAGATGGAAAAGGTGCTCTCAGCCCTGCACGAAGTGCGATCGCTGATCATTAGCCCTCAGCAAACATGGGTCCCGTCCTCAACCTACCGTGAGCAGGCCATAACGTTCAGGTAACGGCCATTGGGCAACCAGTCGACGGCTCCGGTCATCTGTCCCACTGACTGACCACGACCACGTGCCACCCACGCCACGCACGATCGGCCGTCATAGCTCCAGGATTAGCCGCAGCGCCGGGCCCACCCCGGGCCGGTCGTTGCTCGCCCCGGCCCGTCACCGCCGCCGGCGCCGTGAGCGCAGGTAATCGCCGACGACCGCGGCACCCAGTCCGTCGAGGTCGGGCACCACCACCCGGCCCTCCACCCGCCGAGCTATCTGGTCGATGAACCGCGCCAGGCCGGGATCGTCGCCGAGTCGGAAGATCGTCACCTGCGCACCCAGTCGGGCCACCTCGTCGAAGCCGCGCACGGTGTGCCCGATGGTCCGCGGATGCGGCGGGTAGTCGAAGAACACCGACGAGCCCTGGCCGTCGTAGTCCTCGAGATGCGCGGTCGGCTCACCATCGGTGACTACCAGGACAACCGGTTGAGCATTGGGATGCCTGCGGAGGTGACGGCTTGCCAGTGCGAGTGCGTGATGCAGGTTCGTTCCCTGCTCGTAGACACCCTCCATCCCGGTCAGTTCGGCAGCGCTCACCGTGCGGGCGTGCCGGCCGAAGGCGATGATCTCCAATGCATCGGAGCGGAACCGGGTACTCACCAGGTGACTGACCGCCAGCGCGGTCCGCTTCATCGGCAACCACCGGTTCTCCATCACCATCGAGAATGAGGTGTCGACCAGGAGCGCGACGACTGCCTGGCTGCGGGTCTCGGTCTCCGATACCTCGACGTCATCGACGGCGATCCGAACCGGGCCGTCGCGTTGATCGGTTCCCGCGCGACGCAGGACCGCGTTGGTAATAGTCCGGGTGACGTTCCACGGCTCGGTATCACCGAACTCCCACGGCCGCGTCGCACCCGTGAGCTCGCCGGCAGCCCCGGCCCGACGGGTTTCCCGTTCGCCGTGCCGACCCGAAAGCTTTTGGGCCACATCGCGCAGCGCAGCCTGCCCGAGTTGACGCATCGCCTTCGGGGAAAGCCGCCACTGCCCATCGGAACCGCGATCCAGGAAGCCCTGATTCATCAGCGCGCGTTCCAACTCGGCCAGCGTGCGGGCGTCGACGGCGGCCTCGTCGCCGAGTTGACGGGCCAGTGCATCGAGGTCGACATCATCCATGGTGGCCCCGGAGTAGCTCTGGGAAAGCTGTTCGGCCAACTGCTCAAGTTCGCCGATATCGGCCAGCGCCTGCGCACCCTGGCCCATGCCGAGCGGGTTGTCGCCGGAGAACTCCGAACTACCGTTCCAGTCCTCCCCCGGCCGGGCCGCCTGCAGATGGCCGTCAAGCCGGCTCAGCGCGTTCATCAACTGCGGCGAGCCGAAAGCCTGCTGCGCCAACGCATCAAGTTCGGCGCGCTGCTCGGACGTCAGACTGTTGCGGAACCTCTGCGCGGCCGCCGCCCGCTTGGCCAGCGAGTCCAGTAGCTCATCGACATTGCGCGGATTCTCCGGAAAGTACTGGCCGTGCTTGGCCATGAAGTTGTCGAAATCTTCACTCGTGTCTTCGCCGCCGGCATGCTTGTCCAGCAGATCGTTGAGGTCATCGAGCATCTCGTTGACCGCCTGGCGGTCTTCGTCACTGGCGTTCTCCAGCGCCTGCTTCATCCCGGCGAAGCGCTGATCCAGCATCTCCCGGCCGAGCAGATCCTTGATCTGTTCGTACTTCTGCTTCGCCTCGTCGCTGCGCCACTGATATTCCGACAGCTCCTGCACCGCTTTGGCCGGCGACGGCGGAAGTGACTCGATCTGCATCTCCTGGAAACGGGCGTCATCGTCCAGTGCCCGGGCCAATTCCTTGCGCTCGGCGAGCACCGCCTCGTCAAGCAGCTTCTTGATCTCCTGCAGCGTGCCGTCGAGATTGTTGCGCGACAACAGCTCCCGCCGTTTACGGTTGACCTCGGCAGCCAACCGGTCGGCGCCCTTCATATTCTTGTTACCGCGACGCAGTAACTCCGCCAATGCCCGGCGCGGAGAGGTGCCCTCCATCACGTCCTGGCCGATCTGTTCGAGCGCCTCACGCAGATCCACCGGGGGCGCGAGCGGATCAGGACCGCCGGTGTACCCCGAATATCGCAAGTCGTGGGCGTTCGGGTGTTTAGCCATAAACGGTCTCGCCCTCGCCGGTGGTCTTGTCGAGCTTCTTGGCCAGATACAGCGCTTCGAGCGCCAGCTCCAGCGCGGCGGCGCGCTCGCCGTCATTGCCGGCATTCAGCCGTTCGGCGATCGCGTCGATCACCGGCAGGCCGGGAAGGGCTGCCAGGACATCCTTGGCCGGCACCTGTTCGCCCGTCGTCACCGCCGAGCCGGCCTCGACGGCGGCCAGCAGCGGCCCAACGTCAATACCGCCGAGTGCTTTTTGCGCTGTGTCAGCGGTGGCGCGACGCAGCAGGTGTTCGAGCACCGCCAATTCGCGGCCCTCCTCACCGGACTCGAATTCCAGCTTCCCGCGCAGCACCTCGATCACCGTGCTCAGATCGACAACCCGGGCTACCGGCTCGTCTTCGCCCAGCAGCGCACCGCGGTGGCGGGCTGACGCTGCCACCGTCTCGGCCGCGGCGATGGCGAAGCGCGCCGACACCCCGGAGCGCTGATCCACCGAATTGGACTCACGCAGATAGCGGGCGAAGCGGGCGACGATCTGCAGCAGGTAGTCCGGCACCTTCGCGGTGAGGTGCGCCTCCTGGCTGATGACACCCACCTCGGCATCGAGTTCGCGCGGATAGTGCGTGCGGATCTCGGCGCCGAAGCGGTCCTTGAGCGGGGTGATGATGCGGCCGCGGTTGGTGTAGTCCTCCGGGTTGGCGCTGGCGACAACGAGCACATCCAGTGGCAGCCGCAGCGTGTAGCCACGCACCTGGATATCGCGCTCCTCCATGACGTTGAGCATCGACACCTGAATGCGCTCGGCGAGATCGGGCAGCTCGTTGACCGCGACAATGCCTCGGTGCGCACGGGGAATGAGCCCATAGGCGATGGTCTCCGGATCGCCGAGGCTGCGACCTTCGGCCACCTTGATCGGGTCGATGTCGCCGACGAGATCAGCCACGCTGGTATCAGGGGTGGCCAGCTTCTCGGTGTAGCGCTCGCTGCGGTGCCGCCACGCCACCGGCAGGTCGTCCCCCAATTCAGCGGCCCGCTGGATCGACCCGGGGGTAATCGGTGTGTACGGATGCTCGCCGAGCTCGGCGCCGGCGATCACCGGGGTCCACTCGTCGAGCAGGTTGGCCAGCGAGCGCAGCAGCCGAGTCTTGCCCTGGCCACGTTCGCCGAGCAGCACGAAGTCGTGCCCGGCGATCAGCGCCCGCTCGAGTTGCGGCAGCACGGTGTCCTCGAACCCGAAGATCCCGGGCCAGATATCCCGACCCTCGGCCAGCGCCGTCAGCAGGTTCTCCCGGATCTCCGCCTTGACCGTGCGCTCACGGTGGCCGGAGGCCCGCAGCTCGCCGAGGGTGCGGGGAAGGTCTTCGGAGCCGGTGCGGGGTGCAGTCATGGACACCACGCTACGACGGCGGTTCAACAACTCATCCGCGAGTCCCGCTGACCGGTGCTGCGTCAGTGCGCGAAGTGGCGCTCCCCGGTGAGATACAGCGTGATGCCGGCTGCGGCGGCGGTGGCGGTGACCTCGTCATCGCGCATCGAACCACCGGGGTGCACGACGGCCTTCACCCCCGCTGCGGTCAGGGTCTGCAAGCCGTCGGGGAACGGGAAGAACGCATCCGAGGCGGCTACCGCGCCGCGAACCCGATCGCCGCCCCGTTCGACCGCCAGCCCGGCCGCGTCGACCCGGTTCACCTGCCCCATCCCCACGCCCACCGTGGCGCCATCGGAGGCGATGACGATCGCATTGGACTTCACCGCACGGCAGGTGCGCCAGGCGAAGCTCAAATCGGCCAGGGTGGCGTCATCGGCAGCCGGACCGGCCGCCAGCGTCCAGTTCACCGGGTCGTCGCCCGGCGCATCGACGGCGTCACGTTCCTGCATCAGCAGACCGCCGCCGATCTGGCGGATCTCCACCCCGCCGATGGTCGGCTCACCGGCAACAAGCACCCGGATGTTCTTCTTGGCGGCCAATATTGCCACCGCACCCTCTTGGTAGGCGGGCGCGATGATGACCTCGGTGAAGATCTCCGAAACCTGCTGTGCCATCTCAACAGTCACCTCGGTGTTGGCCGCGATGACGCCACCGAATGCGCTCAGCGGATCACACTCGTGCGCCTTGCGGTGAGCATCGGCCACTGAAACCGATGAGATCGCGATACCGCACGGGTTGGCATGCTTGATGATCGCCACACAGATCTGCTGATGGTCGAATGCCGCGCGCCATGCCGCATCGGCATCGGTGAAGTTGTTGTAGCTCATCTCTTTACCATGCAGCTGCTCAGCCTGGGCAAGGCCGGGCCAGCCGATATCGTCGCTGTAGAGCGCCGCCTGCTGGTGCGGATTCTCGCCGTAGCGCAGCACCGAGGTGCGCCGCCAGCTTCGGCCAAACCACGGCGGTAGGAATGCCGGGGCGCTACCGTCCTCCGGCGCCAGGGTCGAGCCCATCCAGCTTGCCACCGCGACGTCGTATTCGGCGGTATGCCGGAAAGCCAAGGCCGCCAGCTTCTTCCGCTCCTGAAGCGTGAAACCGCCGCCGCGCACCGCTGCAAGCACACCGTCATAACCCAGCGGTTCAACCACCACCGCCACACTGGCATGGTTCTTGGCGGCGGCGCGCACCATCGACGGGCCACCGATGTCGATCTGCTCGACACACTCGTCGACCTCGGCGCCGGAGTCCACCGTCTCGCTGAACGGATACAGATTGACGATGACGAGATCAAAAGGTTCGATGCTCAGCTTCGCCAGTGCCGTCACGTGCTCGGGATTGCGAGTGTCAGCCAAAAGCCCCGCGTGAATATGTGGGTGCAATGTTTTCACCCGGCCATCGAGCACTTCCGGGAAGCCGGTGACGGACTCGACCGGAGTCACCGGAATACCCTTATCGGCAATGGTTTTGGCAGTCGATCCGGTGGAGACGATGTCTACCCCGGCCTCATGTAAACCCTTGGCGAGCGGGATCAGGCCGCTCTTGTCGTACACGCTGATCAGAGCCCGCCGGATCGGCCTGCGGCCGATCAAAGTCTGCGCCGTCATGCCTTCACCATTCCCAGGGTCGCCTTTCGTCCGGTCCAGTCCACACCGCGCGTCGCCAGCGCAGCCAGTACGTCCACCAGGAGTCGTCGCTCGACGACCTTGATGCGTTCGTGCAGTGTTTGTTCGTCATCGTCGTCGAGGACCTCGACAGCCTGCTGGGCCAAGATTGGTCCGGTGTCGACTCCGGCGTCAACCAGGTGGACGGTGCAGCCCGTGACCCTGACCCCGTAATCGAGCGCCTCCGGCACGGCATGCGCACCGGGAAAGGCCGGCAGTAACGCCGGGTGCGTGTTGACCACGCGGCCGAGGAACTGCGAAAGGAAGACCGGTCCAAGGATTTTCATGAAACCCGCCGACACTATTAGATCGGGTGCGTGCTGCGCAGTGGCAGCAGCGATCGCGGCGTCCCAGGCCGACCGATCCGGATAGTCACCGAGGCGTACACGATACGACGGGACCCGCGCCTCGGCGGCGATGCGCTCGGCCGGACAGTCTCGGTCCACTCCGACCGCTACCACTCGCGCCGGATAATGCCCGACAGCCGCGTCGAGCAGCGACTGCAGCAACGACCCCGTTCCCGAGGCCAGCACCACCAGCCGTGCCGGCGCACTGGGGGGCACCCGGATCGGTTCTGACACGGCCATGAGACTAGCGGCTGGGTGGTTGGTCGCTGGGCGGTTGATCGCCGTCGGTGTCGATCACGTCTGTGCCGATCACGTCGGTGTCGATCACCTCTGTGTCGATCAAGCCGGCCTCGAGATCGGCATCGACGAACATCAGGTCTTCGACATCTTCGAGATCCGGTGCCGGCGTGACCGGGCCCGGTTCGGGCTTCGGCTCGGGTTCCGGCTGGGACTCGTCGAAAGTGACTCCGGGGCGGGATTCTTCGACGGGGTGTGACGTGGGTTCACTCTCGGCATCAGACTGCCGTTCCAGGGGTGCGGTCATCGGCTCGGGTTGGTCCTCGTCAGGGAGGGGTTCGGATACGGGTTCGCGTTCGCGGTCGCGTTCCAGGGGCTTCGCCACGGTTTTGGGCCGCGGGCTGACACCACCTGCCATCACCACCGTCAGACCGCCGATGACGACGAACCAGAAGAAGGCGCCCGGAAGGAAAGTCGCCTGGTCGACCCCGACGTGACCGAAGTTACCCAATTCGCCTCCGGCTGCCTGCGCCAGCAGGGCCAGGCTCACTGTCGCCAGCAGCGAGGCGACCGCCAGCTTGGCGAAGGCGGTGGGTAGCGGCAGCGGCCGACGCGCACATTGCTGGCCGAGAGCCACTCCGGCCGCCGCGCCGACGATCAGCAGCGCCACCCACACCGGCCCCAGTGGCGGAGTGGGCACCGCAGCCAGGATGGGAAGCGCCGGGATGTCGCCACCGAACACCGTGAAGGCACTGAACGTCGCGAAGCCGATATGGGCGCTGGAACCGACCGCCATCGCCGCGGCACCGATCACCACATTGGGCAGATACAGCAGCGACAGCAGAGCCAGGCTGAGTTGGCCGAAGAACGAGTCGGTGATCCCGAACAGTTCGTGCATGGTCCCCCAGTGCAGAACCAGGGACACCGCCACGACCGCGCCCGATAGCGAGAGCAGCGCCGCCATCCCGATCAGCGCAGGACGCACAGTGTCCGTCAGCCACAGGGGCAATCCCAGCCTCGCCACCTCACGTGAGCCCACTTGCGATCCGACCCCGATGAGGGCACCAAGTCCGTGTACGACGAGCACTCCGGCGAAGGCGCGCAATGCATTTGGCGTCTGCATCACGGTGACCACCGAAGCAGCGTCGTGCACCACCGCGAGCGAAATGGCCGCGATCAGCAACGGGCCGCCGAGCACGGATCCGACGATCCAACGGACGACGAACCAGGAACCTTGCGACGGGGTGATCTGGGCGGTACCGCGCGCTGTCGCCCACACCATCAGTGCAGCCGGTGCCAGTGGCAGCACACCCAGCTGCTGGCCGGCGATAGAGATCGGCACCAGATGGGTGGCAAGCCAGATGCTGGCAACGGCTCCCAGGGTTCCCGTCAGGTCACTGTTGGCGACCACCAGTTGGACGAGTGTCACCGCAGCGATGATGACCAGGGCCACCAGGGACGGGCCAAAGGCGACCCGCACCAGGTCTCGGGGCTGTGGGGCGCCGGCTGGGGTCGCAAGCCTGCCCTGAATCGGTGTCACTCCGCGTGTTTCAGGCGAGTGGCGTTGGACGCCCGGTCAGGACGACGACGTCGGGCCCGACGGCGGCTCTGAGGACAGCGGCGGCTGACCGGACGGCGACGGCGGTTGGCTCGAGCCCGCAGGGGGCGACGGTGGGTAGCTGGGAAAGCCGGTCGGCGGGGTATCTGTGGCGGTGTCCGCTGGGCCCCCGTACGGGCCGTAACCGCCGGCCGACGGCGACGTCGGATAGCCGCCCGGAAACTGGGCGGGGTAGCTCGGACGCGCCGGGGCAGGCCCGCCAGGCTGGCCGTAATAGCCACTCGGCGGCGGCCCGTACTGCCCGTACTGCGGGCGCGGCGCCGGCACTTTCAGCACCCCGGACTCAAACAGCAACGCCGCGACCGCCGCGACCGCCTGCAGCAGCGTGAACGCCAGGACGAGCCACAGCGCCCAGCCGATGGAAAAACCATTGGGCCGGTTGATCGCCTGGCCGAGAACTAGTAACACACCGAGCACCGCGGCCACCGCAATCACGGCGGAGTAGTTCTTGCCGTTCTTGGACGTGGGGTCGTTCCTGGACGGGGGGTAGTTCTTCGACGCGGGCAGCAGACCCACGGCGGCCAACAGGGAAGCCACGAGGGCGGCCACGGTCCAGTAGCTCAAGCCGCTGGCGGTGAACTCGGCGCCGCCGAACGGGCCGACATCGGTGTTGATACTCAGAAGTGGCCCGAAGCTGGCCAGATAGGCGGCCAATCCCAGCGCGACCACGCCCACGGTGAGGTACACCGGCATCTTGTCGGGCGCGGGCGCCGCGTACGGCGGCGCGGCGGGGGCGCCATAACCGCCTGGTTGCTGCGGGACCGGATAGCCCAGATTGGTGGGTGGGTACGTCATGGGCTCACGCTAGCGCACCGCCGCCTGCCTGCAGCCGACCGCAGGCGTGTCAGCGCAGGCCCGCGCTTGCCCCCGGTACTGGAACACGTTCTAATCTGGGAATGGATTACGGGCTCGTACTTTTCACCAGCGACCGCGGGATCACTCCGGCGGCGGCCGCCAAGCTGGCCGACGACCACGGCTTCGCCACCTTCTACGTGCCCGAGCACACCCACATCCCGGTCAAGCGGGAGGCCGCGCACCCGACGACCGGGGATGAGTCGCTGCCCGACGACCGCTACATGCGCACCCTGGACCCCTGGGTCAGCCTGGCCACCGCAGCCGCCGTCACTTCCCGGGTGCGGCTCTCCACCGCCGTCGCGCTGCCCGTCGAACACGACCCGATCAGCCTGGCGAAAACAATTGCCACACTTGATCATCTATCCGGTGGCCGAGTCAGCGTCGGCGTGGGGTACGGCTGGAACACCGACGAGTTGAGTGACCACCGGGTGCCACCCAGCAGACGCCGCACCATGCTGCGGGAGTACATCGAGGCGATGCGCGAACTATGGACCCAGGAGGAGGCGGCCTACGACGGCGAGTTCGTCTCCTTCGGCCCGAGTTGGGCCTGGCCCAAACCGGTCCAGGCGCATATCCCGGTGCTCGTCGGCGCGGCCGGTACCGAGAAGAACTTCAAGTGGATCGCGCGTTCGGCCGACGGCTGGATCACCACCCCACGCGACTTCGACATCGACCAGCCGGTGGCACTGCTTAAGGACATCTGGGCGGAAGCCGGCCGTGAAGGCGCCCCGCAAATCGTCGCGCTGGATTTCAAGCCGGTGGCCGAAAAACTTGACCATTGGGCGCAGATCGGCGTCACTGAGACCCTGTTCGGGCTGCCGGACAAACCGGCTGACGAGGTAGCTGCCTACGTGGAACGGCTGGCGGGCAAGCTCGCCGCTATGGTCTGACGATGCAGAGGCGCTGCCCAACGGCTGCGGTTACGGGCTGACCGCAGCCGGCGATTCGGGCAGCACCTGTCCGCCATCGACGGCGATAGCCTGGCCGGTGATGTAACCCGCTTCGATACTGGCGAGAAACGCTGCGAGATAACCGATGTCCTCAGGTTTGCCCAGTACACCCGCGGGGATCGCGCGGACCATCCCGGCGATGTAGTCCTCGCCCATATCGGCCAGACCCTCGGTGTAGATATTGCCGGGTAGCACCGCGTTGACCGTGATGCGCCGCGGCGCAAGTTCGATCGCGGCGGTGCGCATGAAACCCAGTTGCGCGGCCTTCGACGCCCCGTAATGCGACCAGCCCGGGAAGCCCGTGATCGGACCGGTAATCGACGAGGTCAGGATCACCCGGCCGCGGCCAGACTTCGTCAGCGCGTCCAGGCAGGCCTGAACCGTATAGATATTGCCTTTGACGTTGACGTCAAGCACCTCGGCCAACTGAGCCGGCGTCATCGTCGCCAGCGGTGCCTCGGGGAAGATACCGGCGTTGGCGCACACCACATCCAGACCGCCGAACGCCTCGACGACAGCAGCCGCGAGGTTGGCGCACGAGACCGGATCGCAGACGTCGGTCGGCACGCCGAGGACTTTTCCAGGCCCCAGGGTGTCCAGATCGGCTACCGCTGAGTCGATGTCGGCGGCCGAGCGGGCTGCGATCGCCACATTCGCGCCGGCGGCGGCGAACACCGATGCGATTCCGCGGCCGATGCCCTTGCTACCGCCGGTCACCAGGACCGACGTCTTTTGCAGATCGAACATTGGGAGTGTCCCTTTCTCAGCCTGGCCGGGTGGATCCGCGACCGAAGATCGATTCCGCCAGCCACGACCGATCCTCCAGATATCTCTGGGCCAGCCGGGCGGTGTTAGGAGCGAAGTCAGCGCCCACGCCTTTCGCGGCATCGGCGTCGAAGTGTGAGGCAATCCAGGCCGTGAGCATGATCCGGCGCATCATGACGAAAGCCGGAATCAACGCGAGGTGGTCGTCGGCAATTGTGCCGACGTCGAGATAACCGGTGAGCCAATCGGCGATGATCCGCTCACCGGCCGGGGTGTCCTCGATGAACGACACGGCGGCACCGAGGTCGGCGAGGTACCACGACCATCCGCAGTCGTCGAAGTCGATCACCGTGATCCCGCTGCCCGGATCGGCGGGGTTGACCATGAGGTTTGCCAGCCGCATATCGGCGTGGATCAGCCCGAACCTGTCAGGCCCGCAACCGAACCCGGTCAACCTGACACTGATGTCATCAGATGCCCGCTGGATCCAGTTGCGGTCCTGCTCACTCAGACCCGGTGCGAGTCGCCAGTTCCCCCACCGGGCATCGGGGCCGAGGATGGTCTCGAGATCCCACCGGAATCTCGTGAACCCCTCCGGCGCAGACCAATGCCGCGCATGGTCGTGCATGAGCGCGGTAAGTCGGCCGAGTTCGTCGAACCCCACGGTGTCGGGATCCTCCTCGGCAGTGCAACCCGGGACGAAACTCACCGCGTCCACGTGCAATACGTCGCCTGCAACCTCCGCGACCACTACGGCGCTGCCGCCTCGGGCACGGATCAGTTCAGGTGTGATGACCGGGGTCTGGGTGCGCAACGCCGTCATCCAGGCAAGCTCCGACTGGATCGCCGCCACACTGTGGTAACCGGGCCGATGTACCCGCAGCACCATCGGCTCACCATCTTCGACGAGGTAGGTGGCGTTCTCCGACAGGCTGAGCAGCCGAATCGGCGAGTCCACCGAGTGGCCGTAGGCGGGAAGGGAAGCCCGTGCGAACGCATCGTGGTTCGGCGGCAGTCCGGGCATGGATGAGAGTGTGGTCCAAAACGACGCGTTTCGCGACACCTCGCATTGATTGGCAATTCCTGCTGAGGCGCGCTACGAATGAACACAGAACACACGTCACACAGGCCGCGGGTACAGCGATCACCGATCAGGGATAGCGACATGAGCTTTTCGAACATCATGGACTCCAATAGCTACTCACCGGATCACCCCGTTGATCCGGTGACCGGGTCTTTGATCGCGGCCCGTAACCGCATGCTCGGTCCTGCGTATCGGCTGTTCTACGACCAGCCGGTGCACCTGGTCCGGGGTGAAGGAACCCGGCTCTATGACATCGACGGCAACTGCTTCCTGGATGCCTATAACAACGTCGCCTGCGTCGGACATTGTCACCCGCATGTCGTCGAGGCCGCGAGCCGCCAGCTCGCGACGCTCAACACCCATACCCGCTATCTGCACCGCGGCATCCTGGACTACAGCGAGCGGCTACTGAACACATTGCCCGACCAGGTGAACCAGGTGATGTATGCCTGCACCGGTTCAGAGGTCAACGATCTAGCCCTGCGCGTCGCCGAGATGCACACCGGGGCAAGGGGTGTGGTGATCACCAGCGACGCCTACCACGGCAATACCGCTGCGACTACCGCGATCTCACCGTCAATTGGCGGCGCGACTTCGGTCGGGGAGCACGTGCGCATGGTGGCCCCACCGGACAGCTACCGAATCCCGGCAGGCGAACGGACCCACCGGTTCACCGCAGATGTCACGGCCGCCATCGAGGACCTGCAAACCGCTGGATTCGGGGTGAGTGCCCTGATCGTTGACACTATTTTTTCCTCCGACGGCATCTACCCCGACCCCTCCGTGCTGGCGCCGGCGGTGGATGCGGTTCACCGGGCCGGCGGGGTGTTCATCGCCGACGAGGTGCAACCCGGCTTTGCCCGCACCGGCGAGGCAATGTGGGGATTCATCCGCCACGGTGTGCTGCCCGATATCGTCACGATGGGCAAGCCGATGGGAAACGGATTGCCGATCGCCGCGATGGCGGCCCAAGCCGCAGTCCTGGATGCCTTCGCCGACAATGTGCCGTACTTCAACACCTTCGGCGGCAACCCGGTCACCATGGCCGCTGCCGGGGCCGTTCTTGACGTGATCGAAGACGAGAAACTCCTGGCCAATGCCGCAGCAGTCGGCGGACTGTTACGGACCGAACTCACCGCGGTGAGCGACGGCCACCCGCGTATCGGTGAGGTCCGAGGCGCGGGGCTCTACGTCGGCGTGGAGGTGATCACCGACAGCGGTGACCCGGACCGGGCCGGCGCGAAGGCGTTGGTCAACGCCATGCGCGAACGCCGGGTACTGATCTCGGTGTGTGGACAGGGCGGCAATGTGCTCAAAATCCGCCCGCCGCTGGTGTTTTCGCGCTCCGATGCCGACCGGCTCTGCACGGAGTTCGCCGCATCGCTTGCGGCGTCCTTCTAATTCAGGCGAAGCACCGCTCACCTGGACTCACTTGGCGTTGAGGATCTCCCGGGCCAGATCCGCGGTCGCCGACGGCGTCTTGCCGACCTTGACCCCGGCGGCTTCGAGCGCCTTCTGCTTGGCTGCAGCGGTACCCGATGAACCGGACACGATGGCGCCGGCGTGGCCCATGGTCTTGCCCTCCGGGGCGGTGAAGCCCGCGACATAGCCGACGACCGGCTTGGTGACATTGGCCTTGATGTAGTCGGCTGCTCGCTCCTCAGCGTCGCCACCGATCTCGCCGATCATCACGATCAGCTTGGTCTCCGGATCTTTCTCGAATGCCGCGATGGCGTCGATATGGGTGGTTCCGATGACCGGATCGCCACCGATGCCGATGGCCGTGGAGAAGCCGAGGTCGCGCAGTTCGTACATCATCTGGTAAGTGAGCGTGCCGGACTTGGACACCAGACCGATCGGACCCTTGCCGGTGATAGTCGCCGGCGTGATGCCGACCAGTGCCTCTCCCGGGGTGATGATGCCCGGACAGTTGGGGCCGATGATCCGGGTCTTTTTGCCCTTGTCGACGTTGTAGGCCCACGCATATGCGCTGTCCTGCACCGGAATTCCCTCGGTAATGACCACCAGCAATGGGATCTCGGCATCGATGGCCTCGATGATGGCGTCCTTGGCGAACTGCGGGGGCACGAATGCGATGGACACGTCGGCACCGGTCTGTTTCATCGCCTCAGCGACCGAGCCGAACACCGGCAACTCAATATCCTTGCCGCTCTTGTCCTTATGGTTGACCGTCGTTCCGGCCTTGCGCGCGTTGACGCCGCCGACCACCTTGGTGCCGGCCTTGAGCATCAGCGCGGTGTGCTTGGTGCCCTCGCCGCCGGTGATGCCTTGGACGATGACCTTGGAATCCCCATTGAGAAAAATCGACATGACTATGCGCCCTTTCCTGCAGCGGCGGCGAGTTCGGCAGCTTTATCGGCGCCGGCGTCCATGGTCGCGGCGAGTGTCACCAGCGGGTGTTTGGCCTCGGCGAGAATGCGTCGGCCCTCCTCGACGTTGTTGCCGTCCAGCCGCACCACAAGCGGTTTGTTGGCGTCGGCTCCGAGCATCTGCAGCGCCTTGACGATGCCGTTGGCCACCGCATCACAGGCGGTGATTCCGCCGAAGACGTTGACGAAGACGCTCTTGACCTGTTCGTCGCCCAGAATGACGTCCAATCCGGCGGCCATTACTTCAGCCGACGCACCGCCACCGATATCGAGGAAGTTGGCCGGCTTCACGCCGCCGTGCTTCTCTCCGGCATAGGCCACGACGTCCAGCGTCGACATCACCAGTCCGGCACCGTTGCCGATGACTCCGACCTGCCCGTCGAGTTTGACGTAGTTCAGGCCATTCTGTTTTGCCTTCAACTCCAGCGGATCGGTGGAATCGCGATCCTCAAACGCGGCGTGCTCGGGATGCCGGAAATCAGCGTTGCCATCCAGGGTGACCTTGCCGTCCAAGGCCAGGATCTGATCGTCGGGCGTGCGCACCAGTGGGTTGACCTCCACCAGCGTTGCGTCCTCCGCCACGAATACCTCCCACAGCTTGGCGATGGTCACCGCGGCGGCGTCCAAGACCTCGGCGGGCAGATGACCCTGCTCAGCGATCGACCGGGCAAAGGCCAGGTCCACTCCCTTGACCGCGTTGACGGGCACCTTGGCCAGCCGGTCAGGTTTGGTGGCCGCCACCTCCTCGATCTCCATACCGCCCTCGACCGAACACATGGCCAGGTAGGTGCGGTTGGCCCGGTCCAGAAGGAAGGAGATGTAGTACTCCTCGGCGATATCGCTGGCCTCCGCGACCAGCAACTTCTTCACGATGTGGCCTTTGATGTCCAGACCCAGGATGTTTTTCGCGTCGCTGTAGGCGTCCTCCGGCGTGGCTGCGTATTTGACGCCGCCGGCCTTACCGCGGCCACCCGCTTTGACCTGGGCTTTGACCATCACTGGCCGGCCGATCTCCGCAGCGATAGCCTTGGCGCCCTCGGCCGACTCGGTGACCCTTCCGCGGGTGGTGGGAACGTTGTGCTTGGCGAACAACTCCTTCGCCTGATATTCGAAAAGATCCATGGGCTCACTGTCTGTCAGGTGTCATGGGGCTGTCCTGTGACCTGGGGTGCGTCATGTGACGGAGTCGCTCCGTGGGGAACTGTATAGACAGCCGACCGGCCTACCGGAACCACCCACCCCCACCGATCAGGCCCATCCGGGCCAGGGTGATTCAAGTCACAATTTTGGACGTTATCCGGGGACAGGTTGCCACTTAGGTCTCATTTTGGTTACCGTGCACCAGTCTTGATAACGCTTTGGTCACGACAAGAGGATTCCGTTTTGACGCAGCTTGAGTCGGCTCCATCTGAAGATTCCGCGACGTTCGAGGTCGTGGGCTCGCCAGAGACGGACGACAAGCTTGACGCAGCCCTACTTGATGCTGCCCAGCGCCGCGCCGAACGGCCGATGTTCTCCAACACCGAGGACACCGACGTTCTGCCCCGCACACCACAGCATCGTCGCCAGCCCACCAGTGCCGCCAAGGGACGGGTGCTCATTGCAGCGATGGCCGCGGGCGCCGCTGCCGCAGCCGCCTACACAATGGTCAACCCCCACGCGCCGGACACCACCACCCGTACCGTGCTGGCCGTAGAGAAGGCCCCGATGGACTCCGCGCTTGCGACCGGGTCGCGCGGTGTGGAACTGGTCCCCGTTAGGCCGGCCGCCAATGCCGTGGTGCACGCCGAGGAGCTCGCCAAGGCCGTGGCCTACGCCGCAGAACGAGCTGACCGCGAGGCCCGACTACAGCGCCCGCTGTTCATCCTGCCGACCCGTGGCCTGTTCACCTCCGGTTACGGTTACCGCTGGGGTGCGCTGCACGACGGAATCGACTTGGCCGGTCCGATCGGCACGCCCGTCTACGCAGCCTCCGACGGCATCATCAAAGAGGCCGGACCCACTAATTCCGGCTACGGTGCCTGGGTCTTGATCCGGCACTCCGACGGCACGGTGACACGCTACGGCCACGTCAGCAGCTGGACGGTTCAGGTCGGCCAGCGCGTATTCGCCGGCGACCAGATCGCCACCATCGGCAACCGGGGCAACTCCACCGGTCCCCACCTTCATTTCTCGGTACTGCTCGGCGGCACCAACCCCACCGACCCGGTGTCGTGGCTCGGCGCCCGGGGCGTCAACGTCGGCCCGTACACCGGCTAGTTCCTGTGCCCGACGGGGCGAGGCACAATTAGAGCTTCTGCACCGGAGCATGGTTGTGCATGAGTTTGACCCGGCCCGCGCTGCCGAAGTCGATCAGCGACATCGCCGACTCCCCCACGCCCGAAACCTCTTCGACACGCCCCAATCCGTACTTGTCGTGATTGACCCGGTCTCCCGGCGCAAGCAATAGCAACGGCCGCTTACCCGCGCCACTGCCCGGTCCTGGACGCGGCGGGCCGAACCGACCGGCGATCGGCGCGCTGATCGATTGCGTTGAGGACTCCTCGGTGCGCCGCCAATCGATGAGGTCGTGGGGAATCTCACCCAGGAAGCGCGACTCCGGATTGAGCATCGGCTGGCCCCATGACGAACGCACCTTGGCCCGGCTGAGATAGAGCCGCTGGCGGGCCCTGGTGATTCCGACGTAGGCCAGTCGGCGCTCCTCGCTGAGTTCGACCGGGTCACCGAGTGCCCGCATATGCGGGAACATCCCGTCCTCCCAGCCGGTGACGAAGACGACCGGGAACTCCAAGCCCTTGGCAGTGTGCAGTGTCATCAGGGTGACCACACCGGAGTCATGCGCAGGAAGATCATCGGAGTCGGCGACCAGCGACACCCGCTCGAGGAACTCGGCCAGTACACCGGTCTGCGCGACATCCTCGTCGCGGGAGTCTTCGGGGTCATCGAGCTCGGTTTCCAGCGCTGCCGCATTGGCCCGGTCAATACTGAATTCATGTGCGACGCTGACCAATTCGTTCAGGTTATCCAGTCTGGCCAAATCCTGCGGATCGTGTGACGACTCCAACTCGGTGCGATAGCCGGTGCGGTCTAGTACAGCCTCGACGAGGTCACCGAGTTCGTCATCGAGGCGCCCGCGGAGCCCGTCGAGCAGATCGACGAAAGCGGCGATAGCTTTCTCCGATCGGCTGTTGAGCATCGGCACCCTACCTGCGGCCGCCGCAGTTAGTGCATCGGCGAAGGTGCAACCGGCGCTCTCTGCGTAGACGGCGACACATGCCTCGGCGCGATCGCCGATACCTCGGCGCGGGGTATTGAGAATCCGTCGCATGCTCACGGCATCGCCGGGGTTATCCAGGACCCGAAGGTAGGCGACAATATCGCGAATCTCTTTGCGCTCATAAAACCGAACGCCGCCGACCACCTTGTACGGGATTCCGGCGCGGATGAACACCTCTTCGACCGACCGGGACGAATTGTTCGTGCGATAGAAGACTGCGACATCGTTGTAGGTGATCTCGCCCCGGTCTGCGAGTGCGTCGATCTCCCCCGCGACGAACCTGGCCTCATCGTGCTCGTTATCAGCGACGTAACCAACGATTAATTCTCCATCGCCGGCGTCTGTCCACAGTCGCTTCTCACGCCGACCGGTATTGCGGGCGATCACCGCATTGGCCGCCGACAGGATGTTCTGGGTGGAGCGGTAGTTCTGCTCCAGCAGAATCGTTGCGGCACTCGGGAAGTCGCGCTCGAAGTCCTCGATGTTCCGGATGGTCGCGCCACGGAACGCGTAGATGGATTGGTCAGCGTCACCGACAACGCATAACTCGGCAGCCGACACCGTGTCAGTATCAGATGCGCCCACCCCTACGAGTTCACGCACCAAAACGTACTGGGCATGGTTGGTGTCCTGGTATTCGTCGACGAGAATGTGACGGAACCGCCGGCGGTAGTACTGCGCTATCTCGGGGTAGTTCTGCAGCACCGCGACGGTCTCGCCGATGAGGTCATCGAAATCAAACGCATTCGCGGTCCGCAAGCGACGCTGATACTCGCCATAGACCTCGGCCACGATGCGGGCGAGGTCGTCACAATCGGACGCCAGCGCGGCCACTGCCTGTTCGGGGGTGATCAACTCGTTCTTGAGGTTCGAGATCGAGTTGGACAACAGCCGCGGCGAATAACGCTTGACGTCGATGCCCATGTCTCGGCCGATCATCAGCAACAGCCGACGGGAATCGTCGGCGTCGTAGATCGAGAAGTTGGAGTTGCGCCCGGGCAGCAACGAGGCCTGATTGCGCAGAATCCGCACGCAGGTGGAGTGGAACGTCGACACCCACATGGTGCGGGCCCGCGGGCCGATGAGTTGTGCCACCCGTTCGCGCATTTCGGCAGCAGCCTTGTTGGTGAATGTAATGGCCAGGATCTGGCCTGAGCCGACGTCGCGGGCGGCGAGCAGGTACGCGATCCGGCGGGTCAGCACCGCTGTCTTGCCCGAGCCGGCACCTGCCACGATCAGCAGCGGGGAACCCTCGTGAAGCACTGCTCGGCGCTGCTCGGCGTTCAGACCCTCGAGGAGTTCAGCGGCCTGCGCACCAGTCGAGCCGTCCGTCATGTCAACACTCATGTCAGAACCAACCTACCGCCGTATAGAGACGATTTTTTTGCACCCGCGGCCGTCGGAGTGGCACACTCAAGTTCGTGCTGGACGCATGGCAGCTAAGTCGATTTTTCAGCGGGTACCGGTTTGCGGTACCCGCGGTGGTGTAGCTGCTCGAACCCGAGAGCCCCGCGGTCCGCATACGGATCCGGGGCTCGTTTCTTGTGTGAGGCCCGGACGGATGACAACACAACCCCCACACGAGGAGAACGAGATGCCCGTCGACGCTGAACCCGATATCGATGCCCTGCGTACCGAGATCGACCGCCTGGACGCCGAGATCCTGGCGGCCGTGAAACGGCGCACCGAGGTTTCCCAGGTGATTGGCAAGGTCCGGATGGCCTCCGGTGGGACCCGGCTGGTGCACAGCCGCGAGATGAAGGTCATCGAGCGCTACAGCGAGCTCGGCGTCGACGGCAAGGACCTGGCGATGCTGCTGCTGCGCATGGGCCGCGGCCGGCTGGGTCACTAGCCGGCCATCAGATCGGGCCGGCTGGGTCACTAGCCGGCCATCAGATCGGGCCGGCTGGGTCACTAGCCGGCCATCAGATCGGGCCGGCTGGGTCACTAGACGGCAAGACCCCTAATTCGTCAACGCGATGTACTTGATATCGAGGTACTCCTCGATGCCCTCGCAGCCGCCCTCGCGGCCGAAGCCGGACTCTTTGACACCGCCGAACGGCGCAGCCGGATCCGAGATCACCCCTCGGTTCACGCCGACCATGCCGGCCTCGAGCGCTTCCGCCACCCGCAGTGCCCGATCCAGTGACTGGGTCCAGATATAGGCCGCCAGCCCGTATTCGGTGTCATTGGCCGCAGCGATGCCCTGCTCCTCGGTGTCGAACCCGACGATCGGAGCAACCGGGCCGAACACCTCCTCTTTGAGGATCCGGGCGCTGGCGGGCACGTCCACCAGGACGGTTGCCGGGTAGAAGTTGCCCGGCCCGCCCGGCGCCTGGCCGCCCACGGCCACCTTCGCGCCTTTGGCTACCGCATCGTCGACCAGTTCCTGCACCGTGGCCAGCTGGTTGGGGTTGATCAGCGGACCCAGCTTGGCCGAAGGGTCCAGGCCATTGCCGAGGTTGAGCTCACCCATGCGCTTGACGAACTTGTCGGTGAACTCCTCGATCAGCGGGTTGGCCACGTAGAGACGGTTCGCCGCGGTGCAGGCCTCGCCGCCGTTGCGCATCTTGGCCAGCATCGCGCCGTCAACGGCGGCGTCGACGTCGGCATCGTCGAACACGACGAACGGCGCATTGCCGCCGAGTTCCATCGACGTGCGCAGGAGCTTGTCCGCCGACTGCTTGACCAGTGCCTTGCCGACACCCGTCGAGCCGGTGAAGGTGAGCTTGCGCAACCGGCCGTCGTCGATCAGCGCGGTGGTGACCTCGCGGGGCTTGTTGGTCGCCAGCACCGAGAGCACGCCGGGGGGCAGACCGGCCTCGGCCATCAGCTTGGCCAGCAGCAGCATGGTCAACGGCGTCTCCTGCGCCGGCTTGACGATCATGGTGCAGCCCGCCGCGAGCGCGGGGCCGATCTTGCGGGTGCCCATGGCCAGCGGGAAGTTCCACGGCGTAATCGCGTAACACGGACCGACCGGCTGCTTGGTGACGACGATGCGCCCGGTTCCGGCCGGGCTCGGGGTGTACCGACCGCTGATCCGAACCGCTTCCTCGGCAAACCACCGGAAGAACTCGGCACCGTATTTGACCTCGCCCATGCTCTCGGCGACGACCTTGCCCATCTCCAGTGTCATCAGGGTGGCGAAGTCCTGGGCGCGGTCGATGATCATCTCGAACACCGACCGAAGAATCTCCCCACGCTCACGCGCCGGGGTGGCCGCCCAGGAGGACTGCACCGCACAGGCGGCGTCCATGGCGGCGAGTGCATCGGCGGCGGTGGCATTGCCGACCGAGACCAGTACTTCGTCGGTGGCCGGGTTGAGGACGTCGAAGGTGGACGACGCGGGCCGCTCCTGGCCACCGATCCACAGCCCGGTCGGAACCGAGGCCAACAGCCGTTCAACTTCTGGGTTACTCATACCTCCATGATGTACACCTCCGGCTACCTGACCGCACTAGGGTCTGGGGAATGAGTGCAGATACCGCCGTCGGCGCCGCCTGGAATGCGCTGCTCCGCCACCATGACCAGATTGCGGACAAGAACCTGCGGGAGTTGTTCGCCGCCGATCCCGACCGCGGCCGCCGGCTGACCCTGACCGTCGGCGACCTGTACATCGACTACAGCAAGCACCGCGTGGACGCCGAGACTCTGGCCCTGCTCATCGATCTGGCCCGCGCGGCGAACTTGGAAGCGCGTCGTGACGCGATGTTCGCCGGTGAGCACATCAACACCTCAGAAGACCGCGCCGTACTGCACACCGCACTGCGGCTACCCCGCGATGCGACGTTATCGGTCGACGGTCAAAACGTGGTGGCTGACGTGCACGAGGTACTCGACGCAATGGGTGACTTCACTGATCGGCTCCGCTCAGGTGCGTGGACCGGAGCCACCGGCAAGCGGATCACCTGCGTGGTCAATATCGGCATCGGTGGCTCTGACCTCGGCCCGGCGATGGCCTATCAGGCACTGCGGCACTACGCCGACGCAGGCATCGCGGCCCGCTTCGTCTCCAACGTCGACCCGGCCGATGTCGTTGCCAAACTTGATGGACTTGACCCTGCCACAACGCTTTTCATCGTCGCCTCCAAGACGTTCACCACCCTGGAGACCCTGACTAACGCCACAGCGGCCCGTCGCTGGCTCACCGACACACTCGGCGACGCCGCGGTCGCCAAACACTTTGTGGCGGTGTCGACCAACAAAAAGCTTGTCGAGGGATTCGGTATCGACTCAGCGAACATGTTCGGCTTCTGGGACTGGGTAGGCGGACGCTACTCGGTGGACTCAGCGATCGGACTCGCATTGATGGCCGTGATCGGCCGTGAGGGCTTCGCGGACTTCCTGTCCGGATTTCATCTCGTCGACCGACACTTCGCGACCGCTCCGCTGGAGTCCAACGCGCCGGCGCTGCTGGGGTTGATCGGGCTGTGGTACTCCGACTTCTTCGGCGCCGAGACCCGCGCGGTGCTGCCCTACTCCAACGATATGGCCCGGTTCGCGGCCTACCTCCAGCAGCTGACCATGGAGTCCAACGGCAAGTCGGTGCGCGCCGATGGCACACCGGTGACTGCCGCTACCGGGGAGATCTTCTGGGGCGAGCCGGGCACCAACGGCCAGCACGCCTTCTACCAACTGCTGCACCAGGGCACCCGGTTGGTGCCGGCCGATTTCATCGGGTTCAGCCAGCCGACCGATGACCTGCCGACCGCAGACGGCACGGGCAGCATGCACGACCTGCTGATGAGTAACTTCTTTGCCCAGACCCAGGTGCTGGCGTTCGGCAAGACGGCCGAGGAGATCGCCGCCGAAGGCACCCCGCCGAGTGTGGTGCCACACAAGGTGATGCCGGGCAACAAGCCGACGACGTCGATCCTGGCGACCCGGCTGACCCCGTCGGTGCTGGGCCAACTGATCGCTCTCTACGAGCACCAGGTGTTCACCGAGGGAGTCATCTGGGGTATCGACTCCTTCGATCAGTGGGGTGTCGAGTTGGGCAAGACTCAGGCCAAGGCCCTGTTGCCGGTGCTCACCGAAGACGCCTCACCCGCGGCGCAGTCGGACAGCTCGACTGATGCACTGGTACGGCATTATCGCCAGGAGCGCGGCCGCGCCGGGTGACCTGTGACGCCGACCAGTACTCACTTCAGCAGTCGCGACATCCGTCGGTCGGCAAGCACCTTGCCACCGGTCTGACACGTTGGACAGTACTGAAACGACTTGTCCGCGAAGGACACTTCCCGCACCGTGTCTGGGCACTCGGGGCACGGCAGTCCGGTTCGGCCATGCACCTGCAATCCGGATCGCTTCTCCCCCTTGAGCGTCGCAGCCTGCTGGCCCACTGAACGTTGCACCGCGTCACACAGCACCGACGTCATCGCACCGTGCAGCGCCGATACCGCACTGCCCGAGAGCTTTTCGGCGGTCGCGAACGGAGACAGCCTGGCGGCATGCAAGATCTCGTCGCTGTAGGCATTACCGATACCGGCAATCACTTTCTGGTCGGTGATCACCGTCTTGATCCGTCCGGTCTGGTGCGCCAACAACTCGCCGAGCGCGTCCGAGGTGATGCTCAACGCATCGGGGCCGAGTCCGGCAATGCCGTCAACCTTCGGGGGGTCATCGACCAGCCAGACCGCGAGACGCTTCTGGGTTCCGGCCTCGGTGAGGTCGAAGCCGTCTCCGGTGGCCAAATGCACGCGCAGCGCGATCGGACCCTTTCCGGGCCGCAGCGGGGCTGGGTTGAGCTTGTCCGACCATCGCAGCCATCCTGCCCGGGAGAGGTGCGCAATCAGGTAGAGCCCATCAACGTGCAACCCTAGGTACTTACCCCAGCGGAGGGCACCGGAGATAGTGACTCCGTACAGCGCAGTGGTTGGCAGATCGAAGGTCTTCAGCACCGACAGCGACGCAACATCGACACGTTCGATGGTCTTGCCAACGGCGTTGCGGCGCAAGTGATCAGCGAGTGCTTCGACCTCCGGCAGTTCGGGCAATGGAGCCTCAGCCGAGAGCGCGATCGCTACCGCGGAACGGAAGCGAGAAGATCCAGCCGACGACAGACAGCAGAATCGCCGCCCAGATGGCCGTCCACCAGAAGTGGTCGATGTGCAGACCCCAGTGCGTGGTGTGGTCGGTGATCCAGGCCGTGATCCAGAGCATCAACGCGTTGATCACGACGTGGAACAAACCCAGCGTGAGGATGTAGAGCGGGATCGACAACACCTGGACGAGCGGTTTGATAAACGCATTCACCAAACCGAAGATGACGGCGACGACCAGGACGATGCCGACCGTCTGGATCGTCGAGTTGCCGCCGACGAAATTCATACCCGGCAGGACGAG
>Ga0164295_10000528_pt1 | contig 32652 bp, 27 predicted proteins | sample GEODES006metaG_FD_111798 | JGI IMG/M metagenome (GOLD analysis project Ga0164295, IMG submission 111798) | Oligotrophic lake water microbial communities from Sparkling Lake, Wisconsin, USA - GEODES006 metaG | ecosystem: Environmental > Aquatic > Freshwater > Lake | place: USA: Sparkling Lake... | reverse complement strand
GGCTCATCGAGCGTGACACGGTCACGCTCGTCGAGGGAGACGCGTTGGCCGGCAAGCACCGGTTCGCGCCGGGCCTGCTCGAAGCGCTCGACGCGGCCCGCGGAGCCGCGCCCAACGGCCGACTTCTGCTCGTGGCCAACCTGCCCTACTGCGTGGCCACGCCGGTGATCTCAAACTTGCTCGCCCTCCCCCGCCCCTTCGACGTGGCCGTGGTGACCGTGCAGCGGGAGATGGCCGAACGAATGACGGCCACGGCGGGCACCGGGTCCTACAATGCCCTGTCTGTCTGGGTGGGCGCCCAGTGCCGCGGCGAGATCATCCGCGTGCTCCCGCCGGGCGTGTTCTGGCCACGACCAAAGGTCGAATCCGCCATCATTCGGCTCGATCTCGAACCGGACCGGCGGGCCGCGATCGGCGACCTCGCCCGCTTCCACGGATTCGTCCGCGAGGTCTTCTGCCACCGCCGCAAACTACTGCGGGGCATCCTCTTGCGAATGGCGGGGGGCAAAAAGACCGACACGGCCCATGCCACGGTAGACAGGGCCTATGCCGCGCTGGGCCTCGCCGACAACGCCCGCGCCGAGGACATCGCGCCAGACGACTTCGTCCGCCTCGTGAGAGCGTTCGACGCCCGAGTGTGAGCCCTTGCCGCTTGGGGCTGATGTGGCCGCACAGGGTCCCCAGCCGGCAGGGACGCGACCCAGGCCCCGAGAACAGCCTCGTTCGGCTGTCCTGTCTGCAATTACCGGTTGTCTGGTCAGGACGGCTAAACTCTGGGCGCCCTGGGGTTTTCCTGCCGAACTCCTAGAGTCGGGTAAGCGACCGCCTCGTGGGCTCGGGGTCGCAGTGGAAAACCAACCATGGAGGCCGTCCGCGCGTGATCCCGAACCCCATCACCGAGGCGTCGTTCGCCCCCACGATCGTCGATCTCCTGCGGCAGCGGGCGGCTTACCGGCCCCACGACCGCGGCTTTACCTTCCTCGTCGACGGCGAACACGAAGAGCTCAACATCACCTATGCCCAACTCGACCGGAAGGCCCGGGCGGTGGGGGCCTGGCTGATGGACCGAGGCATGGTCGGCAAGCGGGTGCTGCTGCTCTATCCCTCCGGCCTCGATTTCATCGCCGCCTTCATGGGATGCCTCTACGGCGGCGCGATCGCCGTGCCCGCGTATCCTCCCCGCAAGAACCGCTCGATTGAGCGGATCGAGGCCATCGCCGCCGACGCCGACGCCTCGGTGGCGCTCACCACCCGCGACGTGCTCGACCGGTTCGACTCTCTGCGCGCAGCGGCACCGAGCCTCGAGCATCTGGTCTGGAAGGTTGACAGCGAACTCGAGCCGAGTTGGGCCGATCGCTGGAACCGCCCCGATATCGACGGCGACACCCTCGCCTTCCTGCAATACACCAGCGGCTCGACCGGCACGCCCAAGGGGGTGATGCTCTCGCACGAGAACCTGCTCCATAACTCGCTGCGAATCATGCAGGCGTTTGAGGTGACGCGGAGCCAGTCGAGCGTGTTCTGGCTGCCGAGCTTCCACGACATGGGCCTGATCGGCGGCATCCTCGTGCCGCTCTACGGCGGCAAGTTCAACGTGCTCATGTCGCCTGTGGCATTCCTGCAAAAACCGCTCCGCTGGCTGCAGGCGATCTCCCGCTACCGGGCCACGATCAGTGGCGGCCCCAACTTTGCCTACGAACTCTGCGTGCGGAAGACGACGCCCGAGCAGCGGGCCACGCTCGACCTCTCCAGCTGGTCGCTGGCCTTCAACGGGGCCGAGCCCGTCCGCGCCGAAACGATCGACGCGTTTTGCGAGGCCTTTGCCCCGTGCGGCTTCCGCCGCGAGGCCTTCTTCCCGTGCTACGGCCTCGCCGAAAGCACTCTGTTGGTCACCGGCGGCATGAAGTTCGAGCAGCCCGTGACCCGTTCGTTCGATGCGGCCTCGATCGAGACCGGCACCGCCCAGTCGCGGCCTGCAAAGGCTGCCGGAACGCGGCGGCTCGTCGGCAGCGGACGCGAGCTCGACGGTCAGGATGTGCTGATCGTCGATGCTCAGACCGCCGAGCCGTTGCCCCCGGGCCGCGTGGGTGAGATCTGGGTGAGTGGCCCCAGCGTGGCGCAGGGTTATTGGAACCGTCCTGAGGAATCGCAGGCGACCTTCGGCGCCATGCTCTCCCAGCCCGACGACGATTCGCGAGCGGTCGCCAAGTGGCGGCCCAACGTCGGACCCTACCTCCGCACCGGCGACCTCGGGTTCTTCGACTCGGGTGAACTCTTTGTGACCGGCCGGCTCAAGGATCTGATCATCATCCGCGGCCGCAACCACTATCCTCAGGACCTGGAGCATTCCGTCGAGGAGGCGAGCAGCCTCATTCGGGCGGGCTCGGTGGCGGCGTTCGCGGTCGACATCGATGACCGTGAACGCGTAGTGGTGGTCGCGGAGATCGAGCGCGGCAAGCGCGAGCCGGCGGATCTTGTCGTGGCCTTCGACGCGATCCGCAGCAAGATCGCCCGCGAGCACGAGGTTGCCGTCGAGGCCATCGTGCTCGTCCGACCCAACAGCATCTCGAAGACATCCAGCGGCAAGATCCAGCGGCGCGCCTGCAAGAAGCAGTTTCTTGACAACACGCTTGACGTCGTCGAGCAGTACGTCGGCTGGCTGGCTCAGGCAACGCCCTCTGCCCCGGCCGGCTCAGGCCTGCCTCGACTGGCACGTCAGCGGCCTGTGGGTGAAGCGACGCGGGCCCACCGCCCTGATCGTGAACTTCCACAGGAAATCGTGCAGACGGTCTTCAGTCATGTCCGCAGCATCGCCAAGGAGCGGGCCGGCGAACTCACGCTCGACACCAACATCGTCGAGCTCGGCCTCGACTCGCTCGAGCGGATGGAGATCGTTGCCGGCCTTGAGGAGGCCTACGGTGCCCGCTTCCCGGAGCAGGTGCTGCCGCAGATCGAGACGTGCCGGGAGGTCACCGAGGCGATCATCGACCACATGCCGGCGGCGGCGAAGGAACGCTCCGAGCAGCCCGTTCGGATGGATATCGAGATCGGCAGTGACGTCTGGGACTTCGCGGAGTTTCCGGAAGTCCGTGCGCTGGAGCAGAACTTTGCGATGGTCCGCGACGCGGGCCTGGAAAACCCCTACTTCACCCTCCACGAGGGGCTGACGACCGACCGCACGCAGATCGGCGGCCGGGAACTGATGAGCTGGGCCACCTACAACTATCTCGGCATGTCGGGCGAGCCCGAAGTGGCCACCGCCGCGAAGAGCGCGATCGACCGGTTTGGCACGAGCGTGTCGGCGAGCCGGCTCGTGTCGGGCGAGAAGACGATCCACCAGGAACTCGAACGCGAGATCGCCCGATTCGTGGGCACGCAGGATGCCGTCACCTTCGTTGGAGGCCACGCCACCAACGAAACGGTGATCGGCCACGTGGTCGGCCCGGGCGACCTCGTGCTCCACGATGCACTGGCCCACAACAGCCTGCTGCAGGGCGCGTTGCTCTCCGGCGCCCGCCGCCGCCCGTTTCCACACAACGATTACGACGCTGCCGAGAAGCTGCTCGCCCAGATGCGGAGCCAGTACCGCCGCGTGCTCGTGGTGATCGAGGGCATTTACAGCATGGATGGCGACTACTCCGAGTTGCCCAAGTTCATCGGCCTGGCCAAGCGTCACAAGGCGCTGCTGATGGTCGACGAGGCCCACTCGATCGGCGTGATGGGTGTCCGCGGTCGCGGCATCGGCGAGCACTTCGGCGTGAATCCGGAGGACGTCGACATCTGGATGGGCACGCTCTCCAAGGCATTCGGCAGTTGCGGTGGCTACATCGCCGGCTCGAAAACGCTCATTCGCTGGCTGAAGTACACCGTGCCGGGCTTCGTCTACTCCGTCGGCTTGCCTCCCGCGGCAGCCGGCGCCGCGCTCGGGGCCCTGCGGCTGCTCCAGCGGGAGCCGCAGCGGGTGGAGCGGCTGCATGCCAACGCGCGGCTGTTCCTGCAGCTGGCCAAGGAGGCGGGGCTCGACACCGGCCCCTCGGGTGGGTCGGCGATCGTGCCGATCATCCTCGGCAACTCGATGAACAGCCTGCGGCTGTCGCGAAACCTCTTCAACCGCGGCATCAACGTGCAGCCGATTCTCTACCCGGCGGTGGAGGAGAGCGCTGCCCGCCTGCGGTTCTTCATCACGTCGCGACATACCCCTGACCAGATCCGCCGCACCGTGACCGCGATGCAGGAAGAGCTCGCCAAGATCGATCCGGGCTACGTCCGCCGGTCGGCGTGAGCGAACCTCCATCGGCCGGCATCTTCCTGCGGATGTCGCCGCCTCGCCGCGGCACGTCGCCAGGGAAATCGGGGACGGGAGCCGATTGCCCCGCCCCACCCTTGAAGAAACCTGCGGTAGAACGAGGCCGTGACACCACGCATCGAAACCACGAGCCACCGGCTCGTCCTGCCCGCCGACGCCAACCACCACGGCACGCTCTACGCCGGCAGCTTGCTGCGGTATGCCCTCGAGGCGGCCTACGCCACCGGGAGCCGGGCCGCCGGCCCGCACGCCAACCTGATGCTGCGGCGGGTGCTGTCGCTCGAATGCCGCCGGAGCGTGCCGGTGGGCACGCTCGTGGAAATCCGCTGCGGCGTGCTGCAGGTGCGGCGGGCCTACGTCGTGGTGGGCGTGGTGGGCATGCCGACGCCTGGGGGCACGCTGCCGTGGATGGACGGGCTGCTCGGCTTCGTGCAGGTGGACGAGGCCGGCCTCCCGGTGCCGCTGCCGCAGGAGATCGAGACCGTGGCTGCGAGCCCGCTCTGGCAACCGCTGGTCGACCGGCTGGCGAAGCTCGCCGGCATCCGTGGGGCCACGGGCGACTGGATCGCCGCGGGCTGGTGACGGGCCGCGATCCTGGCTCAGTACTTGATCTCGATCCCGAAGTCGACGCCGTTGGTGAACACGTAGTCTTGCTTGACGCTCGCGGCCGGGCCGATGCGGTTGTACGTGGGGTTTTCTCGAAAGTAGGGGCTCGCCGGATCGGTGTAGTTCGCACCGGGACCAGCGGTGGGTGACGGCAGCCCGGTCGTCTTGACGACCCAGGGGTTCGTGATGCTCGCGGGCTGCTCGGGGTCTCTGGGCTCGGCGTATCTGACGGACCGCCTCTCGCCTTTGTAGGCCGTGTTCGACGAGGCGCGGGCGATGCTCCCCAGCCACATCCCCGTGTAGCTGGCCCGCAAGAGGATCGACTGCGTGACGCGATACTGGGCGCCGAACCTCCATTCCCCGATTGGCGAGAACACCAGGGAGTGTTCGGCCGCATTGGTCGCATTCTGCTGACCAACGCCATACACCTGCAGGAAGAGCGGCGGCGGCTGCAGCTGCACGGTGTTTGCGGCGTTGGAGCCGCCCGTGCTGGCCGTGTTCGTGACCGACGGATTGAACGTGGCCCTGAGGTAATCGGCGCCAATCGAGTCGGGAAAGTTTGATCCGCGGTAGAGATTATTCTGCCAGTTGAAGGCTGCCGTGAACTTCAACTCGCTGGAGAACGTCCAGCGGCCCGTATTCCCTTCCAGGAGCATGGCGAACTCTGGGCCCACCATATTGTTGTAGGAGTTCGTCTCCCAGCCGCCGGTCTGCAACGGAGTCGAGGCTCCGATACCCGTCAGGGTGTCATAGCCGCCGATCCCGATGACATCCCCGGCGGATGTCTGCGCGATCGAGGCTTGACCATTGCCACCGGTGGTCGTGCCGCCAGTACCCGTGGTACCACCGCCACCACCGACGCCCCCGCCGACACCACCGCCGACGCCAGCCGTCTGGATGTTGACGCCGCTCCCCTGACCACCTCCCGTGGCCCCCGCACCCTGGTTGAATGCGTATTGATTGCTCTCGTATTGGATGGCGAAGCTCTCGGCAAACTGCATGTACCGCGGGCCGAGCCCGAAGCGGACGGAGTTTCCACTTCCACGACGACCGAGTTCTCGTCGAATGATGAAGGCGGCTGACCCTCCTGAAATCTCGTTCGTGTTTGTCTGAATGAGTTTCTGGGCGATCATGTGATCCGGAGGCGGGCTATTGGACGTGATCGTCGTGGTCGTCAACGGGACACTGACGTTGACGGCCCCTCCACCTCCAATGCCACCTGCCCCCGTGGTGGTCTGGGTGAAAATCTGCGTCGGCGACGAGGCTGCAAACTCGCTGTTTGTCTGAAACTGCTGGCTCTTCGCACCAATGTTGAAGTAGCTGAACTGCATGCCTTGATCATCGTAGATCCAGCCACCCTCGTAGCGATTCCCCCAGGTCATCACCGTCCGCATCCAGCTGGTGTTGAGGTCCAGTTGCAGCGGATCAGCTCCATAAATAAAGATCCCTCCGATCACGTTTCCGCCGTTGGATCCAGAGGCGATGATGCCGCCGTTGTTGAGCTGGACGATCGCCTGAGGCGAGATCGGTGATGTCGGGATGATGTAGCCGCCGTCAGGCGTTGCGCCCACCCCGACCACGCTCGCAGGCGTGATGGCCCAGTACAGGCGGTCGTAGTTGAAGAAGACCCCCTCGCTGAGCTCCGGATAGATCTCATAGTCCTGCGAGTTCGGCGGGGCGAACATCTGAAAGTCGTAGAAGTCTTGGTCGGGCAGGAGCGGCATCCAGTTCCCACCTCCAAACGCCGGCACCGCCGCGGCGATCATCGCCGCCGCCGTGAGAACGGTCGCCTTCAGACGCTTGAAAACCTGGGTCGTAGCCATCGCGTGAGTGTCCTGTGGAGCAGGAGCCGTTGTTCCGCCAGTGCGGATTCTCCTGTGGTATCGGTCGTGCCGGTCGTTCTGGTTGACGAAACTTGGCAGACTCTGCGGGCTCGGGTGTTTTTCAGGCCCCCGGCCCACGCAATCGTGGCGGCCTGCGCGGCCTCGGGTATCCTGCGGGAGTACCAATCCCGATCGAGGGCCGACTCATCCCCCGGAGCTCCGCCATGCACCGCCCCGCCCTGGCAGCCCTGCTTGCCCTGCTTGCCACGTTCGTGCCCGCGGGAGAACGCGGCCTGCGAGCGGCCGAACCGGCACAGCCCAGGCCCGATCGGCAGATCCAGGCACCACAGCCGCGATCGGAGTTCCTGCGGCTCGTGCGGGACGACGACGGCGCGGCCGTCTCCCTCGACACCGCGATCGTCGAGTACCGCGAAACCGCCGAGGATGCGGCGAAGGCAGGCCGCCGCAGGCCGCTCCAGGTCGACCTCGTGGCCGCCGTGCACGTCGGGGGCGCCGGCTACTATGCCACCCTTGACCGGCTGTTCGCCGACTACGACGCGGTGCTGTACGAACTCGTGGCCCCTCCCAACGCCCGCGTGCCGAAGCCGGGCCGCAAGCCGGCCGGCGCCATCGGCTCAGCCCAGCAGAGCCTCAAGCAGATGCTCGGCCTCGAGTTTCAGTTGGAGCGGATCGACTACGCCGCCGACAACTTCGTGCATGCCGACCTCTCGCCACAGGAGTTCGATGCCGCCATGGCCAAGCGGGGCGAAAGTTGGTGGAGCATGTTCACGAAGCTCATGCGGGAGAGCATGGCCCGGGCCGACCGCGGCGAGGCTGCCGGCGACGTGAGTTTCGGCGAGCTGTTCGGGATTCTGTTTGGATCGGGGCCCGAGCGACAGGTACGGCTCCGCAGGATGATGGCCGAGCAGTTCACCGACATGGACGTGCTCACGGCGGCCTTTGGCGGAGAGGATGGCTCGACGCTGATCACCGACCGCAATGCCGCCGCCCTCGACGTGCTTGGCGACGAGATTGCGAAGGGCCGGCGGCGGATCGCCATCTTCTACGGAGCCGCCCACATGGACGACTTCGACGAGCGGCTCCGTGAAGACTTCGGGCTTCAGCCCGGCGAGCCGGAGTGGCTCGAGGCGTGGGACCTGCGGACGCCCGCAGCCGACGCCGCCCGGAACTGACCGCGGCGAGTGCCCCGATCGGCATTGATGCCGCTCGGTAGTGGACCGTATCGCCGCGCCGCGAGGCGATCGGACCAGGATTCGGCCACCAGCCGCGTTTCCTGCCAGACCCCTTCGTACCCGAGGATCTCGACCGCCTCGCCAACGGGATCGAACTCGACGGCCCCGTGGTAGCCGTGGCCCACCAGATCCCCGACCAGGCGTTCCAGCGGGAGCGATCCGTGCCCGGCCGGCAGACGGTCGGCCGCGGGAGACGGCGGGCCGCAGCGATCGGCCACCTGCACCACCGCCGCCGCCGCCGCGAGTCGCGGCAGCAGGTGGGCGAACTGGTCGTCGTGGCCGAAGTGCCAGAGGTCAAGCGAAAGCCGCACGCTCGGGTCGCCAAACCCCTCTACGAGGTCGAGCGTCTCGGCGAGGCCGGCAAGGAAACTACAGCCCGGAGCAGCCTGCGGGGCCACCGGCCTCACCGCCAGGCTGACGCCAGACCGGGAGGCCAGCGGCGCCAGGGTCTCGATCGCCTGCATGAGGAGCCGAAGGGCATGGCTGCGGGTGTGGCCACCCCGGCAGCCGCTGTGGATCACGAGCACGGGAGCAGAGAGTTCGGCCGCGGCGGCAATCGCTTCCACGGCGTCATCGACGCTCTCCGCAAACGAGCGGCCGTCGCCACCGGTGAACCCTCCGGCCCACTGCAGGCTCGACACCCGGATGCCGGCGGCACCGAGGAGTCGGGCAGCGGACGCCGTGCCCAGGTCCGATACCTTCGGCCTCCAGAGCGAGAGCGACTCAAAGCCGTACTCCGCCACCCGCGCGATCTCGTGCTGCAGATCCCAGCGAGAGCTGGTGATTTCGCTGACGGCAACATCGAACATCGTCGTGATTCCTCCAGGGGGTCGCCGCATCCACGCGCGGCGTGATCGCCCGCCTCATCGGGTCGGAAGTATGCGAGGGGGTCGAGCATGCTGTCCAGTAAAGCGGCCAGAAGCGGTGACACGGCCGAGAGAGACGCATGCGGGGGCGACGCGGCGGATGACAGCACCACCACCCCGATCCGCCCTTGACAAACAGGCCATCCCTTGGCTTGCCTTCCGTCGAGGGCTGGCGGCGGTGCATAATGATGTTCCGAGGAATCAGCATCGCATGGCCCGCTCCCGCCCCCTGCACGTCAGCGATGGCCGCCGCGAAGTGGTCATCCCGGCCGACGCCCTGGAGTGGCAGTTCGCCCGCTCGAGCGGCCCCGGTGGCCAGCACGTCAACCGCACCGACAGCAAGGCCGTATTGAGGTTTCGCGTCGCTGGATCGCCCCACCTTCCCGACGACGTCCGCGGCCGGATGCTGGCCGCGGAACGGTCGCGGCTCACCGTCGAGGGGGCGCTCGTCATTTCCAGCCAGGTGCATCGCGACCAGCCCCGAAACGTCGCCGAGTGCCTCGACAAACTGTCCTCGATCATTCTCCGCAGCCTGACGCCCCCGAAGCGGCGGCGGGCGACCCGCACACCCCGGTCGGCAATCGCCAAACGGCTGGAATCGAAGAAGCTCCGCGGCCGCACCAAGCAGATGCGGCAGCAGCCGGAATCATGAATGCCTCCCGCGCGACCGTCTGACCGCGGGTGATATAATCGTGCCGCGGGCAGTGAGGCCCGCGTCGACCACGACGAAGGATTCACCGCATGCCCTCCCCCCGCGACATCGATTCCCTCCTCCGGAACTGGGATTTCCGCCCGGGCGAGGTCAACGCGAGGCTCATCAAGACCCGCTCCGGACGCCACGTGCTCCAGATGCGGATCGACATGGGCGTCGTGCAGATGGAGACCGACCTTCGCCCCGACGGCCAACGGCCAAACGGGGCGGAAACCTACTACGACTACCTCGTCGGCGAGGTGATCCGCGAGGGGGACGCCTTCCGGCTGACGAAGGAACAGTGCATCGAGGCCGACCGGGAGTTCGCCCAGTTTTATCAGCGGCGGCTTTGCTGGCTGTCATTGCGGGCGTATCGGCAGGCCGCCCGCGATGCCGACCACAGCCTGGCGTTCATGGACTTCGTCCGCGAGCACTCGCCCGATGAGGAATGGACGCTGTCGCACGAGCAGTACCGGCCGTTCGTGCTCTTTCACCGCGTCCAGGCAGCGGCCCTGGCGGCACTCGAGGAGAACGGCCCGGAGGCGGCAATCGGCGAGATCAACCAGGGTCTGACCATGTTTCGCGACCTGTTCGCTCGGTACGATGCGGCCCAGCAGTTCGACGACGACGAACTCGTGAAGCGACTTCAGGAGATGCGGGAAAGCGTTCGCCAAAGGTACGAGATCGGCCGCACGTTGGCCGAGCAGCTCGCCGAGGCCGTGAAGGCCGAGGACTACGAACTCGCCGCCAAGATTCGCGACCGCATCCGCAGCGGTGAGGCGGTCGGCGCCGATCAGGCAGCGGGCGACCATCCCGACGGGGCCCGCTGAAGGTTTGGGGCGGCAAAACTTACACGGCCGCCACGCCGGTGATGTTGCCCAGCCCTCCAGGTCGCATCAGCAGCGGCTGCCAGCTGTCAGGCTGGGCAAACTGTGCGGGCTGACGGAAGGTTCCATCGGGCTTCGCGAGAACTGTTCGGTGTGGCACGCCGTATGCAGGGAAGATTCACGACGGCGAACGCCTTCGCCGTCACGCCCCGCCTCGAGGAGCCATCCCATGCACGCCACCACCCTCCGCGTCAGCGACACGCACGAATCACGGACCGCCACGCTGCTCGCCATGCAGGTGGCGGGTCAGACCTGCACGGTCCGTGCGACGCCGGTCTGGCCGATCGCGGACGTGCTCGACTTCGACGGGCAGTGTGACGCGTTCGCCGCGACCGGCGGCGAGATCGACGCGGCGATGATTACCGACGTGCTCGAGTCGCAGATGATCGCCCCGCCTCGCCCGCGGCGGCGCCGCGAACGGGGCGTCAGTTCGCGGGCCCATTTCTTCGCGGGCTGATGGCTGCGGGGGCGATTTCTCTTCCGTAGCCGCAGGTTTTCTACCTGTGGTCACCGACGCCGATCGTGGTGCAGATAAAAACCTGCCCTACGGAGGAGCGGAGCCGTGGGTGGGGTGCGGCCTCGAGAGCAGGGCGACGTCGCGCACCCTTCCAAGAAGCCATCGACGCGAGTGCTACACTCCCGCTCACCTTCCGGGAGCATCGCATGAACGGCGCCGAACCACTGCTTGATCTCGCATCCTGCCGCCGTCGTCAGGATCGCCTCCGCCGCCACATGGCAGACCGCTCGCTCGATGCCGTCGTCGTGGTCGCTCCCGAACACGTGCAGTATCTCACCGGCCATCGCTGGGACGCCCGATTCTCACCGCTGGCCGCGGTGCTCGCCTCGGGCGACGTGCTGCTGGTGTGTCCCGACAAGCCCGTGGATCAAGCCGCTGCCGACGAGGTGCGAACCTACGCGGCGAAGTGGCGATCCACCCTGCGGAACGATCAACGTGAGGCCTCCGCGGCCGTCTTCGGCGACTGGCTCGCCGCCCGCGGGACGGCCCGCCGCGTGGGTGTGGAGTTCTCGTCATGCCCGCCACACGTTACCTGCTGGCTCGGCGACGCCGCCGTCGAAGACATCGAACCCGAACTCCTCCGCCAGCGCCGCCGCAAGGATCCCGACGAACTCGCCGTGCTCCAGCGGGCGATCGATGCCACCGGCGCGATGGTCGCCAGGGCCCGCGAGGTGGTGGCCCCCGGCGTGAGCGAACTGACCGTGTTCTCCGAACTGCAGGCGGCGGCGGTGGCCTCCTGCGGGGAGATGCTCACGGGCACCGGCAACGATTACGCCAGCGGCGTCCGGGGTGGACCGCCGCGGAGCCGGGAGTGCGTCGCCGGAGACCTCTTCATCCTCGATCTCGGCCCGGCCTACCGCGGCTACTTCGCCGACACGTCGCGGGTGATCGCCGTGGACCGGCGGCCGACCGATGAGCAGCAGGCGGCGTGGACGCACGCTTGCGAAGCGCTCGCGATCGTCGAGCGGACCGCCAAGCCGGGCGTGCGGTGTCGCGACATCTACGAGGAGGTCCGCCACTGGCTGGCCACCGCGAAAGTCGGCTCCTGGTCGAGCCACCTCGGACACGGTATCGGCCTGGCGGTCCACGAGGCTCCGCACCTCAACCCCTCGTGGGACGATGTGCTGGAGGAGGGGGAGGTGATCGCCGTCGAACCGGCCCTCTACGATCCGGCCCTCCGCAGTGGCCTGCGGATCGAGAACGACTACCTCGTGACGGCAGCCGGCCTGGTCAACCTCAGCCCGTTTCCGCTCGGCCTCGCGGACTGACTGGCGGCCTTCTTTCGCGGCGTGCCGTGTCGATCGCCCCGTCGGCGGGGGCCGTTTCACGCACCGGGAAGGAATCGCTTACATTCTCCACCGTGGCCGGGGCATCCCGCGGCCCGGATTCCTTGCATCCCAGGAACGCGTTGCATGTCCCTCGCCGAAACCTCCCGCGACCTCGCTCCCGGCCGCTGGAACGCCCTTGCCGACCGCGTTCTCTCCGGCGGCACGATCGACCGCGGCGAGGCCCTCGCGATCCTGGAGTCAACCGACGTCGAACTCCTCGACGTGCTCGCGGCCGCCTGGCGGGTTCGGCATCACCACTTCGGCAACACGGTGCAGCTGTTCTTCCTGATGAATGCCAAGAGCGGCCTCTGCCCGGAGGACTGCGGCTACTGCTCGCAGTCGAAGGTCTCCGAAGCGGAAATCCCCCGCTACAACCTGCTCTCCGCCCCCAAGCTCATGGAAGCCGCGAAGCTGGCCTCCGAGCAGCAGTCGAAGACGTTCTGCATCGTGATCTCGGCCCGCGGCCCGACCCAGCGGGAGATTGACTTCGTCTGCGAGATCACCCCGCGGATCAAGCAGGCGTACGGTCTCAACATCTGCGCGTGCCTCGGCCTGCTGACGCCCGAGCAGGCCACACAACTCGCCGCCGCCGGGGTCGACAAGGTCAACCACAACCTCAACACCAGCGAGCGGCATTACGCCGAGGTCTGCACCACCCACACCTACGCCGACCGCGTGGCCACGCTCGCCGCCTGCCGCTCCGCGGGGCTCGAACTCTGCAGCGGCGGGATCATGGGCATGGGGGAGACGCACGACGACCTCGTCGACATGGCGCTTGATCTGCGGTCCCTCGGCGTGGAGTCGATCCCGCTCAACTTCCTCAACGCCATCGACGGCACGCCGCTGGAGCAGGTCAACCGGATCAACGCCCGCGACTGCCTCCGCGGGCTGGCGATGATGCGAATGGTCAATCCAGCCGCGGAGATCCGGATCGCCGGGGGCCGCGAGATCCATCTGGGCAGCCTGCAACCGCTCGGTCTCTATGCCGCCAACTCGATGTTCGTCGGCGACTATCTGACCACGAAGGGGCAACTCCCCGAGGCCGACTACAAGATGATCGCGGAGATGGGCTTCGTGATCACGCGCGGCGCCGAGTCGGCGGAGCCGATGCCCGCGGCAGGCTGAATCCGCCGTGCGTTAGCCCTCACCCACCTCGCCAAGGCTCATCAGCAGCTCTGACATCTCGGCTGCGGCGTGGGAGTTGCCCGCGGCCCGCGCGGCCTCGATGCCTTCCCTGAGGGCCCGGCGGGCATCGTCGACGCGGCCATACTTGACGAGATGCTGCCCAGCCATGTGGAAGGCGGGCACATAGGGGGGCGTCTCGCGAGCGAGCTGTTCGAGGATCTCGAGCCCGGCCTCCCACTCGTCTCCCGACTCCATCTCGAGCGCCAGGCTGTACCGCAGGAACACATCCTGAGGATCGTCCTTCAGCATCGCCTCAATCTTCATTCGCCGCGTCGTGTTCATGGCTCGGAATCCTCCTCGTGACGTGGTGGCTCTGGTGGCTCGGCCCGCTCGGTGGTGGTCGGATGTGGGTCGATGCGGACGACCTGCCGACGTTCGCCTCCATGAACGACCACGAGGCTCCGCTCCGACACGCCGACGAGAAACCTGGGGTCGGTGAGCCGGGAAACGAGCACTGGCTGCACGGCCTGACGCCGCTGCCGCATGACGGCATCGAGCCGCCACAGGCCGTCGGGCTGCCGGTCGGCGTCGGCCGCAGCACCCGCAATCACCCACAGCGTGCCGTCACCGCGGCTGAACGCAGCGCCACGAACATCGGTGAGGCCCGTATCGAGCCGCAGCAGCTCGCGACCGCCGGGGCCGTGATAGGCGAGCGTGGCGGGGCCCGCCGGCGTCGTGGCCTCGAACAACACCACTTCGTCGGCGGGACTGACTGCGATCGCCACCGGACGGGCTCCATCCATGCCAGGCGGGCAGCCCGCGTCCGACAGGGGCCGCACGCCTGCGCCCGCGAAGACTGCCCGCACCACTGGCGGCAGCCCCACCGGCAGGCCGGCCACGGCGAACCAATCCCGCGCCCGGCTGACCGCAACGCCGACCCGGACGTCGGCGGCGGTCGCCCGCCCAATCGCCAGGCGTTGCAGCGGCTCCGCCGCCCGAGCAGCTTCTCCCGGACGAACCCGATAGGTGCCGAGCGACCAGGCATCGCCCGCCCGCCCGACCACGGCCAGCAGGTCGCCCGGCAGGCCGGCCACGGCGATCGGCACCGGTTCGGTGTCGGCCGCACGCCCGATCGCATCCCGCCGCCGCGCAGGGTCGAACGGATCGAAGCCCACGATTACCCGGCGGGACTCGTCGACAACATACGCGGTCTGGCCATTGGCGGAGACCGCCAGCGGGCCGGCCGCGGCGAGTTCGTCGAGCAACGGCACGACCGTCGCCGAATCCGCAGCCGAGATCAGGCCCATCGGCACGGCGGTAGCCACCCAGGCGAAGGCGACTCCCAGCACGATCGTCGAGCCGCTGCTCCGCATGCCGTCAGCCCGAGAGCGCGGGCAGGCCGCGGTCCGCCTCCCAGGCCGTGATCTTGTCGGCATGCCGCAGCGAGAGGTCGATGTCGTCATGGCCCTCCAGCAGGCATTGCCGCCGGAACGGATCCACCGCGAACGACCGCGTGAAGCCGGCGTCGTCCGATACGGTGCATGCCTGAAGATCGACCCGGAGCGAGTACTGCCCCCCTGCGGCCGCCGCGGCCGTCGCCCGCCTGAAGAGCTCATCCACGTCGGCCTCGTCGAGCCGGATCGGCACCATGCCGTTCTGGAAGCAGTTGTTGAAGAAGATGTCGGCGAACGTCGGCGCGATCACGGCCCGGAAGCCGTAGTCGGCCAGAGCCCACGGGGCATGCTCGCGGCTGGAGCCGCAGCCAAAGTTCCGCCGCGCCAGGAGGATGCTCGCCCCGGCCGCCGGAGGCTGGTTGAGCTCGAACTCCGGGTTCGCCGAGCCGTCGGGCAGGAACCGCCAGTCAAAGAACAGATACTGGCCAAACCCCGTCCGCTCGATCCGCTTGAGGAACTGCTTGGGAATGATCTGGTCGGTATCGACGTTGGCCCGGTCGAGGGGGGCGACGATGCCTGAGTGGGTCGTGAACGATTGCATGCTGCGAAACACTCCTACTTGTACTGCCAGTCGCGGATGTCGACGAAGTGGCCAGACACCGCGGCGGCGGCGGCCATCGCCGGGGAGACGAGATGGGTGCGGCCCCCCTTCCCCTGACGCCCCTCGAAGTTGCGGTTGCTCGTCGAGGCGCACCGCTCCCGCGGCGCGAGCGTGTCGGGATTCATGCCCAGGCACATGCTGCAGCCGGCTTCCCGCCAGTCGAAGCCAGCCTCGCGGAACACGCGATCGAGCCCCTCCTGCTCCGCCTGCCGCTTCACGCGGCCGCTGCCCGGCACCACCATCGCCCGCACCGTCGACGCCACGCGATACCCGCGCACCACGCTGGCAGCGGCCCGCAGATCTTCGATGCGGCTGTTCGTGCACGACCCGATGAACACGCGGTCGAGCGGGATGTCGACGATCCTCGTGCCCCCTTCCAGCCCCATGTACTCGAGGGCGCGGGCGGCGCTCGAGCGGTCGTTGGGGTCGGCGAACGATACGGCGTCGGGCACGACCGCATCGACGCCCGTCACCTGCGCCGGGTTCGTGCCCCAGGTCACCTGCGGAACCACGTCAGCCGCCCGGAAGATCTCCACCCGGTCATAGACGGCGCCGGGGTCGCTCGGCAGTTTCTCCCATGCGGCCACGGCGGCATCGAAATCCTTGGGGGCATAATCGCGCCCCCGGAGGTAGTCGAAGGTCACGGCGTCGGGTGCGATCATCCCGGCCCGCGCGCCGGCCTCGATCGACATGTTGCAGACGGTCATCCGCTGCTCCATGCCGAGGCTGCGGATGCACTCGCCGGTGTATTCGATGACGTGCCCCACGCCCCCCTCGGTGGAAAGCTTCCCGATCAGGTAGAGCACGATGTCTTTGGCCGTCACCCCAGGGGGGAGCGTGCCGTCGACCCGCACCTCGAGTGACTTGGGCTTCCCCTGACGCAGTGTCTGCGTGGCGAGCACGTGCTCCACCTCGCTGGTGCCGATGCCGAAGGCGAGGGCGCCGAGGGCGCCGTGGGTGGCGGTGTGGCTGTCGCCGCAGACGATCGTCATTCCTGGCTGCGTGATGCCCAGCTCCGGGCCGATCACGTGGACGATGCCCTGATCGACGTCGTCGAGATCAAACAGCCGGACTCCAAACTCCTGACAGTTGGCCCGCAGCGTGTCGATCTGCTGCTTGGAGACCGGGTCGGCGATCGGCAACCGCCGGTCGCTGGTCGGCACGTTGTGGTCGGGCGTGGCAAAAGTCGCCTCGGGCCGACGAACCCGACGGCCCGCCAGTCGGAGGCCCTCAAAGGCCTGCGGGCTGGTGACCTCGTGGACGAGGTGGCGGTCGACGTACACCAGCGGCAACTCGCCGGGCGGGGTGAAGACGACGTGGTTGTCCCAGATCTTGTCGAGCAGCGTGCGGGGTGTGGAGGGCATGGCGGAAGTGGTGCGGGAATGGATCGGATAGAGCCCATTACTTTACCAAACGTCTGCCGGGACAAAGCGGCGGGGCCGTTTTTCGCTCGCGTGGCGGTCCGGCAAGGTGTGACGGGTGACGAACCGCCCTTTCAGTGGCGTGCGGCCGACGGCCGATCCGACACGAGGGGGGCAGTGACGGCCCCAGGTACGCTCTCGTGGGGGCCCCATGGCAAGGCTCGGAATGCTCCGTTCCCTCTGGCTCACGCGGCTCTCGAAGCCGGCGGGAGAGCGGACGATCTACCGCCACGCACTCAAGACGCCCCCGCGAAGGATCCTGGAACTGGGGATCGGCACCCTCGGACGAACCGAGCGGCTCCTGGAGGTCGCGGCGGCGGCCACCCCGACGGCTGATCTCACCTACGTGGGCCTCGACCGGTTCGAAAGCCGAAGCCCGACCGACCCTCCGGGCGTGTCGCTCAAGCAGGCCCACCAGCGGCTCCACGGCAAAGCCCGGGTGCAACTCGTGCCGGGCAACATCGATTCCGCCCTCGCCCGCGTCTGCAATCACCTGGGCGTCTTCGATCTGGTGGTGATCTCGGCAGCCAACGACGAACGGCATCTGGCCCGGAGTTGGTTCTTCCTGCAGCGGATCACCAACTCGCAGACGACCGTGTTTGTGGAATCGGCGAAGCACACGTGGAGCATGCTGCCGAAAGCCAAGATCGACGAGATGGCGGCGCGGTCGGTGCTCCAGCGGGCCGGCTGACGCGGTCGCGAAAGACGAGCCAGCCGGTCACTTCGCCTTGATCTTTTCAATCGCGGCCGCAGCCGCAGCCCGCACCTGCCTCGCCGGATCCTCCTCCGACACGAGTTCGAGGAGCGGAACCGCCGCCGCCGCGGCCGGGCCGATGTCGCCCAGCGCCACGGCCGCCTCGAGCCGGGCCAGTTCGCGATCGCCCCGCAGCGCCCGCCTCAACAGTGGCACGGCCGACTCGAAGAGCGATGCGTCGTTGGGCTTGATCTTCAGGGCCGCCCAGATGGCAACCGTGGCCAGTAGCTCATCCTTCGACTGGGAAAGCTCCCGCAGCACCGGTTCCGCGGCGCCGGCCGCGGGTCCGATTCGCCCCAGGGCGTAGGCCGCCACATACCGGAGTCCATCGGCCGCGGCCGGGTCCACCAGGAGTTTCTGCAGGTCAGGAACAGCCTCAGCCGCATCGGGCCCGATGGCGGCGATGGCCATGGCGGCGTCGCCACGGCACTGGGGATCGGCATCGCCCAGCGCCCCGACGATTTCGCCCAGCGCCGGTTTTGCAGCCGGCCCGATGGCCGCCAGGATTTCGAGGATGTTTCGCCGGATCGCCGGATCGGCGAGCTTTGGCTGCAGCGTCGCCATGGCTGCCGACCCCAACCGAACGAGCGCGCCGCCGGCTGCCTGCCCGACCTCCGGGTCGGCATCGGTGAGCAGCGGCATGAACTCGCCCGCGAGCTGTTCGCGGGCCGAGGCATCAAGGCTCTCGGCGAGATCGGAGAGGCCCGAGACGCTGCCGCTGCGGATCTCCGCATCCGCATTGGCCAGTCCGACACGCAGCCTGGCAAGCGCGTCGTCGACGAGGGCCTTGTCGTCCGGATGAATCCTGGCCCGGGCCCACGAAGCCACGGAGGCGAGGAAGGGATCTTCGCCCGCCACGGCCTTGGCGAGGCTCTCATCCCCTGCGGCCGCCTTCATCCGTCCGAGGGCGAATGCGGCGGGCATCTGCAGGACAGCATCGTTGGAATCGAGGGCCGCGACGATCGCTGGCGCGGCGGCGGCGGCCGGTTCACCGATGGCCGCGAGGGCGAGAATCGCCTGCAGCCGTTCCTCTGCCTCGCCCACCGCAACCGCCTTGGCAAGCGGTTCTGCCGCGGCCGCAGCCTTGGGGCCGATCTCGGCAAGGGCCACCTCGGCCCAGTACCGCGACTTCGGGTCCTTGAGCGCCTCGATCAACAACGGCACGGCGTCGTCGTCCATGTCGGCAAGGGTGTGGAGCGCCGAGACGACGACGGCCGGGTCGGCGTCGGCCAACTGCTTCGAGACGATGGGGGCCATGTCCGCAAGCGACATGCTGTACCGTCGCAGAGCCCGCATCGAGGCCCGGCGGGCGCGGGCGTCGGGATGCACGGTCGTCTTCGCGAGCGGGTCGACTGCCATCGCGTAGGCCTTCACATCGGCTTCGGGGATCAGGCCCCGGCCATCATCCTCGCGAATGTGGCCCAGAGCGGCCGCCGCCTGAGTGACCACGATCGGATCGGTGTCGGCAAGAAGTGTCACCAGGGCTGGAATCGCCGAGCGGGCATCCTCTCCGATCAGTCCGACGGCGCGGGCTGCGTGCCACCTCACCCGGGAATCCTCATCGGCGAATGCAGCGACCAACCCGGTGAGCGCCGGCAGCGCGGGCTGACCCACGGCTCCGATCTCATCGATCACAAGCACCCGCGCTTCGCTGTCGGCGGAAGCTCCGAGTTTCTTGACGAGGTCGGCAATCGAGGGCCCGGTGCCGCCGCTCTCGGCGGCGATCGAAGCAGCCGGCGTGGGCGGGGCGGGGGCCTGCTCAACGGCGACCGTGGCGGCTGGCGCGACGACCCCGTTTACGAGGCTCTCGGCCTTGGCCTTTGCTTTGGCTTCGGCCTGCTCGCCCGGCCGGGGCTTGGCCTTCATGTCGGCGCAACCAGTCATGATGACCGTGCCGATCAAGGCCGTCATCAAGACCGTCATCGAGGCCGTCACGAAGGGCGTCTCACGCGAATGCTTCAGGCGGATCATGCTGGATAATGCTCCCAAAAAGAGTCTCCGACCGCGTGGCTGCAGCGGCCTCACGCCGGCATGCCCCGCTCAAATCTCCATCGCCCGTCTTGGGCGACTTGAGTATACTTACGACCGGTTTTTCGGCACCGTGAGTTTTCGCCGTCCACGCGCGGAAGTCATCCCACCCGACGTCTCTCGAGGCTCGTCATGCGTTCGCCATCGCGGTCCACCACTCGTCCGTCCCTCGTTGCCCTCGGTTGCATCCTCACCGCCGCCGGGGCATCGGCCCAGTGGGGCGGGGGCATGGGCTTCAACCGTGGCGGCTATGCCTCCACGGCCGGCCAGGCGGCCGCCTACGGGATGTCGGAGATGGCCCGGGCGCGAGGCGCCGAGAACCTGCAGAACTCGGAGGCCGCCAAAAACTGGCAGGAGGCCAAAACGGCCGACATCCAAAACCGGCTTCTCTGGACCGAGACCTACTTTGACATGCGGAAGGAGAACCGCGACAGGCGGTCTGAGGAGGCGGGCCCGAGGGTCACGCAGGAGCAGGCGATCCGGATGGCCAGGATGGCCGCCCCGCCCCGTCTCGGCTCCACGCAACTCGATCCGGTCACAGGACACATCGAGTATCCGCTCATCCTCACCGACGATAGCTACGCGGCCTACCGCGACCGGCTCGATTCGCTGTTTGCCCACCGAGCAGAGACCGGCGGCAGCATCCAGTTTTCCGACTATCAGGCCATTCAGCAGACCGTGTCGAAGTTTGTCGATGCGCTGAAGCAGCGGGTGAAGGACTACCCCGCGGGCGACTACGGCAGGGCCCGCACGTTCCTCGACAGCCTGGCCCACGAAGCGACGATGCCGTCCGGCTGATCGGCAGCGCGACGTCAGGCCGTGTTTCGCACGCGGTAGAGGATCGGGATCGCCGCAAGGCGGGCGATGCACGACACGACAAACACGGTCACGTAGGCCTCCCACGTCTCGCCGAGCGCCCGCAGCAGCAGGCCACCGCAGGCGGCGCCCGCGACCGTCGCCACGGCGATGCCGAGGTTGTAGACGGTGACCACGCCGCTCCGCTCGCGTGCGTTCACGGCCTCGAAAAAGAGCAGCATGACAGCGAGTTCGTAGGCCGCCCAGCAGGCTCCCGCGACGACCTGCACGCCGGCCAGGTAGGCGACGTGTCCTGAAGGCAGCCAGAGGAGGGCCAGCGGCACGATCGCGAGGCTCGCCAGCCAGAGCAGCCGCAGCGACCCAATCCGCGACGCCAATCGGCCAATCGCGGGCAAGAGCAGCGCCTTCGCCAGGAAGCTCGTGCCAAACACGAGCATGAAGGCGTGGTAGGAGAAGCCGAGTTCCCGCAGCATAAATGGGGTGAAGTAGGGGGCGGCGAACTGGGCGCCGAACACGAAGCAGCAGAGGTAAGTGACCAGCGAGCCCGACGGCCGCCGTGACATCCGAACCATGGCGGCGATGATCCGCTTCGTGAGCGGCAGCCGGATAGCCTCGCCACCATCACGACCAGGGGGCCGCGGCTCGCGGCAGGCCCAGAGGCACAGGGTCGACACCAGTCGCGACAGCCCGGCCACGACAAACACTCCCGCGAACGCCGGCAGCAGCGCCTCACGCTGTTCGCCCCACTGGAGCAGCAGGCCACTGACGACGAACCCCAGAAACACGCCGAACTGCCCGAGCCGATTGCGGTTGGCAAAGTACGGCGTGCGAATCTGATCGGGGACCAGCGTGGCCATCCAGGCGGTCCAGGCCGGAGCCGATGCCATCCCAGCCGACCAGTAGGCGGCGGCGGCCGCAAACAGTTCCCAGAGTTCGGCGTGGCCGCGGATCGCCCACCAGACCAGCGGCACGAAACACAGCGCCTGCACGATCGTGCAGGCGATGACCCACCGCCGGTTGCTCCCCACCCGCTCCACCGCGAGCGGCGCCGCGAGTTGGATCACGGCCCCCACGAGCACCGGCAGCGTGGCCACCATCCCGGAGGCGACCGGACCGAAGCCGAGGGCCAGGGCGAAGGCGGCGAAGTAGGTCTCCCCGCAGCCCACCATCACGCTGAACGCCATCGCATCGACGGTCGATACGAGCAGGTCGCGACGAAGGCTGCTGCGCGGTGGAAGGGGAAACGTGATCAACGGCCGGTCTGCGGTGGGCGACGGAAGGGGACCATCTGTCTATACTTCCGCCACGGTTTGGCATAGGCAAGGCTCGAGTGCCTTCCCTGGCCCGCATCCACATCTGGGAGATTCCACATGACGGCCTTGGTGACTGGCGGCACGGGATTCGTCGGCCCGCGGCTCCTGCGGATGCTCGACCGCCCGACGGTCCTGTCGCGGAATCCCGACCGGGCCCGCCGGTCGATCGGCCATCTCGCGGGCCGCATCGTCCGCTGGGATCCGCTGGAAGGCCCGCCCCCCACGGAGGCCTTCGCCGGGGTCGACGCGGTGTTTCACCTCGCCGGCGAGTCGGTGGCCGAGGGCCGCTGGACCGCCGCGCAGAAGGCCCGCATCCGGGACAGTCGCGTGATCGGCACGCGGCACCTCGTGCAGGGCATGGCCCAGGCCGAGCAGAAGCCGAGTGTGTTCGTCTCGGCATCAGCGGTCGGATATTACGGCGATCGTGGGGACGAGGAGCTGACCGAGTCGGCCCGACCGGCACACGATTTTCTGGGCGATGTCTGCGTGGCCTGGGAGAACGAAGCCCACGCCGCTGATGCCCTCGGCGTCCGCGTGGTCACGGCCCGCACGGGCATCGTGCTCGGCGCTGGTGGCGGGGCGCTGGGCAAGATGCTCACGCCCTTCAAACTGGGAGCCGGCGGGCCGCTGGGCAGCGGCCGGCAGTGGATGCCCTGGGTGCATGTCACCGATCTCGCGAGGCTCTACCTGCACGCGGCCGACACGACGTCGATTCGCGGCCCGATGAACGCCGTGGCGCCGAATCCAGTCCGGAACAGCGAGTTCACCAAGGCGCTGGGTCGCCAGTTGCATCGGCCCGCCTTCATGCCCGCGCCCTACATCGGGCTGCGACTTCTGTTCGGCGAGTTTGCACAGGTGCTGTTCGCCTCGCAGCGGGTGATCCCGAAGGTGGCCATCGACACGGGATTCGTGTTCCAGTTTCCCGAGATCGCCGGAGCACTGCGGGAGATTCTGGCCCCCGCAGCGGCCTGACGGTGGCGGGTGACGTCGCCTCCGCCGTGGCCGCAGGCTTCGCGGCTGCGGCATGCCCCGCCACGAGACACCGGGGGGCATGGGAGGCACCCTCCACCTACTCAGGAACGCGTGCCGCACGGGCGAGCCGATCGCGGACGGCCCGCCACGGCTCGGTGTCGGGGGGCGGATCGACCACGATTCGATCGAGTCCGCGCTGATCAAGCCCATGAAGCATGGCGTAGATCCGGCAGGCAAACTCGTCCGGCGAGTCGGGCATCGGCACGATCACGAGGTTTCGCGAACCGGCGAGCGAGCGAACCTGAGGGTCGTCGGTTCTCGACGTGAGCCAGCCGATGCGGCGACCTTCTGCCACGAGCTGGGCCACGCGCCGGGCGGGTTCAGTCGGCATCTCGAGCGGCGTCTTCGGCGCATAATGGCGGGCCTGCCCTCCCGGTGACCGTGCGGGTTCGCCGGAGTCGCCGGAGTCGCTGGCCGCATCCGCGGGCCACTCGATAGGTCCGCCCACGGCCACCTCGAGGTCGTCGCGGGAGAGTGGTCCCGGCCGGAGAATCCGCGGGGGCGAGACGGTGCAATCGACCACCGTCGACTCAATCCCGCGACGACACGGCCCCCCGTCGAGGATCAGGTCGATGCGGTTACCGAGTCCTGCGAGCACATGGTGGGCAGTCGTCGGCGACACGGCCTCGGAGCGGTTGGCGCTCGGGGCAGCCAGCGGCATACCGGCCTCGGCGATCAGCCGCCGCGCGAGCGGATGGTCTGGGCACCGCAGGGCCACCGTTGAACCACCCGCCGTGACGATGTCGGGAACCCGCGGACCGCGGGGCACGACGACGGTCACAGGCCCCGGCCAGAACCGTGTCGCGACCGCATCGGCTGTCGCCGGCCAGGCCCCCGCGAGCGACCGGGCCATCGCGATGTCGGCCACGTGGACGATCAACGGGTTTGACGCAGGCCGCCCCTTCGCGCGGAAGATGCCCGCCACGGCCTCCTCGTCGAGCGCGTTGGCGGCGAGCCCGTAGACCGTCTCGGTCGGGATCGCGACGAGCCCGCCCTGCCGCAGCACCTCCACCGCACGGGCGACCGCATCTTCGGCAGCGCGGGCAGGAGGCTCCGCGGCCGTCGGCGGCCAGTCGATCCGGAGGATGTCGGGAAGCGGGCGAAGCATGCCGACTACCTTGCAACGCCGCAGCGGCCGGAGCAAGATGACCTCCTTGCCGCCGCCGAGGCGGCCCCCCAGCGAGACCCCCGCCCGTGCCCCCCTCCGCCTCTCCCGTCGTCGGCATTGCGATGGGCAGTCGCTCCGATTGGCCCACGCTTCAGCGGGCGGCGACGATCCTCGACCAGTTCGGGGTGCCCCATGCCTGCGAGGTCGTCTCGGCCCACCGCACGCCGGCCAAACTCGCCGAGTACGCTGGCACGGCGGCGGATCGCGGCTTGAAGGTGATCATCGCCGGCGCGGGGGGTGCGGCCCACCTGCCCGGCATGCTCGCGGCGCAGACGCACCTGCCCGTTCTCGGGGTACCCGTCGAGTCGTCGATGCTTCGTGGCATCGATTCGCTGCTCTCGATCGTGCAGATGCCCGCCGGTGTGCCGGTGGGAACGCTGGCGATCGGCCCCGCCGGCGCCGCCAACGCGGCGCTGCTGGCGATCGCGATCCTGGCACTCGAAGACGCTGGCCTCCGCGACAAGCTCGTCGCCTATCGGACCGAGCAGACCTCCCGGGTGCTCCACGAAGATCTCAACGGCGGCTCGACGGCCTGGTCCGAACGACCGTCGGAGCGGTAACCTGTGGCCCGCGCTGAGACCAACCCGATCCTGCCCGGCAGCACGCTCGGCATCCTCGGCGGCGGGCAACTCGGGGCGATGTTCGCCGCCGCCGCCCGGCGGATGGGCTACCGCGTCGAGGCGATCTCCGACGTCGCCGACTGTCCCGCGGCGATCCACTGCGACCGGCTCCACGTCGGCGACTACACCGACGCTGCATTCCTGTCCCGGGTCGCCACGGGGCTCGACGCGGTCACCTTCGAGTTTGAGAACATTCCCATCGTGGCAGGGCGGGCGCTCGCCGCGGTGGTGCCGGTCCGCCCCTGCCCCGAGGTGCTGTTCACGACCCAGGACCGCGGGCGCGAGAAGGCCTTCCTCGTCCGGGAGGGTTTTGCCTGCGCTCCGCATCGCGTCGTGCGGTCGCTCGACGGGCTGCGGGCGGCTGTCGCCGAACTCGGTCTGCCGGCCGTGCTCAAGACCGCCGCCTTCGGCTACGACGGCAAGGGACAGATCAGAATCACGGCGGAGGATGAGATCGACGCCGCGTGGGCGACGCTCGGCGCTCACGCGACCGGCCCGCAGGAGCTGGTGCTCGAGGGCTGGATCGACTTCGACTGCGAAATCTCCGTGGTGGCGGCCCGCGGGCTCGACGGTGTGATTGCCCCGTTTGCCCCGTCGCGAAACACCCACGCCCGGCACATCCTCGACGTTGCCAGCGTGCCCGCCGCCCTGCCCGACCCCGTGCTGCAGGCGGCCACGGCCACCGCGGAGCGGATTCTCACCGCACTCGGCGTCGTGGGCGTGGCCTGCGTCGAGTTCTTCGTCACGAAGGACGGTCGCGTGCTCGTCAACGAGATCGCCCCCCGAACCCACAACTCAGGCCACCTCACGATCGAGGCCTGCGACACGAGCCAGTTCGAGCAGCAGGTTCGCGCGGTCTGCGGCCTGCCGCTCGGGTCGACGCGACAGCGGTCGCCCGCCGCGATGGCCAACCTGTTGGGCGACTGCTGGCCGGCCTCCGGGCGGGCAGCCGGCCTCGAGCCCGACTGGGCAGCCGCCCTCGGCGTGCCCGGTGTGACCCTGCACCTCTATGGCAAGAACGAGCCGCGACCAGGCCGCAAGATGGGACACCTCACGGCCGTCGCCGACACGGTTCGAGAGGCGATCGAGAAGGTCACCCGCGCCCGCCGCCTGGCCTGCCGAGGCTGAGCGTCACTGCGGCGCGAGCGGACGGCCACGCCAACTGGTCTGCATCCCCAACGCCTTCCGCACGATCGCAATCCATTGAATGGCGAGGAACACGGCGACGGCGAGCGGCTGAGCGACCGCGCTGAGCAGGCTCTGCCGGAATCGCACGGCCTCGACCAGACGCGGCAGCAGGGCCAGGATGGCGGCGGCGATCGCCACGGGCATCGCCCACCGCGGCCAGCCCCGCCAGCCGGTGGCGAGCCCCCAGGCAACCAGCACGAACGGCAGGATCTGTCCCCCCGCGAGCAGCAGGGTGAAGGGCACGATCGTGGCCGGCGCGCCGATTCCCTCCGTGGCGTTCTTCGAAAGCCCGCGCCAGACATCGGCGTTGCGGGCGTACATCCGACAGGAGGCGAGGTCGGTGGCGTCGAAGATGTCGGTGCGAAGCCCGGCGCGGCGGTAGGCCCGCGGCAGTTTCACCCCATCGTGAAGCGAGGCCCGGATCGCCTCGTGCCCCCCTGCCCTCTCGTAGTCGGCCCGCCGCGTGGCGAATAGCTGCCCGCAGCCGGCCGCCATGCCGGGCGAGGCGTCTTGTCGGCTCCGCGCGACGGGCAGGAAGCCGAGCAGGATGAAGTGGATCAGGGGCAGGAGCAGCCAGTCGAGAAAGCACGCGGTGGCCTGCCGCGGAAATCCGCTGACGAGTGCTGCCTTCGACACCTCGAGAAAGGCCACCACCCGCGCGACGGCGTCGGGCCTGGGCTCCACATCGACATCGAGAAACACGAGCGTGTCGTGACCTGCCGCGCGGGCGAGTTGCCAGCAGGCATGCTGCTTCCCGCACCACCCCGCCGGCAAGGGTTTGCCCTGCACGAGCCGCACCCGTGGATCCACCGCGACGATCTCCGCGACGATCTCACCCGTGCGATCGTCGCTCGAGTCGTCGAGGATGAGCAGTTCGAGATCCACGCCCTCGCTCGCGAGCACATCGCGGCAGAGCCGGCCGATCGCCCCCTCTTCGTTCCGCGCCGGCACGAGCACCGAGACCCGCGGCGGGCGGCCCCCCGCGGGCGGCCACGGGGCCGGCCGGAAGGCCCGAAGGTTGGCCAGTGTGACCGCGACGGGCAGCGCGGCAAGCGTGAACCCCACCAGCGTGAACGCGGCGATCCAGGCCGGAGTCATCGCGGGGCTCCGGAGGCCACACCGCCATGCGACGCATCAAAACGCTCGCCCCGCAGCCAGGCCCGCGCCCGGCGAACGGTGTCGTAGGCGAAGCCCACCCCGACGCGGCCCGAGATCAGCGTGGTAAACCTGGCGGGATCCCGGCTCATAGCGGCCTCGGCGAGACGATCCTGCGCCGCCTCCAGGGCGGCCTCGAGCACGGCGGTCCAGGCCTCGTCGGTCGCGGCATGGGCGGCACCGGCGATCGGAATCGCGGGGCCGAAGGCGACGAGCGCCTCCGGCAGCCGCTCGTTCCAAAAGGGATACTCAACCGCCATGGGCACCACGATGCCACGCTCGGCGGCCGCCACGCCGTGCCCCACGCCCGCACGCAGCCGCAGCGGCCGTAGCCGCGGATCGGTGAACTCGCCCTGGGCCGTGATCCAGAAGATCACGTCGGTCCGCTTGCCCGCGGCGCGAAGCATCCGCAGGAACCGCGCCGCCCCCTTCCAGGCACGCGGATCGATCCCGATGAACCCGATCCGTTCCATGAACTGGTACTTGCCAAGGGCCGCGGCATCGATCGGCCCGTAGACCATCCGCTCGGGAAAGAGCGCCTGCCCGACGAACAGGAACGTGAGCGGATCCCACCAGGAGGGATGGTTAGAGACGAAGATCACCGGTTCCCCGGCGATCTCAGGGCGGTCCGCGACGCCCTCGACCCCCTCGAGCAGCCGGACGGCATGGAAGCTCCGCGCGAGAAACCGTCGCACGTACCACATGAACCAGCAGAACAGCCACCGGGAGAACGGCGGCAGGCAGTCCTCACGCCTCACTCCACGCTGCTCGCCGCCGACGTCATTCATGGCGGGCATCGTACGTCATGCGGGGCCCACGCCACACGGCCTTGGGTCTGAACCACTCACACGCCGACCGGCGTCTGCACCGCGGACCCCACCTGCCCGACGAGCTTATCCTGATCGACGCAGTCGGCGGCGATCCAGCCCGACATCAGCACCATGGGCATGCCCGGTCCTGGATGGGCGGAGCCTCCCGCGAGGTAGAGCCCTTCAACGTCCGGTGAACGGTTGGCCGGCTTGAAGGCCCCGAGGTACTTGCCGTGGCTGGCCAGCCCGTAGATCGCCCCGTCGAGCACGTGGTAGCGATCGTTGATGTCCTGCGGCGTGAGGGCCCGCTCGAAGACGATGTGCTTCTCGAGATCCTTCATCCCGGCCGTCTGCTCGAGCTTCCGGATGATCGTGTTGCGATACTCGGGAAACATCTTCTTCCAGTCGTGATGCGGCCTGAGATAGGGCGTGTGCACGAGCACGTACAGGGACTCGCCGCCGGGAATCGCGACCTCCGGCTCGGTGACGGCCGGGGCGCAGACGTAGCAGGTCGGATCGGGGGCCGGCTCGCCGCGGTGGTAGATGGCCTCGAACTCCTCGTGCGGATCGTGCGAGAAGACGAAGTTGTGGTGGATCAGCTGATCGTACCGCTTGTCGAGGCCGAGGTAGAGCACCACGCCCGAGCAGGCCGGTTCGTACTTGCGGCGGCCGAGGAACTTCCGCTGCGGCGGGCCGGCGAGCAGTTCTCGGTGGGTCCGGACGCTGTCGGAGTTGCTCACGACCGCGGAGGCGGCGATTGTTTCACCCGCGGCGGTCTCGACGCCGCGAACGCGCCCCCCCTCGACGATGATTTGGCGAATCGGGGTCTTGGTGCGGATGTCGACGCCGAGATCGACGGCCAGGCTCGCCAGCGCCCGCGGCACCGCTGCCGTGCCTCCCCGCGGATACCAGACGCCGTCGTTGGCCTGCATGTGGGCGATACTGCAGAGCACGGCGGGCGACTGCTCGGGGCAGCTCCCGACATACTGTGTGAAGTGGTCGAGCATCTGGGCGGCACGCTCGTCCGGCACGTGCGACCGCACCGTGCCGGCCACGCTGTGCCCCGGCCGCATCCCGATCAGCTCCTTGATGAACCCGACCGACAGGCTCTTGCGGACATTGATCATGTCCTTCATCCCGCCGACGCTCCGCCAGAAGAAGAACTCGTCGGAGAGCCGGTGCAGCCGCCGCGAGAGTTCCATGAAACGGCCGTAACCGTCTCCCGACCCGGTGCCCGGAGCAAAGGCATCGAGCGTGGCCCGCATCGTCGGCACGTCGGCGACCAGGTCGAGCGTGGTGCCGTCGTCGAAGAAGCTCCGCCACTGCGGATCCAGCGGCACGAGGTCGAGGTATTTCTCCATGTCGCGGCCCGCCTCGGCGAAGATTCGCTTCAGCACCCGCGGGATCGTGAGGATCGTGGGCCCCATGTCGAACCGAAAGCCCTCTTCAGAGAGCACCGCCGCCTTGCCCCCGACCCAGGGATTCTTGTCGCAGAGCGTAACGGCATAGCCACGGGCCGCGAGCGTGCAGGCCGCCGCGAGTCCGCCGAGGCCGGCCCCCACCACCACTACCCGATCGTCGCCCCGCGAGTGCTTGATCATGTCGTCGACTTCCTGTGGCGGCCCGTCAGACGGCGGCCGCCGGCTCCTTGGCACCACGCGGCGGCGAACGCTTCCGACTCGGCCGCACGGCCGAGCCATCAAGGCCGAGATCGCCCAGCAAAAGGTCGGACGTGATCCGCGCGGACGAATAAATCACCGGCAGCCCGCTGCCTGGATGGGTGCCGCCGCCCACGAGGTACATGCCCTGCACGTCCTCGAATCGGTTGTGCGGCCGCATGTGCAGCATCTGGCCGAGGTCGTGGGAGAGGTTGAAGGTCGCGCCGCGGTAGATCTCGTAATCGTCCTGCCAATCGTCGGGCGTGAGCATCTTCTCGAACCGGATCCGCTCGCGGATGCCGCTGATGCCGAACCGCTCCATCTGGTCGAGCGCCACCTCGCGAAAGCCGGGGGCCTCCCGCCGCCAGTCGACGTTGGGATGCCGGTGCGTTACTGGAATCAGCAGGTAGATGGTGCTCATGCCCTCCGGCGCCAGGGAGGGGTCGGTCACGCAGGCGTTCTGCACGTACATCGAAGGGTCGCGGGAGAGCCGGTGACGGTGCTCGATGTCGGCCAGATTCTCCCGGTAGTCTTCGGAGAGGTAGATGGTGTGGTGGGCGACATCGTCGTACCGCCCCTCGATGCCGAGATAGAGCATGAAGGTCGAGCAGGAGAATCGCCGCGAGGCGATCTTGCGGTCGTTCCAGCGGCGGCGGATCCCGTCGGGCACCAGCCGCGTCATGGTGCGGGCGAAGTCGGCATTCACCACCGTGGCATCGGCCGGGTAGGTGCCCTGGGGTGTCGTCACTGCCGTGATCCGCCGGCCCGCGAACTCGAGTTTCTCGACCGGTTCCTCGTAGCGAATCTCGACGCCCATCTGCTCCGCAAGCCGGGCCATTGCGGTCGACACGGCGCCGCAGCCGCCGATCGGATGAAAGACGCCGTGCTCGTATTCAAGGAAGGAGAGGATGGAGAACAGGCTTGGGCACTTGAACGGCGACATGCCCAGGTACTTGGATTGGAAGGTGAAGGCCAGCCGAATCCGCTCGTCGCTGAAGAAGGTGCCGAGTTCGGCGTCGAGGCTTCGCCACGGCTTGAGCATCGGCATCAGCCGGATCAGGTCGGGGGTGGCGAGGTCGCGCCAGCTCTCAAATGGTTGCTCGAGGAACGGCGCGAACCGCTCGAACTTGGACCGCGTGGTCTCCATGAAGCGGGTAAACGACCCGCGATCGGCCGGGGACAGCCGCGACACCTCCGCCTCCATCCGGGCCACATCAGGGGTAGCGAGCAGGTCACCACCGGCGCCGAAGACCAGCCGATACTGCGGGTCGAGACGCACCATCTCGACCTCCCGCCGGAGGTCGAAGCCGCAGGTCGTGAAGATCTCCTCGAGGATCCGCGGATAGAGAAAGAAGGTCGGCCCAAGGTCAAACCGAAAGCCCTCTGGCGTCGTGATCGTGCTGGTGCGGCCGCCGGGCACGGGCAGCCGTTCGATCACCCGCACTCGCACGCCGGACTGGGCCAGGAGCATGGCCGTGGCCAGTCCGCCCGGACCAGCTCCGATGATATTGACCGTCCTCGACATCCTGGCCCTTCCATCACGCCGGACCGGGAACGCACGTCCCTGCCGCGATACGGCGCCCGTACTATAGAGAGCCGCAGCAGGGGGTCAACAAACGAAAATCGGTCCGCGTGGCATCGGGAGGGCCCGGCGGCCGATCTCGCGGCTCAGTACGGGATGAAGTAGGGCGACCGGACGGGCCGCAGGCCGCCGAACAGGCCGCGCCGGTAGAGGGGCACGGCCACGGCCGCGGGTGCGTAGTAGGCGGTGACGGGCGCAGCCACGACCTCGGATACCGGCGAGTACGCCGTGGTGGGGGCGTAGTAGGCGGTTGTCGGCGCGTAATATGCCGTCGTGGGTGCGTAGGTTGCGGGCGCGTAGTACGAGGTCACGGCCATGGGCGCGGCGACGGCCGGCGCATACGCCGGAGCGTAGGCAGCGGTGACCGCGACGGCGTTCACGGGTCCCATGACCGGCGGTGAGAACGCCGTGACCGCGGCGTAGTTGCCGGCAGGCGTGTAGTTGGCGACATAGGCCGGGGCGGACATGATGGGAGCCGCCATGACCGGCGCCACCATCACTGGCGCTGCGACCACCGGACGCATCGCGCCGTAGTAGACGACCTGAGCCTCCGCCGTTGAGCTCAGCAGGCCGGTTGCACAAGCGGGCAGCAGACCGGCTGCACAGGCAATCATCGAGAGGAAACGGCGTCGCAGGAGGGCGTTCATGGGATCCTTTCGGGAAGACACCGGCCGAACCGCGGGGAAGCGGTTCGGCGAGCGGTGTCAGATTCATACGCAACCCCCTGATGGTACGTTCGATCCAGTTGCCCTTGCAAACTGCCCGCAAACTCTGACATTTTGACCGGGGATCTGGGCAAGCGGGGGCCGCTCGGCGATCCCCCATGAGCACCTGATACCACCCTCACTCCGCTCCTTTGAAAGCGACACCTTGGACAGCGCATCCCCGTCCGCGGCCCCGCGAGATTCCGCCCCGGCAGCCAGCGGCGGGTTCATTCCGCTGCTCGCGCTGCGGGTGCTGACCGTTCTCAACGACAACCTCCTCCGCTGGCTGGTGATCGGCCTCGGCAAGCGGGCCGCCGGCACGGCCGGCACGGCGCTGGTGCTCACGATCGGGACGGCCGGGTTCGTGCTGCCCTTCGTGGCGCTGGCCTGGCTGGCGGGCTGGCTGGCCGACCGGTTTCCGAAGCGGTCGGTGATCGTGTGGGCAAAGTTTGCCGAGATCCTGATCGCCGTCGGGGCGGCCGCCGCGGTGGGCTGGGGCGCCGCCTCTGGAACGGCGTGGCTGGGCCTGCCGACAGGGCTCTGGCTTCTGCTTGCCACGGTCACGGTGATCGGGATTCAGGCGGCGCTGATGGCGCCGAGCATCCTGGGGGCGATCCCCGAGACGGTGCCCAGCGAAAAGCTCTCGCATGCCAACGGGATCTTCGCCCTCGTCACGCTCGCCGCCACGCTCGCGGGGATGGCCGGCGGCAACTGGCTCGCCGACGTCACGCCGCTCTCCCCTGCCGCGACAGGCATGCCGTTTGGCCATGCGATCCCCGCCACGATCGCCCTGGTTGGCGTCGCCCTGGCCGGTTGGCTGGCGGCGCTGCGACTGCGGCCTGCGCCGGCGGCGGCGCCCAACGCCCCTCCCCCCGTCAACGCGCTGGCTAGCACATGGCGTGACCTTGGCGAACTCTGGGCCGCCCCAAAACTCCTGGCCACCGCCG
>Ga0164295_10000527_pt1 | contig 32664 bp, 28 predicted proteins | sample GEODES006metaG_FD_111798 | JGI IMG/M metagenome (GOLD analysis project Ga0164295, IMG submission 111798) | Oligotrophic lake water microbial communities from Sparkling Lake, Wisconsin, USA - GEODES006 metaG | ecosystem: Environmental > Aquatic > Freshwater > Lake | place: USA: Sparkling Lake... | reverse complement strand
TGCACCTGGACCTGCACCTGGACCTGCACCTGCACCTGCACCTGCACCTGCACCTGCACCTGCACCTGGACCTGCACCTGGACCTGCACCTGCACCTGCACCTGCACCTGCACCTGCAATAGCCAGCAAACACAGGAAAGAGGTCATCCCCCTTCCCGCCGATGCACCTCTCATGGAATCCGACGAGTTTAAACGCGCAATAGATCTAAAGAAACGCATACAGGGTACCGATCCCGTTCAGGCAAAACCGATCGATGGCTATCGCCCCATCACATCGGCGTCTTTCCCCGATTTCATTGTCCAAACATATAGTCAGTATTCTCCTTATCTTCAGCGCGTGCTGAAAGAAGGAGTCTCGGCGGCGGCGCAACCCAAAGAACTCGACAAGGATGCATGTAAGAAGCGTGATCCTAACAAGATCGAAACCTTCTATTACCAGAGTTTTGTCCGCGACTACTTGAGTCGAGGTTCTCCTTATCGTGGTCTCCTGGTGTATCACGGACTCGGAACCGGCAAAACCTGTACCTCCATTGCAGCGGCAGAGGCTCTATATTGGGGAGGCCAGAAGAAGATTTTCGTCCTTACACCGGCCACATTATCCAACAATTATCGCAAAGACTTGGGCAAATGCGGGTATTTCCCGCTCCGCCAGAACAACTTATGGGCCTTCCTCAAGTTACCAGAAGGCGTGGATCCCAGCAAGACTCCGAATTATGTCTGGCTAACATCGGCGCTCGGTCTGCCTCCTGCAACAGTGATCGCACAGGGAGGTGGATGGATCCCTAATCCTGACAAGCCTTCCAATTGGGATTCCCTATCTTCAGAAGTCAAGGAGGCGATTCGGGCACAGCAAACCGCACATCTGAATTTCCGGTTCAAGTTCATCCACTACAACGGTGTGACGCCCACTGTGCTTGCGCAGCTGGCGGCGGCCGGCGTCGCCGAAGGCACCTCCATGTTTGACGATGCGGTCGTCGTCATTGACGAAATTCACAACTTGGTCCGCACCATTAATGGCACACAGATCGGCGGCAATCCGATTTCGCAGATTATTCAGAAAGTGGAGCCCCGTGAGCCGACGTGGAGCACGCCTCTGGGACGCGAACGCCCTGGATTCCGCTATCCCCGTGGCTACTCGCTTTACCGACTTCTGCAGAATGCGGTAGGGGCGAAAGTCATTGCACTTTCGGCGACACCCATGATCAACTATGCACAGGAACTGGCTGTTCTCATGAATCTGATCGGCGGCGAACAGCGGATGCTCGAGATTTCGTTGAAAACGTTGGGGCGTGATCCGGCATCCGTGAAGCGCCTTGAGGAATGGGCACGCAAGCGCGCCGACATTGACTTTTACAGTGTCGAAGAGGGCGCGGATCGTTCCACAGTGCTCAACGTGACACCGGTGCCTTTTGGCTTCACAAAGGTGGTGCGCGATGATTATTCGAGTCGCGGATTCGTGCGCATGCCTGGGGGATCGGTCAAGGAATCACGGGAGCGTAACATGGACAAGTGGGCGGTTACACTACTGAAAGACCTGGAGTCTGCGGGGCTCCTAAAGGGAGCGGTCGAAGCCGAGGCTGCGGTTGCCGCCGCGCGCGCCAAGGGGCCGGGATTTGCCCTTACACCGATCTCTCCCGCCTTCAAACTCCACACCTTCCCCATGCTGCCAGAGGATGCCAAGGAGTTCGTGGCCAATTTCGTGGATCGTAACACACTCCGTATCTTGAATGCGAACGTGCTCAAGGCACGGGCCACGGGTCTCATCTCGTATTATCGCGGCGGTTCCGAAGAGCTCATGCCGCGGACTGGCCGCAACGAAATCGTGGCCGTCCCCATGTCCGAATACATGTTCAAGGAGTATTCCGTGGCACGTCTGGCCGAGCTGGAGATGGAGACGCCGTCGAAACCGGAAGAAGAAGACACCGGGAAAGGGAAAGGCAAGGGTCAGAAGGGTATGACGAAGGCGGAGGTGGATCTTTATGCACAGGCCACCAAGAGTCAGCAGACGGGTTTCTTGGCGCTCTCGCGGGCGGCGTGCAACTGGGTCTTCCCAGAGGAGGTGCCACGACCGAAGGTGTCGGTCAAGGATCAGGTGAAGCTGTTGGGCGCCGAACAGAACCAGATGATTGATGCGGACCTCGCAGAGGATCAAGACAACGATATGGATGCAGGGGCCGTTGCAGAGGCCGACGCAGGAGCCGACACAGAGGCCGAAGCCGTACTCCCTGATGCACCTCCTGCGGCACCGACGCCCCTGGATGCAACACTCACCGGAATCATCGGTTCCCTCATGTCAGGACTCGAAGGCACACCCGAGAAAGCAGAGGCGTACCTCAATACAGGACTACCCACCTATTCGCCCAAATATGCCACGATTATCGCAAAGATCCGTGAGAGCCCCGGCCCCGCTCTAGTGTATAGTCAGTTCAAGACGCTGGAGGGTCTCGGTATCTTTGCAGCGGCGCTTCGCGCCTCTCCTGAGCGCTATCTGCCCCTCGACATACAAAAGGGAGCGGATGGATGGGCCATTCCCGACACACTTATGGCAGAGAGGGGCAGGCCACGCTACATTCTTTATACAGGCGATCAGGAACTGGAGAAGCGCCGTCTCCTCTTGCAGCTCTACAATGCGGATCTGGCCGCGCTACCACCACGGTTGGCGGATCAGTGTAAGGAGCTTTTGACCGATACGTCTGGCTCTGCAACAGACAACCGCGACGGCCGTGTCTGTCGTGTGTTCATGATTACTCAGTCCGGCGCCGAAGGTATCTCTCTCTTCAACACCCGCCAGGTGCATATCATGGAGCCTTACTGGAACAATGTCCGACTCCAACAGGTGATTGGGCGCGCAATTCGTCTCTGTTCGCATATGAATCTGCCATGGGAGGATCGCGTAGTGGATGTTTTCACGTATCTCTCCGTGTTTTCGGTGCAACAAAAGGCCGAGGGTTCCAAGACACTTATGATGGTGGACAAGGCCATGACGACGGACGAGATGATCTTCGATATAGCGACAAAGAAGCAGAAACTCGCAGATGGTCTCTTCGAGATCGCGCAGACGGCTGCCACAGACTGTGAAATCCACTATCACGAACACGGTGCGGCTACACAGTGTTACAAATTCGAAGCGGGGAGTCGACCCATGTTCATGTACCATCCCGACTGGCACAAGGATCTGCAGGCCTCTGTACGAAAGACCGCGGGTATATAATGCGATCAAAAAACCGACGTACATGTATAATGTTATCCTATACAAATGTCCTTGTAACGGGTGGATGCGGTTTCATCGGTTCCAACTTCATTAATCATCTTCTAAAGTCGAACCCCCATGTAACCGTCGTTAATCTGGATTGCCTGAATTATTGCGCATCCGAGGCCAACGTGGTGGAGAACGCCCGTTACCGTTTTGTCAGGGGTAATATCACGTGTAAGGATCTCGTCGGTCATCTGCTTCAGGAATACAATATCGACACAATCGTCCATTTTGCGGCGCAGTCTCACGTCGATAATTCGTTCGACAACTCACTGCAATACACGATCGATAATGTGATGGGTACGCACACTCTGCTGCAGGCGGCCAAGGAATACGGCAAGATCACACGATTCCTCCATTTTTCTACGGACGAGGTCTATGGCGAGGTGGATCGCGATCACCCTGGATGCCACGAAAAATCGCTGCTCAATCCGACGAACCCCTATGCGGCCACCAAGGCCGCCGCCGAGTTCATTGTCCGCTCCTATTATCACAGTTTCAAGCTACCGACGATCATTGTACGCTGCAATAACGTGTACGGTCCGAATCAGTATCCCGAGAAACTGATTCCGAAGTTTATTAAACTGCTGCGCGAAGGCAAACAACTCACGATCCACGGCACAGGGGCTACCCGCCGCAACTTCATCTGGGCGGAGGATGTAGCCTGTGCAACCTGTGTGATTCTGGACAAGGGCGTCACCAATGAAATCTATAACATCGGCACAGATTCCGAATTCTCGGTGTTAGATGTCGCGACCATGCTAGTAAAACATATGACGACCGACGGTCTTCTCGAAAAACACGTGACATACGTCCCCGATCGCCCCTTCAATGATTTCCGATATTCGGTGGATTCCTCGCGGCTAAGGAGACTTGGATGGGTCGAACAACGTATGGATTTCGAAGCGAATCTGTTAGATCTGATACGTGGCCCGAGCATTCAAACATCGTAGAATCGACTCCTTAATCTCTGGAAGTGAGAGCCCCTCGGCCTCGCAAAATGCCTCCAGCTTCGTCGTCGAGAGTTCATTGTTCGACCGATGCGATTTAATAAATTGCATCTGTTCATCATAACTGACAGAGTTCCATGTGTGGGTGGGTGCCAGAAGCGCTTTATACTGTTCTAGTACCCAGTTGTGCTCTACGAGACCCGGATTCACAAGATTGTAGGTGCCGGTGACTCGTCGTTCGATCATGCGGTCTATAATGGGCCACATGTCGTCGAGAACAGTCATAGAGTTCGGCGTCGAACAGATATTGCGGTAACTGACAATCTTGTCGATGAAATTGCGACCGCTGGCCTCGGCCGCGATGGGCATACGAATGCGGAGCTGCAGTGTGCCGAATCGCCGGATCTCCTGATCCGTGAAGCCCTTCACGATGGAATAGGAGGATCCGAAGAAATTGGGGACGTCGTCGTCGCCGAATACACGTTTGTTGGCCGTATACGTGAAGATGCAGCCTGTTCCTAGATAGACAAAATGGATACCCTGTTTCTGGCAGATCTCGGCCAGATGCATCGGTGCGATGTAATTGTCGCGCATATTCTCTGCGAGTTTCCCTGGCTGCTCGAGATAGTCGATAGTGGGGGCACCAGGGCCATGGGTGCGGCCGAGGAAGGATAGGACGGCATCGGGAGCGACCTCTGCGATTTCGGCCGCCGCCGCGGCGTAGTTCTCAGGGCGACTCTGGGCCACCTGAACCGTGTGTGTGGTATTCCGAAGAAACTGCTGACCGATCCAGCCACGCGCACCGAATACGAGGACTCGCATCTATAGCATTATAGGAGGGTTTAATTGTGCGGAGCTAACTAACCGAGGTCCACGCATCGTTCATATCCATCTTGATAAGATCGTCACTCAGACGATAATCGAATGCGCGGAACCAGGCGATACCGCCTGTCCAGTTTGCTCCGTCCTCTGTATTGTCGCAGCCGATACGCATCTGCTCAAACATCTGCTGGGGCGCGGGTGCAATAACACCGGTCTTGTGGCCCGCGAGTTTGCCATTGCTGTATGTCGCGTAGCCGCCGTAATCGTCGTCCCAGATAAATGCGTAGTGTGTCCATTGACCCGTGGGGCAGGGGGTATAGACCTGTGGCCCCCATGAGGGGAAGACACGCGGATCCGATTTATCCTTGTAATCGACTACGATGGATCCGGGGCCGGCCCACATGTTAAAGCATTGCGTGCGATTACCCCAGGCCGTCGAGATACGCTGTGGAGGGGCGCCGCGGCGTGGCTCCGCCAAGATGCTGGTGTCTGGCAGATTGTAGAGGCCGAAAATGGACGCTCCTGGCGCACCAGGATTCGTCGGTGTATTTACATAGACCATCATTGTGATGGACTTGAACGCGCGCGCCCGCACGCCCTGCGCGATCTTGTAGTAGTTATAGACACCGGAATTGGGGCCGCTGACGACCAGGCAGTTTTTACCGGCCACGGAGCCAATGGAGGCATTCGGCGACAGGAACAGATTATGGAAGATATTGTTTGTATCCTGAATAGGACCGGGCGGCGTCGACGGCATCTTGTTGAACGCCAGCTCAAATGCAGGGAGTCGGCGATCCTGTGTCATGTAGAGCTGCTCGAGAGGGAGGGGGATCCACGCAGTTCTCCCAAGTGCGGCATCGTCTGGCATGTAGGACATTGCAATAGAAAAGGACCAGGGGCCACCGCCATTCCATAGATCAATGACCATCTTATACACCTGGCCGCCGATCATACGTATGGGCGGAGATGGTGTAGGAACATTGCAGCAGCCGACTTCTACAAGCGTCTTGTCATCGATTTGGAGACGCACAAAATCGTCGCAGGAAATTAGGAACTGGTAGGTTCCACTCAGTTTCGCGTAGAAATTCGCGACCATACGCTGTCCCTCTTGAATATATCCGCCGGCCGGTGTCATATCGACCATCGCCGATCCCTGCATAGGGAATCCCTTCTTTAGAATATAACGACCGAGGAAATGTGTCTGTGGGCCCTCTACAGGGAAAAGCGAGGCGTTATAGTTGGGAAAGAAATAGCGATACATGAGCACGCCGAAGGTATTGCATCCTTGTTTGGGATATTTGACGGTCAGGCCATAGACATGTTCGATACCCTTCGCCTGGTCCGCCGGTTTGCCTAGGGCGAGATCGGCGATGTCCTTGGAGGCTCTTAGATGCAGAACAACGTCGCTCCACGTCGAGAACTTGTTCCAATACGCCATGCCTATATTCGCAGGCAGGAGTTTGCCGGCGGGTTTGTAACCCATGGCCAGCGCAGTCTGCGTGATGCAGGTGGCGTCATAGGGGGCTCTATCCGTCGGACTGAACGAACATGGATCGAAGGGCGTTCCGTAACAGAGATTCTGCGCGGCCTGTGTGGAACGGGAACCGTCGCCTGCATTTGCAATGGCTTTGAGCGCCTGGACATTTTTGAGAGCGTCCTGGGTGCTGATTTTTCCGTCATTTATAATGCCGGAATGGAGGGTGAATCCGCGCTGTGTTAGATAGGCGTTCGTCGCATTAAAGTCACTGGAGGTGCCGGCATATCCGCTGCCGAGTGTCTTTGCCAGAGAACCATTCGGACAACCGAACGTGGCCGCGATGGCCTGGAGACACGTGGGCTGCAATGCACCGGAATTGTTAGGCGTGCAGAGTCCTGACACGGAAGTATCGACGACTCCACCTCCACCTCCACCTCCTCCTCCTAGAGAGGGTGGAGGACAGTTGGCCGCACTCATGATGATAGGGACAGGGCAATCGCCGCCCATAATCTGCGGAAATGCAGGACGACCATTGCCGTCTGTTAGAATCGCACGGTTTGTCGCAGGACACCATCCCACATTGGAATTCTGTGAGAATGTAAGGTCCTTACAGGCTCTAACACTACTGGCCTGCTTGATTCCCTCGAGCTGGTAGGCCTTTGCCGGATCCCAGACCCATTCTCCTGGGCCAATCTGGGTATCCAGATTGGGGCTCATGGGGCCACGGCGTGTGCCGTAGGCACCGATCGATGGCACACTGGGATCCGGCGAAAACCACCAGCCACAGCCGGTGCGGGCGGCAGGATCACGCATCGCCGTCCCAGGATAAGGAATTGCGCGACATTCGGCATCGCGCTTCAGAGCATCGGATCGGGAGCCGAGATCGGAAAAGAGACGGTGGGCATCTAGCGAGGTGTTAGTTCCCGCGGGCACAGGTGATCCGAGTGCCGCCATTATCGTCGCATTATCTTGCAGCATGGAATCCCTAGGATTAATCGGGAGTGAGCGATTGATCTCGCTCAGATAATAGCGTTTCTGATCATTCTCGAATGACATTGCCTCTAACATGAGCAATTATCTTTGCTCGTGTTAGTTTGTCTTCATGCCTTATTCTGCAAGCAGCCTACACTTGACCACTGAAATACTGCTTCATCCTATCTGACAACCCAGGGTTCAACGGTGCTATGTTTGTCCCCGCGGCGATGGGCTTGTTCTTCAAAAAGTCTTTACATTCCGTGTCACTCTTGAAAACCGCACACTCGCCATTGGTCGGGCCGCCACAAAGGGCCACGTTTTGCATTTCGGCGCCGATGATAATAGACGAATCGGAAATACCAACCGGCAGCGAATTGGGATTATACCACTGTGCGCCGTTAAATGGAGCGATATTCTGCGTGCCCGCCGGCGGCTTCTTGCCGACGCAATTGACATCCGCAAGATTATTGGATGGTGTCCATGTTTTAACACCTGCGCTGCCGTTTCCGCAACCCTGTTGGGTAGAAGTAGTAATTGGATACTTGGCATCGGTTGAATCGCTCACCCATCCCGTTGCGCACCAGTCTGCGCCCTGACGCTGAGCAGTCGCCAATTCATCCGTAGTAGCTACGCGGGCGCCATACGTTGCGCACACCGCCTCGGCATCGCTCCGTGTCGTAGTATATGCGGAACCAACATGGAATACCTCAGGCTGCTGGAGCTGGTTCGGTCCTATGCACTGCCACTCATCCGGATTCGACCGAGGACAGGCGGCCGGATCCTCCACCGGCGGCGACATCATGACACCGTAGCAAGAACGCATCGCCGCCGCCTGAGCATCGAACGATGATGAATCCTGTGAGCGATTGAAGAAGCCCTGGAAGTATGCGCGAATATTCGGAATCGCTCCCTTTTCATTCGCCGCCGCCGCCGCGGCCTGATTGACGGAACCGTCGGGATTGAGCGGTGCGGCCTTACCCTCCTTTGTACAATAGGCATAGCCGAGTTTCGCAGGGTCCATCTGCAGCGAATCTTTGCTGGGGTCGCCGCTGGTACGCCACAGATAATCCAGACATTCTGGATTATGGGGACCGGTCTTTGCCGTCGGTCCGTCGCAGGGATTGTTCATCGTAACACCGAGCATCTGGAGCGCCGCCGCCCGCACCGTTTCGAACTCCTTGGGTGCCCCCGTCGCATCTACGCCATAGACGGCGACGTTGCCGAGCGTATTAAAGTAGTTCATTGTTGCATCGAGACTGATTTCATTCGTTGCGGGATCCTTCTGTGCAAGCGCGGCGGCGGCCTCCTTCGTCTTTGGATACATAGTACCATTGGGCGACCCTCCCGCAGCCTGAAAGAGGCGCTGGATACACACCAGCGACGGATTAAATTTTCCATCTGCCGTAAAACACGAATTGGCACCCATGACTCCTGCGCCGATCTCTGTAAATACAAGGGGGCCGCTCGGGCAATAGTATTTATCTTCCTGAAACAGCGGATCGACAAGCGTTGCAGGCACAATCATATCCAACACCATCGTATTCACAATGTTGGTCTTGCGAACGACCTGGCCTTCGGGTGTAATCAGTGTATTTCCATTGTCGCGTGTAATATAGAGATTTTTCGGGATATTCGGATCCGGATCATTGCGGAAATACTGGTTCGTCACAGGTATATCCATGTCGGCGGCGGCGGCCTGCTTCACATAGTCCGTTACATCGACTCCGCGGCTCGAGTCGGTGGTGTTGGCCGAGTTGCCATACCATGCCGCGGTGATCATACCATTTCCTTCGCGTCGCTGATACCATAACACGGAATTGGGAACCGTCTTCTGGAATTCCGTCCATCCAGGGCTTCTGGCCATGGCCGTTGCGACCGTGCTAGAGAATTTATCACCCGCAATAGTGAAGCGATTTTCCGGTGTAATTTTCTGCACGCCGACGTCAAGGCTGACAGTGCGAGTTCCGTCCTGATTAGAGAGCCAGCCGCACCAGACCGATGGCACACCCTGGACGGTTATTGTAAGAGTCTGTCCTTCTTGAATATTCAACGTAATATACGCCGGCTCGAGTACTGGATCCTTCGTAGGGGTCGTGGATACGAGCGGTATTGTATACCCGTTGGGATACGTAACAGCGAGTCCGCCATGGCCGCCCGAATGACTTACGTGTAAGATCGCAGTATAGACACGCTCTTTGGGACCAACATAGAGCAGACCGGTGGATCCTGCAGGTGCGGATCCGAAGCATTGGCCGCATGGATTACTCGCACTCGGACCACCCACTTTCTGACACTGCATCTGGAGTTCGCGCACCTGACAGCTGGTCTTCATCAGCGTAAAGTTCTGGGGCTGACATGTTCCGAACGTGGGCTTGTAGACACCTTTGCCACCTTTGCCACCTGCACCCTCATTCGCACGGAGCTGGTCGTCCGCGGAAATAAACATGCCGCCGCGATGGGCCTTGCCCTTCGAGTTCTTTCCGTCTCTGTGACAGAATCCGCATTCGGCGAGTCGGGGGTCGTCAAGGAGATCGCAATTCACTTCCGTTATGCCCTCGCAGAAGTTGATCTTGTTCTGTACCATACCGGTCTGCTCGACGCCGAGCCCCTGTTTGTTTCTGCCGTCATCGGCCGCACCGAAATTCGTCGCACTCAGAAGTGACATCAGGGAGCTGGATGTAGTGGTGGGTACTGGAATAGCCTGTTGGAATGCGGCATTAACACGGTCGGGATCCAGACGTGCATCCGGCGATTGCAGGCGTGCGAAATCATTGTAACGCCGCTCACCCTCAAACTGTAGCTGCTGTCGCTGTGCCCGTGCCGCATTGAAATCCACTGTGAAATGTTCGGTGCGTGTCCCCATAATCATAAAGACAACTGCAGTGACTAATAGTATAAGTCCTGCAACAATCCATGTTTTCATGGTATTCCTCTAAAAGGTTCTCAGACATTATCGGGGCGAATATTCGACCCCAAGTCGTATTCGCGTGTGATGATGCGGATCACGAGTTGGACCTGGCGACTCAGATTCAGAATACCGCCGGTCTGAGGATAGCCTACTAATTCCTGACCTAGAGTGGCATCGCCATCTGGACCCGAAAAAGGATCAAGTGCTGTTCCACCGGCGGCCGGATCCTGAAACCGGTTTCGGATAATAACCCAATTCGCGTATCCTACGGAATTGAACCCGTCTGTTATAGTCCCGCTTGTAGCAGAATACGCGACACCGACAATCGTGTGTCCTGCCGAATTCTGCAGCCACTTTTTGAGTGCATCGGAGGCATTGGGGCTACTCACCGACGCAAATGTAAGGCCGTCAACAAGGATCTTATCGAGCTGACTATAGCTCCACAGCGGAAACCAATCCTTCATCTGCATGAATATGTACGCGCCAGTTACGTCGGCATAACACGAAGAGACATCGGGCAGTGTATTACTAAATTGAATTGTAGACAGGATTGATGCATCTGGTAGAGCGGATAACAGATTGTTCTCTGGATCCTGAATCCGAAAACTCAGGCTCTGTAGATTAGCAAGCGGTGTTGGAGCATAGACGCGCTGTGCCTTCATGAATTTTGGGAAAAAGAGTGTATAGCCGCGATTGAAGTTCGGCTTCTCGGGAGTCGTATTATAGTCCGAACGCCACGTTGCATCGTATTGGCAAACTGCGAGAGACTTATCGATTCCATTGTTCGTGCCGAAATTGTTACCCTGGAACTCGTCAACAAGCACATTGATAGAAGGAAGAGCAAGCGCCGAATAAAACGAATTGACCGCATTCGTACCGGAAGTGCCGGTGCAATCGCGTGTAACAACAACGTCGAGGCCCTCCACGGGCAAGATCGCCTTGACGAATTCAATCCGCGTGATATTGCGGAGGCGATTCTGAATATTGGCCTGCATACCAAACCCCTGTGGCTTGAAATTCGTATTGAACTGAATCACGAAATTATAGCGATTCTGGCTCGTGTTCCGCAGCCAATCACGATCCTTGGAGTTCATAAGCAGATTATATTCCACTTCGCGATATTTGACGACATCCTCCTGCGGCTGAAGCGCATCCTTCTGCTGGACGCCGTATTGAGTAGCCGCATGTGTTCGTTGGGGCACCTCCTCGAGATACTGTGGCGCCGGAGCAGGTTCAGAGGATGAACGCACTCTCGAAAAGAGGGTTGTATGATCCACTTCGGATTCAAAGGCTTCGGTAGGCGTCATTAGGTGTGATGTATTTCGCCGAAACCATTTTGCCATAGAGTCATACGACAACCGGAGGATATCGCGCTTGTTCGAATTGCTAACAGAACCCTGCACTTTTGCCACTTCGGTCACATAATGCTGCAGAGTACGATTCAGGCGCTGATCAGCCGTATCGGTGAGCCCACCTGGAATCCGGCGATTAAACTGTTGCCGAAGATCCAACAACATGGAATCGAAGAATTTGGTGCTGTCCATTACTTTGGGCTGCGATTAGAAGTCCAGCGATCACAACTCGGAGTTCGCCTATTCTGAGGAAATGGACAAAGGCGATTTGTAAGGCCTAACACGGTGTCGAATGTCAATTATAGCTTTAACAGTTTAATGGCCTCTTTCAGAGCGAGTGATGACGGATGCATCGTCGCATATAACAAATCGCGGAGAGCATTGATGACATCATCATCCACCGGATTCTTACAAATGTCCGAAAATGTCCGTCGTACGAGCAGTGAGATTATTACATACATACAGTATGTCCCGCACTCGGAATTCTTGCGTTGGTGCCGAATATCATTCCAGATAATTTTCTTGCAGCCCTGTTTGCGGCAACGTTGAAGGATACGTTTTATTTCGGCACAGGGTTCATATCCATAGGAATCGTAGTAATACGCCGTCATCTTGGTCAGGTCAATATAGGCGCAGACCCAGTGCGACCCGGGTTCGTCATGCGGGTCAAGATTAAATACAATCCCTATATCAGTTTTTCCATTTGCCTTCATGGAGGCGAGATCCAACTTGCATAATTCATCCATCACACACCGCCCCCATGCTCCAGGCAACTGTGAATCAAAATCGATTGGAGTAGGCCCGATGAATTCAAAATGAGGAAAGGCTGCCTCATATTGTTCCATGACGGCGGCGATCGTGTTGGAGTCGTGCCATTCTTTAGGCTTCGCGGCCCATGATGCCGGTTTCTCTGGACGAAAGTACTTGGCCGCCGCCGCCGCCTGGACAGGGTCCGCCAGAGATCTCACTGCACAGTATTCCGATGCACACTTGTACTGATTTGTCATTCGCGCACGGAGTTCTGCCCAGAGGCGCTCCTTTTTGTGAATCGTGAGCGGAATCTTGTGATGCGGAAACTTCTGATTCCACGAGTCCCGAAGACGTTCTAACATATCCTGGGGCAGACATGTCGTGTGAGTCTTTGCGAGCGTGGAAGGGTTACATTGGTACAAGTTGTAATCTTGGGACATTTCCCCCTTATTCTATACGCCTATTTTAAGGGAATGGATCTCGACTTCAGTTCGCTATGGTCCTGGACAATACCGCTGTGGGGTCTCTTTGCGATTGTGTTATTTCTGTGTGGAGTTCTGTTAGAACCGGTGGTCCTCGAAGGAGTGCAGGGGGGTGGCGCGAAGCCGAAAGCAAAGGTAGCGAAGCGTGTACAATTTTCTCTGCCGTGATTTCCAATTTCGACTGCAAACGCCTTTCTGAAAGTACGCAGCGTACTTATTTTCAGAAAGGACGGTAGAGGCATGGATACAATAGGTAATATGACCCCGATGGGATTCTGGGTACACGCGGGCGTGATTGGGACTGGCGTCCTGGTCTCCATTGTTAGTTTCGCATTTCTGATTCCGTTGGACAGCGTACCGGCGGTCACGGGTGTCACAATCATCATGGCCGTTGCATATTGTATTTCCGTGCTCCTGTGGCTGATTGTCGTCAAATACTATTCGAGTAATATGGAAAACCTTGTTTGGCTGAATACGAATATCATGTTCCTGATTGTACTCCCAGCAACGATTGGGGCAACGGCAATGAACGTTACCGCCGTGCAGAATACCCGGAATCTGTTGGCGGGACAGGTTACCGGCTAAGGCGCAGCGGTTACCGGCTAAAGCAAGAGGAGACATATTCAGAGTAATGGGGGTACTAATTATACATCCAATACTCTGGGTTGGACCAGCAGGTTCCGGAAAGCTAACGGCCGCACGCGCCGCACTCGGTGTTCCTAATGGATTAGAACCCCGTCTCCAGACACTAGAGATAGGCGATTATTCGGCGCGATACTGGGAGTTCCCTACACACATGGAAGTAGATGTTATGGATCTATCAATGATGGACAAACAGATTATCCCCGAACTCCTTACACAGCTGCTTTCGACTCGCGATGTAACGGGATCGGGACGAAAGATCATGGTGCTACGGCGAATCCATAGCCTCTCGCCAGCGGCGGCTGCGCGTCTCCGTGTCTGCATGGAGGAGCTGGTGTGGTGTGCAGGGGCACCTGCGATGATATGGGCTACTGCACGCACTGTGAATTCGGCCGTGGCGTGCGTCATGGATGGCTTCGTGTATTGGCGTGTGCCAGGCCCGATAGAGCCACGAGTGAAGACGGACATGTGTACGGAGCATGTGGCGACCGTACAGACATATATTGCCGAAATGTTGCGACAGATGGCGCACGCACTCTCTGAAGGACCGCCGACTCTGGCAGCGGCCGCCTGGATTCGCGGACGTATCTATGAGTTGCTGGGACTCATGTTAACAGGGGCCGATTTGGTGGCTGGTCTGGCCTGGGCTACGGTGCGTCTGGCTGCGTCGGGTACATTGCCGTCGGAGAAAGCAAAGGCGGTGTTAGGCGTATTGGCACGGGCGCGATGGGTGCCGAGTTATAGGACACCGATCATGCTCGAATTAATTGTGGTAGCCGTGTATAATGCATTGATTACCACCGCGGTCTAGACTTCGCTGTACGATTTTATCGCCAGTATAAGTAGAAATGTCTAGTACGGATCGCAGTCAGACCGAGCGTCTTAGACGCCTAAAGAGCCAGTTGCAGGCGCAGCGGCGCGAAACATGTCCGACGTGCCTTGAGGAGGGTCCGCAGGGTCCGACAGATCAGTCCACCTGGCTGTCGCGTCGTTTTGGCCAGATGGAATATCGCACCCAGAACGCGGTGGGTGCCGTTGTTGTGCAGTCGTGCTGTCCCCAACGTCAGTGATTTATAATCCATCCGATTCATAGTGTACGGGCGATGAATGCGGGGTCAGCGATTTATGACTGAAATTGAAAAAGGCCTCCTTCAATGCCTGAAACTGCAGAATATACTGCGCGAGTCTGCTTGCGGCTTCTGGGGCATTATGCTGCAATTGGTCGATGCGTCGCATGGCCTCCTCTTTTATGAATGTCGTCCCCGGATTGCGACGCTGAAACACGACAAACAGAGTATCCAGTTCTTTATAGAATGTATTAAGTTGTGCATTCTGCAAGGAATTCATAAAACTCTCCATGCGGAAACAAATGCAAAATAATTTAACATAGTCGTCGGTGTCCGGCTGTACCGGTGTCTGCACCTGCATCTGCATCTGTTGTAATTGATTATTCATGCGTTCTTTTAGTATACGCTGAAATTGTGGATAGACCATTACCATAGTAACATGACGGAAGTTTTAGGTTGTGACCTAGGTTGTGACCTAGGTTGTGACCTAGGCCGTGACAGTCGCGAGAAGCTGGGATTCGAGCTCGACGGTGCAGCCCATCTCCCGTAGCCTCATAAAGAGTTCCAAGCGATCCGTCGGCAAAATCTCCACTTTCGGAGACAGGAACAATGTTAGGATCCATCGCACCCACGGGTTTACATTGAGTATCCACACATATTGTACCGAATCCGCGTGATCGTAGTGAAGCGTGTTATATAGCCTATACATGAGAGGAAGACTCAGAAAGTGCGTCGATTCCATATTGGCGCAATCGGCAACCCAGATCCACGTGGTATTCAGGCGTTGATCAAAGTTTTCCTTCATCGCGTCGAATTCTGCGTCGTTTGTTATAGGATCGCCCCGGGAAACAATCGTGCGAAACACATCAGTACCCTTATAGACACCAATCTTGTCAAAGGAATGCCGCATTGGTTTGTGCGAATGTTTGTTTCCTGTGCATTAATCGCATCACACTGTAAGGGAATGCAAGCGCTGTATCGGGGTGCATGGTATTCTGTGGCGCGTCCAACCATGACAGATATTCCCGTTGCAAAGGCGCAGCTCATCGGCCGCGCGGCCGACTACATCGATAAAGAATACATTACACAGTGGATGTCTGGACTCGAGTCGCCGACTTGGAGGGCTGTCCGCGATGCTTACACCGGTCATTCGATCCACGTTATTTCGGACAGAACACACGACGAACTTACGGCGGATTTGGTGTTAGGGCTGCGACTGCTGGCATGGATGAGCGCGCGGACACCGGTGGTCTGGTACTGGTGGGATCAACCGTGGCCGCGGATCCTACCGGCGAATACTGATCCGCGACAGGAACATCTGAATGGAGGCTGGGCCGTCCCAGGTGTGCCAGAGGTCCATGTGTATCGGCGGGAAGAGGCGCACAAGGTGCTTCTGCATGAAACGATCCATGCGCTTTCGTTGGATATCCCGCATGCACTAACAGATCCTGTGCGTCGCCGGTTTGAGGCCGCATTTGGGCGGCGGCTGTGGCCGCATTTGGGCGAGGCCTTTACGGAGCTCTTTGCGGAGTGGCTCTGGGCTATTTGTTCCGGCAAGCGGTGGTCTGCACAAATGACCTGTTCGGCCAAACAGGCAGCGCAGATTTGGGTTCGCATCCGCGACTCTACGGAGGACGAGGATACGAACGTGTTTGCCTACTATGTCTTGAAATGGGTTCTTATGCAGCATATGGAGTCGGTGCTTCTGTCTCCTGCGGGCTCCGTGGCCCATTGGTACGAATGGTGGCTGGCCGCACTGCCGCAGCTGGAAGCGGCAAAAGAAATGGTGTCGACGGAATCGGAGCCCATCAAGATGGGCATGACATGTATGTGATCAGTTGATCACATGGCTTCTCCATTGGCGCGACTTGCGTCCCTTCTTCTTGAAGCTCACCGTCTGCCAGCCTTCTTCAGGGCCGTACTCGCGAGTCGCCCCGAAGAAGACAGGTTGGTATCTGTAGCCATCGGACGCAGTCATCTTCAACGGAAACGCATTCTCGATGGAATTGCAGCAGTCCTTGTTGCAGAGTTTGTCGGGCATCGTATATACGTGGTACGGTGCCACGCAGGGCGTCACCTTTTTGGGCTGTAGATAAAATGTGACCGCCCAAACATTGCGCCAACGTACGAGTACCAACACTCACATGGGTATCAAAGGATTAGCCGCATTTATCAAGTGGCGCATACCAAATGTTCGCAAAACACTGCAATGGGCACATACAGGAGAGAAATGGGGCGTCGATTGTTCATGTCTCTTGTATAGGGCCAAGGGTGCAGGACTATCGCCCATGACCGTGATAGCCTGTCTGCTTGTAAAGATGCGACGCGCGGGTATTACACCGGTGTTTATATTTGATGGTCGGCCACCGGCCGCGAAGGCCGATGTAGTGGATCAACGTCGTACGTTCCGCCAGGCTGCACACAAGGAAATGGCAGAGATAAAGGCGGGTCTTGAATCCGAGGATTTGCCGATGGCCAATAAATCGGAAATGGAGCGCCGACATGCCGCCTTACAGAAAAAGGCACCTACCGTCTCATGTGGTGAAAAGGACGATATCAAGAAACTCTTGTATGGAGCGGGCATACAATTCATCACTGCGGCAGGAGAGGCCGACGATATTCTTGGATTTCTCTGCAGAAAAGGCGAGCTGCAGGGTGTTGTATCAACGGATATGGATATGTTGGCCCGTGGTGTTCCGCTGCTTGTGATTCCTGAAACACCTGATGCCACCGTGCTCACAGAAATCCGGCTGGCGGATGTACTCGCCGGCCTCGGTCTCCAGTACCCTCAGTTTGTGAATGCGTGTATGCTGATGGGGTCCGATTATTCAGTGAAAGGATGGCACTCTGTTGAACCACGGGTTGCGGTGGAATTGGCACGAAAGGGGTTTGAGTGGTCATCCTTTGATGCGAGCGGATCTGTATGCTCAGTAATGGAACAAGGTGTTGCATTACTGAGCGGAGAGGGGACACAATGGGAGGTCATTGTTAGTGAGAAGCAGAGGGAAAAATGGGCGCTGGGACGACCTCCATGCGAACCTGAGAATTTGGCGATCATTGCTTCGTCACACGGATGGCCTGCTGAGTGGATTACCGTGCTGAGTGGATATTGAGTCTTGCCTAGACATTGATCGGCGTTTTTTTGGCAAAAATGCGGTCCTTACAGGAGTCGAACCTGTGACTTTCCGGTGAGTGCTAACACGTAACAGCCGAACGCTCTAACCAACTGAGCTAAAGGACCAAAACGAAACATTCCGTGTTAATGCGGTTCTTTACGCAACCGACGCCTTGATGTAGTGGTTACGCAGATACTTCTGCAGGTTGAGGATCGTCAGCGAATCACCCTCCTTCAGTGACAGAAGCTTGAGGAGCTGCGCATCGGCCTTGATGGTCTGCTTGTCCATCAGGTTGTTGGCGCGCGCATAGGCCATCACACCCTTGGTCACCGCCGAGCGGCTGACCTCGGTGTCCTTCGGCTTGCCGAGGAACGCGCACAGCTCAGTGCTGATCTTCACCGGCTTGGTGAAGATGCAGGGCTTGGGCTCGGCACCCTCAACGGCCTCCGTCTTGCGCTTGCGGCGGCGATCCGCCTTCTTGACAACGCGCGCGGCCTGCTTCTCAAGAGTCTTCAGCGTCGCCGACGCCGTGCCGAACGCCGTCTTCAGCGCCGTCAGCTGCTCCTGAAGATCGGTAATCGTCTTCTGAAGAGACACACTGACATCCTCCTCGACAGCCTCGACGGGGGTCTCGACCTTGGTCTCCTTGGCCTCCTTGGCCTCGACCTTGGTCTCCTTGGCCTCGACCTTGGCATCCTTGGCATCAACCTTGGTCTCCTTGGCATCAACCTTGGTCTCCTTCTTGGACTTCGTCTTGGGAACAACGGCAACGGCAACGGCAACGGCAGGGACCTCAGTGGCCTTCGCAGTCTTCTTGGAAGTCTTGACGGTCGCACTCATTTTGGTGTTATCGGAGGAAGTATTCGAGGACATGGAACGCGGGATGCTTAGTTGTACCATGTGCCTTTGTGTCGTCAACTTTGGGGTAAAACCCCCCAAAGTTGCCACCCTAACATAGGCCATCGCGCCACTTTCGTATTGAATAGACGATGACCAAAGTAGGGATGAATACTGAAATCTGTGTAAGTATCCGGGGAAAGACACATCCGGGAGAACGATGTACAGCCAAGGCGAAAGCCGGGGCAGAATGGTGTGGCAAACACTCCACCACACAAGTGCGTTTCACACCGGCGATAGTCGAGCATATTATCCCCTCTCCTCCCCGTGTCGATATAACACCACACAGTATGGCCGCCGTCATAAAGATCCGGCGGGCCTGGGGTCGTTGGTTGGCACGGCGGGCCGGCCCGCTTCTGCAATTTCGCGAAGAGTCCAACAATCCCTTTGACTTCTTTAGTGCGGATCCCGTTGGCGATATTCCCCTAGGCGACGTGGTTAGTTTCGTGTCAGAAGGAAAAGGCTATATCATGGATATCAAATCGGCAGTGAGTCTGATTGAGCATGCAGGCGCCGGCGCACCAGAGAACCCTTTCAATAGAGAGCCTCTCCCTGCTCTATTTATAAAGCGGGTAGCGCTACACTCGGTCGGCAAGAAAAAGAAGGGCGCATGGGCCACTCTTCAGCCCATGTCAGATGAACAGAAGAATGCCCTTGCCACGACGGACGTATTCAGTCTCATCGAGGATCTCGGTCATTACACAGATCCGTCGTGGTTCATTGATCTCTCGCGCCTGGAGCTGCAGCGATTCTACATGGAGCTCGCCGACATATGGTTCCATCGTGTATCCCTAACACCGCAGGATAGACACCGCATTGTTCCGGATAGAAACCCATTCAGTGTGCCGGTGAGTACGTCGCTCATCATGCATCAAAAGGCGCTGCGACCACTGATTCTCGGCACGTGTAAGTCGCTCGTATCGTCGGCGGAGACACGATCAGACAAACAGCTCGGTGCGTTGTATATTATGGGTTCTCTAGCTCTGGTATCTCATAACGCTGCTATGGCCAATCCATTGCTACTGGATGCCTTTTCACCAGGCGTTACGCGTATTGTCGGCGGACAACTCGTGGCGCTCCATCCGTCGGTGCTCGGTTACTGAGGAGGCCTACCATCCAGGGTTCGTAGGGCCAGGTGGAGTGGGGGACCAACTTTGACCACCGTAGAGCACAATGGGTGTTTTTAGGCCAGATAAGATAGTGCTTCCATCAACGATCGTCGATGCATAGGTATTCCCAAGCGGACTGTCCCACACCATTATTCCACCCAACCAAGAAGGAATTGTTATGGATGGCAGAGCAGCCACCAGCAGTGCTTGCGCCGCGTTTATACCAGCTTCAATGGGAGCGATCAATGTGGACGGATCCGGAATAGGATTCGGATACGACCCTCCATTTGGATCTGCTAATAGACCAATATACACAAGCGGTTTTTGCGTAGCTTTCTGTGTTAGATATGCCAGCTGCGCCAATATCTGACTGAAATTAGCCCCGCCCGGATACTGATCCGATGTTTGATTGTAGTATTGCATGAAAATATAGGTGAAATTCCCTATATTCGCGGCGTCGAGCAACGCGGGAGTGCCGGTGGGGACCAGGGATGACAGAGGAGAAGTGATACTCGGGTATGCGCTGTATTTCCCGTTTGCGTTGAATGCCGACGGATATTGCGCAGCGGAGAATACGTATGCGGGCTGTGGAGCACAGCTTATAATAATGTTCGGAGAAGCCGCGCGCAGTGTAGATAAGAGAGTTGTCATAGTTGATGTATCCGCCGCACACGCCGTCTCAAAATCGAAATCAATGCCGTCGAACGAGAACGGAATATTATTATGATCTTTCAGAGAAGGGAAATTTAGGGGGTTGCTACCAGCCGCGCCACAGATAATCGCTAAACTCTGCCCGAGATTTGTAGCTGTGGTAGTGTCAGGGATTATCGATGCAATATTGGATGTAGCACCGCCCAATGAGAGTAACAGTTTCGCCCCTCCCGCCTTTAGTGTATTGAAATACGCAAACACGTCGCCGTAATCGGCCGTATCTTCCCATACCCACGGAGAACCGCCATTAAGAGCAGTATTGAAAATAAGTGTTCCGAACTGGGAATTCAGCCACCACGTTGCCTGTTGCGCGGGATTCGCCCATCGATCATCGTATACTAAGAATGAAACAACGAATATCCGGTTGAGGTTCTGCGTAGCATCGTTAGATTTCGTCACGCAACAAGAGTCAACCACGGATGCGCCGGTTGCAATCTGGCGATAATAAGACATCTGGCCGAAACGGCGGGATAGCCACGTTGATTGATCCAGCGCGGATGGAATCGTACGTCGGGATGCCTGGATCGTTGACCGTAGACGACGGATACGTTCTGTTTGGCTACGATCTGCAGATGACATTCTATAGTATAACACTGGTTTTTCGTTTCTCTCAATTATAATGCAACGTGGGATCGACTGTCAGACAAGTGGTGATCAATGGAGGGGACTCTGTACCGCAGTTGCAAGACTGGGATCCCTGCGTAGCGGCGAGAGCAACTGAGCTACTCTTCATGTTATTCACATTCGGACCGGACGCAGTGCATCTCTTTCTGAGCTTCTCGGTGTGTGTCCATGCAGGAGGGTACGGCATCTTCTTAGTAGTGTGCAAATATTTTCTTGCGCACTAATAATGGACTACGGGCCATGGGGTGAAGTAACAGCTATATACAGAATGCACGAAACAGAGATACTTGCAACATCGGACTGCCGCTGGGTAATCAAATCTGTATCAGACACGCAGCGCTCGACGGACGAACTCCGCATAATTCTGGCGATGCTTGATAAGAAACCCCGTCACTCAATTGAACTGCCGCCCGCATATGGTCTATATGGCCGAACACCAGAGGCCGGATGGTTCGCTCTCAAACGCTACTCGGGGCACGTCGAAGTGGATCCCTACTGTAAAAATCGCTGGCGCATCCTTGCTATACATATTCTGCAATTTCTCCAGGATTTTCATCACGATCATGGTATGGCACACATGGATATCAAAAAGTCCAACATTCTCATTGATCGCGACACGCACGAATTTGTGGTAACGGACTACGAACATGCAGAGCGCCCCCATGCGCGACGAACATCGGTGTACGACGCCGATTATGTTTGGTATTATATGGCCATGGGGGCCGAAATGGATCAGCCGCTGGTGTCGTGGCGATTTGATCTCGTGGCGCTCGGTTATGTATTGGCGAGCCTCACTGTGACTTCCGATTGGACGTTCGAGAAAATCTGTTGGAATAAACGTAAGGGTAAGGGAGGCGGGATGAGTACCGATGAGGTGTTGGCCCTGCGCTCTAATGAGTTGCAGGGGGCCGATCCTGTGGTGTTGGCGTACATGGACCGTGTAAAGGAGGTGGCGTGGGATGCGACTGTTCCGCCGCGCGATTTTTACAAGAGTCTGGAAGCGCTCTTTGCGTAAAAAGTTGAGGGTGCGACCGTGGGGGCATGGAGTATATACGATGAATGTGTATTATCAGATCCATCCTTTCTGTGGGCGCAAAGAGCATCTCTCGTTTATTGTGAATAAGAGAGAGATGAACTATTGGGGGAAAACATTGCCGTCGATAGTGCGGTATCTTGTGGGGCTTGTGCGAAATGCAGATGGATCACTGGGCCTCGTGGAGGACCGTGGCGAAGAGTACTGGATGACGACCACGATTCCTGTTATGAAGGGGCGCTTGTATCGCACATAGTCACGGGTGCCCACGTATCTACATCAAAATCAGTGTCTTTCATGTCACCTGTGACGGCGTATCCGTTCACAAAGTATGTGTGTGATCCATTGACTGCCAGATTATAGATAGGTGTGGACTGTGGCAGATCGAGCAGTTCGATAGTCCGGACTTCTTTTGGTCCATCCACATTTTGGAGCTGAGATCCGATCTGTAGGGGCTGAATTCGCCCCCGTTTTAGTTCAAATATCGAGTAATACGCCTCATCGGATACTGCGTCTAGGATTTCCGAATGCTGGTCGGTCAGCAGTGTCCCATCGGATGCGGTAGCTCCCTTGCAGGAAACGATCTTCTTGTCTGATGTAATGTGCGGATGATTGAGCGTTGTCACGTGTTCGTCGTTTATCTTACACATCTTTCCCTCCCCCAGTGTGCCATGCTTGAGGGAAACGACTGTATTTTGTTCACCAAAGGCCCCGCGTACGATATCTCCAACCTGAATATCGTCGATTGCTTTCGTGGATCCATCCATAAGTGTAACGGGAGAACGAGCCAAGAAGCAGGTTGCGGATAGGTATAATGCTAGGAGAGGAAGATAAAATAATATCGCCCCGCCTTTACGTACGCTACGCGTATAAAAGCCGATAGTACTATTCCTAGTAGAAGTAGTGTTATACATTAGTATAGTATCATATCCTCGGTTTGCGTTATTTACTTCACTAAGTGCAAGAGACAATATCGCTGCTTGATTTGCTGGTCGTGGTAATTCTGTTGCAATAACCCGTAACGGCATGTTTATATTACATTTTATTACGTATGTGAATAGAGAATTACCAATTTTCTTGCCTTCGTATTTTTTAATGATTCTGTCATTTGGTGCAGAATCTCTAGTTATAATATTTTTCGCTTCCACAAATATTCCAAAAAACCCTGATGGATTAGGGATTTCTTCGTCATATTCATTAATGAGTGTTAGTACATTTGGTGTGTATAGTTTGTTCGTATAATCACTTTTTTCATTTAAGATGTCGCCGATTTGTAGAAAAAACACTTTTTTTTTAGAGGAGAGATCTACTCTCGAATAATTGGGTGAATCATTACTCGAATTACGATTTAATACCATATAAAATGAGGATGTGAAATTTTGCGCAAAATTAGTATCATAATATTTATACGTAGTAATCGAGTTTTTAAATGTGCGCTCGTTTGTCAATGTAATGGTTGTTGCCTGTAAATTGGAATTACACGCAAGATTGAAATCTGTGAAATTGATTGCTACGGGCGATACGGCTTTATTTGTGGCGGGTGCCTTCTTGGGCCCTTTGGGCCCTTTGGTTTCTCGAGATTCCTGCAAACATGCACGGACACACGGATTCATTTATACTCTATTAATATATTTTTTGATAGTACGGTCATTTTATTCCAGCTGTCACCCATTGGTCTAAACGCGGGGGGTGCGAGTCTTAGGAGGGCACGGAAATAGAGGCTGCTGATATGCGGGCGGGACAGTGAAGGTAAATGTTCGCTCAGAGACGATTGTGGCTCCATTTGTGGCTCCATCGCATGTTCGTGTCAGGCTGATTTTCTGTGTAAATGTTGCGGGGACGAACACGGAGGTTATTGTTGGGCCTTCGATTGCAAACACGCATTTATATGTTACGATTAGATCGCCATTCTTGTTTTGATAAAAGGTCTCTATCTCAGGATTCCCTAAAGAACATGGTGTGAAATTTTCGATCATTCCGAATTGAGGTACAATAGCAACCTTTGGTCCAACAGTGCAAAACACCGCAGTAAAGTAATAATAATTTGGACCGTTGGGATTTGTCGCAGTCCGTTCCCATGTGAGTGGCAGTGCTGCATCTGACCACTGGAAGCTGCATGGGTCAGAGGGCTGTTGATACGCGGGCGGAATAGCGCATGTAAAGGTCCGTTCGACGGTCCGTTCGACGGTCCGTTCAACGGTCCGTTCAACGGTCCGTTCAACGGTCCGTTTTCTATCGCATGTTAGTGTTAGGCGGATTGTTTGCGTAAAGGTTGCGGGGACGAAGAAACGGGTCGATAAACGGCCACTCTCTTCAAACAAGCATTTGTATATTACCGTTAGTGCACCATTCTCATTCTTGTATGCGGTCTCGATCTGGGGTGGTTGTGGAGAGAAGGGTGTGAAATTTTCTAACATTCCGAACGCAGGTACAACAGTAACCTGCTGTCCAACGATCCCAAACACGGCAGTAAAGTAATAATAATTTGGACCTTTGGGATTTGTTGTAGTCCGTTCCCATGCGAGTGGCAGTGCCGCATCTGACCACTGGAAAGTGCACGGGTCGGGAGGCGGAGGCGAAGGCATAGGCGGAGGACAACATTCACCCTTCCCGAGAATCGCATCCCACGCCATAGAACCAATATTCGGACGCACAGCCGGTGTCGGACCGCCCGCGGCGGCGATCCTACGAATCCGTGCAATACGACCGGAGCCAGAATTATCAGTCGGCATCTACACGGTCACTGCAAAAGTTTTCGGCCACCTGCACCAAAGTTGACTGGTCACCGGCTCAGGGTGGCCATGAGTACGATGACCAGCATGATCAGCACTCCTTCCGATATTACTGTGTCCAAGATTGAGTTCGGCCCTGTTAAGCTGCTTGACAGCGGTGGTAAGACCGTGAATCTTCGCTATGAGGGCCGCAATCTCATGATGGAGACCCCCAGTCTGAATGTGCCCTATGGTGTCAGTGTGTTTGACAAGCAGGGCCCTCCCAAGTATTCCGTCGATCTGTCGTTGCGCGGCGCGGAGGACAATGAGCAGGTGCGCGCCCTCCAGGATTTCCTGGAGGCCTTTGATGAGCGCATGATTGACGCCGGTGTGGAGAACGCAGGCAAGTGGTTCAAGATGAACAACCCCAATCGCGAGGTGATCAAGGCATTCTACACGCCGCTCGTCAAGATCAGCCGCGACCCCCAGGGCAACCCGAAGCCCTACCCTCCCACCTTCAAGTTCGCGCTGCGCGGCAAGAAGGGTGCGCAGGCGGGCCCCTCTTCTGGAGATTTCGAGGCGGACTTCTACAATGCGAGTGAGCGGGATGCCAAGGGTCAGATCGCCAAGTTTGCCCCGGAGTTGTCGATGGATCAGGTGCTGTGTAAGCGATCGCAGGTGACTGCCATCATTCAATGCACCGGTGTCTGGTTCGCGGGCGGTAAGTTCGGTACGACCTGGAAGGCAGTGCAGGTTCGTGTGGATAGCCAGCCCGATCAGATCCGCGGCCCGGCCTTCCGCAGTGAGGCACCCGACATCCGCGCGTTTGTGAGCAAGGGGTTGGGTGCCAAGGTAGAGGAGGATGATGATGCGGAGGAGGTGCCTGTCCCCGTAAAGAAGGCTCCTACTCCTGCTCCTGCTCCTGCTCCTGCTCCTGCATCTGCAGCCTTTGAAGAGGAGGAGGTTGCAGAGCCTCTCCCTGTCCCCAAGAAGGTTGTCAAGAAGGTGGTGGCCAAGAAGTAATGCTCCTTCTCCTGCTCCTTAATCCAGTAAACCACTAAAAGAATAAAAAGAATAAAACTATTTTGCCCCCGACTAATAGAAATGGATACTCTCAATATGGTTGTCAAGGTTCCCGTTTGGGCATATGATTTTTGCTACTACTACCTCGCCGTTGCAGGTGTCGTGGTCGTCTATTCTCTGTACTCTCTTGTGCAGCTCCTGCTTCTTCCTGCCGCGGTCCAGAAGGTCGTCCCCGTGTTCGCCGTTGCGTTCGCTCTTATTGTTTCCGGCAGCGTGACCGTTCTCCTGACAATGATGCAGTTCTGGGTCTGTCGTTCGGCGCTAGAGCCCCGAGAGCGGTTTGCAGATAAGTGTAAGTCTGATGAGGACTGCACGGTGATAGCTGGCACACAGCGCCCTGGTGCCCTCTGCGCGTGTGGCGGCCGCGGGGTCTGTGGCGGCTGTACCGTTAATAACAACATGGAGCCGTCGATGATGGCCGAGTATTCCCAGCCCCTGGCAGGCTATACTGAGGCGTTCCGAAGCCTCGGACGTAGGTAAATCCATGAATCGTAGAATTCTATACTTAGATCCCTCTAGGTCTAAGTATAGAACCGCAATTCGTTGCCATCTGTAGATATCATGCGTCACAGAATTACACGACGGTTGCACAAACTCCGAACCAAGTCTATCCGGCAGCGAGGCGGTGCCAATCTGCAAACCGCAATAAAAGAGAATAATTTCGCGCAAGTTGATACTCTCGTAAAGAGTGCGGAAACCGTTGATCCGAATATGTTGGTACTCGCGTTGAACAATGCTCGGCCTACCTACAATCAGCTACTTGCCGAACGCGTCGCGAATGCAAATAGTCAGATTCGACCAGAACTTTCCGATGAAGAGGAAGCCGTAATAAATCGCAAGTTCGAAGAGAGCGACACCTTCAAGATTATAAAACTCCTTCTGACGCGTGTGAATCCGGACTCCAGTCTATTCATGACGACCACTGTACCTGCCGTGTTCAAGCTGCTGCTTTCTGACAAGCGTCTTGATCCTCCCCCCGAACTCTTGTTCGCCGTCATCAAGGAGGACGAGGATGCGCTTCTGAACCTTCTTCTGGATGATCCGCGGATAGATCCTGCAATGCGCGACAATGAAGCGCTTTTTGTGGCCGAGAAGGAAGATTCATTTGAGTGCTTTAAACTCTTGGTCGAAGATGATCGCACAAATCCTGGTGCGCGAGACAACAAACTGATTCAGCTACTTGTTCAATACGACTTTCAGGAGCGGATGTGGACAGACTATGTAGAACTTCTGTTAGAAAGCCCCAAAGTAGATCCTGCGGTCAATGACCATTATGTGTTACGGAAGATCTCAGAAAAATATTTAGAAGCTACAACCCAGGAGCAGGACCCACACGAATATACGAACGTGATAATTCTGCTGCTTTCTCGTCTGCCAGATAATATCGACTACAAACTGCTCTTTGAGATTTTGTCAGTTGCATTGAACATGGATGTTCCTGATGTCCTCTCATCCCTTGTTAAAAAATCCAGTATTATGGAGTATCTTTCTACTGAGAATTGGATCATGAAACAGGTATGCAGAGGTGTTTATTCGGAAGATGTAACACAGATAATGACTTCTGCGGTGCCGAACTATTGTGAACAGTACGGGATAGAGGCCAATAGTGAGAGTTCGACAAATCAAACAATCCAAACAATCCAAACAATCCAGGAGGGTGAGAACTTCACTCCTGAGATCGAAGAAGTAAGCGTCACGTACGAGAACCAGGTCGCCCATGATCACCTCGAGATGGAGGATAAAACGCTGCTTACACTCCTGTGTAATCGGGGTAATCTGCTTGTGAAAAGCTCCTCCACATTCCTCGTATTTTACCGAAGACAGATCGATCAGGAAATGAAAGATGGCTCCAATATTCGCTATGAATGCACTCGCAAACTCGACGGAGCCCCTGTCAAAGCCGATTTGAACATGGACGTCGAGTATGTTTTGCTACGCGGGGGGGCCACATTCCTTGTACGATTAGACGAGATAGTTACGGCCATGGCGAAATACGCCATAATTGAAGTGGTGGATAGCGGCAAGAAGCTGCAATACACCGCCAGCCGCAAGACACTACTAAATATAGGGCAGAATGTGGATATTACCAGCGCCGATCATTGTCAGGATGGCACCGATAAACGTGTATATTCGGTTCGCGGCGTTGTACTCAAAGAGCCTTAACCACGGCACTTTGGCCGCTTCGTCCACGTGATAAGCGGTGAATTTTTCGGTAGATCAGGGCAGCAAGGCACCGATCCCCCTAGCGGAGGGAGATTGACAGGACAGCAGTCGGGTCGCACGGGGCCATAAAAGCCTCTCGGGTACATTGTAGGGGCTACGAGATCACAGCATGCGGTCGGTATCTCTGTATAGACCTTAATTGTATCTGGGCAGCATACGGACGCATGTCCCTTGGCAGCAATGACCGCTGCACCTGACAGCTGCAGCATCTGTCCCGCCGATTGTGTCGGATTTATTGTAGTGCTCTTATACCTCTGCATCTGGACCCACTCACTGGAGTCGCGGCCCTGTGGCGGACTGATAATTTTGGCGGCTGCGCGTTTTTTATTCCGAAGATATTCGCTGTAGTACATACTCTACTGGCAGCAGCCAATTTTATCCATAAGGGTTCGTAAAATCCACATCATTACCATTGATACAAGGATACATGGGCGCAATGGGCACGCCTGCTTGTGGCCCCACACGCGGAGGGATACATGGCGGATAGGGTATAACAGGTATCACCGTCTGTGCATACCGTGTATTGCTGGCGGCGATGATGTTCGCGCGGATTCGCGCAGTTCGTGTGCTCGCGGCCTGTGTATCAAGAGGCCGACATATCTGATCAATCCCGCGGATCCTCTCGTACTTCCGATAGACTTTTTGTGCGGCTGGGCCCTGTACGTCATAAAGATTCAGAGGGGGCACGGGTACCGTATAAGTGGCCTGACACCCAGGATACGAATTCGGATTCGAATAGACTATGGGACAGGCAATCGCCTTGTCAAGAACATACGACAATTGATTCGGTGTCGTGCCGTCTTGGACCTTGGGCGGATTAACTGTACACTCACATCCTGGATAGATCTTGGTGGGATTCGGCGATGACCGGACTATACATTCGCGTAACAGACGGATACGAGTACTCTCCGCCTCACCTGACATTGCTCTTATTCTGCAACTGTAAAAAAGTTTGCATGTAAGAGACATGGCGCGGGATGTAGCCCTTTTCAGTATCGGGCTGTTGCCGTTTATACTCATTGCAGCGGCATTTCTATTGATGGCATCTGTACTGCTATTTACGAAACTCACAGCAGATGCCATTGTCGAAATCCTCATTGCAATGGGGGGCATCTGGCTCATAATTATAAGTATTATGCTCTTCATATCGCATGTATGTGTCACTCCTACGGAGTTCTTCGAGGGATCGACAGATGACTTTCTCGAGGCGATTGTGGAAACAGAGGAGAAGGTCTGTGCCATGATCAAGGAAAATGATGAATTTATTCGATCGGATATGGGCCCCAATGGAGAGGAGAATCCGTCACTTGTGTTTGCTGCGCAGAGCAAAGCCCGCGGTGACATTCCTATGACGGTGTGTCCGCCTTCGTCGGACCCTACCGTGATCGAGGAACGCCTTACACGAATGGAAAGGACTCTCGCGGAATTCACGGGAGTGCAACTGAAGAAAACATACAATACCGTGACCTCCGAGTGCTTCGTCGGTCAAGAGGCGACGCTCATTGAATGGAAAACCCGTCTGCGGGCTATTCAGGATACTCTAAATGCACAGACATCGCAATATCTGACACCTATACAACAAAAACAACAGGAACTTAGAAGTGGGCAAGCATCGGATTGCGATAAGCAGAGGGGGGCCGAAAATTCGGCTTCCATGACTACGCTTGCTATATAATACCGTGCTGTCTATAATTATACCCGAAGGGGATGTGTAATTATAGATAGCCGATAGCTAGAAGTCTAAAATGTACGGAAACCCGATCGAAGAGAGGGTAAGGCTGACTGGCGTCAGCCAGTCAGCCGGCCTGTCGGTAAGCGGCTTTAGCCGCGAAACCCAACGGGGCTGTGTACGTAATTATAGACTTCACGGTACCGTGCTGTCTTCACGGCAAGTAATACCAATTCGTTACACCGCCAACGGCAGTCACAATCGCACTCTCTTCCTCCGATATGTAAGGATGCTCCAGATCAATCACGTGCGCCTTATCCTTCGATTCAATGACGCGCTGAATCGTCTTGATAAACCGACTGTTCAAATTCGTGCGGTTGCTCTCAAAGTAGCCGGCCTTCGAATATGTAGGAAACATGAGGATAGAATGATGCGCATTGTACTCTGCTCCCGCGGCCGCAACGAGGCCGGAATCGATGTCGTGGATCTTACAAGAAATACCATAGGCAAGCATGTTACTTACATATGGTATTAGTTGGGTGGGGTCGTCAAGTTTACTGTGTGCTTCGTTTCTTCATCGCCTTGCGTATCGTACGATTCGCAGCCTTGCGTGTTTTACGCGCGGCTTCGCGGCGAGTCCAGTTGGTTTCTCCCTCCTCGGGGAAGTTGGCCTTCCATTCGCGGCGGCGCTGCTCCTCCTTCTCGCGTTCAAGAATGGCCTTGCGTTTGTAATGCTCCGCCCGCCACGCCTTTGCCGCCTTGCGTGTGGGATGTTTGCGTTCGCCAGAGCTGGTTCGGCCAGAGGAGGACCGCCGCGCCGACAGGCGATTCTTGCGCGTCATTGCACCGCGGACACCAAATTTGCGGATGTTTCCTTCCTCTAGATTCGCCCAATTACCCCATTGCATATCATTCAGATTCTTCATAGGAACCAAATTAAAAAGCGCCATCCTGTTTATTATCTACACAGAAATTAAGGGGAGTGCAAAATGAAGAGTCTTGTAACCCACGGATTCTTGGATATAGAATTGAATGATACTCTGACTAATATATGTGAGATTCTGCCGCATGCACGCGAGATTGTGAAGCTGGGTCCCGAACAGATGATACAGGGGAAACCATGGCGTTTTCTAAGTCGCAGTCTCGAAAATGACGGCGTCTATATAGGTTTTCATATCGGAGAACTGTACAATGAAGGGACATATGGAAAAATCTACAAGGCACATCGCATGGTTGTTAAACGGAGGAACGACGGTCTCTTCGATGTTGTAGAGTCGCCCAAAGAATGTGTCGTAAAATGTACGAATCCGCCGAATGATTCGGACATACTCCCCATTGAAGATATCACGGCACATACATCGGAGGGGCTTCTACATGTGTTGGCATGGCAGACAATGGAGAATACGGTAACACCGTGGGCTATACCGCGTCCCTATGAAGTCTATGGCGAGTATGACGGCGACTGGAAGAACATGTACATTTGTATGTCCTATGTGAACGGGAAAACACTATTTTCGCACATGCACAAATACTGGCACACGACGACGAAAGAAGAGAATACTCGGAGTTTCATAGCGATCATTGCGCAAATCGCATTTATCTTATATCATCTCCAACAAACGCTGCGGATGAATCATCGCGACGTAAAGGTTAATAACGTACTAATTCGCAAACGTTCCTCTCCAGTCATACTTGAAATCGACGGTATCTATATAAGCACCTCGCATGAACTAACACTCATCGATTTCGGGTTTGCATGTGTTGGTTGTCCGCCACCCAAGAAGCCGATGACTGTATTTCAGGCCGGGTCGTGGTTTCCAATGGGGGAACTATGTTGCAAGGAGGGTCGCGATATAGCACAGCTCTTATACTGCATTCATTGCTATTTTCCAATAGATACATATCTCATGCAGGGGACTGCAGAGACCGTGCGGCGATGGATGACAATTCCGTACAATGGGGGGGTCATCGATGCATTGGCGGGGTTTACAAAGGATGGTAGGCCGCGGCGCGCCTCCAAGAATACTCCTGAATATCACACGGGCATCTATGAATTCCTGCGTCGGGCGGACATTGATCCTTCCACATGTTCGCCACTGAATATTTTCAAGGAATGTATGCAGCTCAATTCGGTGTTAGGGGACTGATAAAACCTGGTCAGAGAGTAGTGGGACGATGATACAAACGGTGTTCGTCATGATTATTGTAGGACTACTGATTGCACGTGTCGTCGTGTCACGACGTGAGGGATTCGAGAACCAGCTTGGCTATGCCGGAGGAGACGATCCCTCCGACATCATAGATCTTGAAAAACCGCAACCATTCCGCCCGATGGATAATGCAGACATCGCTTCGGCGGCCAATGGATATCCTGCAACGCCGTATCTGGACTATAAGGACGACGCAGAGACGGACGATGATCCACGGGATCTCCCGTGGATCGCCACGTGGTCGGCGGCCGATCGCTTTGCCCGCCGCGGGCAGAATTGTGCCGTGAAATACGAGAATGAAGGGCCAGACGAAACGACCGTGATAGTCACATCCAAATCCTGCGAATCGGGTATGCCGCATACCCGGGCAGGGGATCGAATTATCATCCCAGATTCAATCCCGGAACCGCTCTACGCCGAAATTATGCAACACGAGCTCGTTCATATCCATCAACGCCGGTACCAGAAGGCCTGGGCCGCGTTCTATCAGAATCAGTGGGGCTTCGTATTCCACAAACATCCGCCGAACGCATTGCCGGTTTCTATACAAGCGGCGCGTCGCAGCAATCCGGATACCTATTATACCGGATGGCCTTGCTG
>Ga0164295_10000525_pt1 | contig 32728 bp, 16 predicted proteins | sample GEODES006metaG_FD_111798 | JGI IMG/M metagenome (GOLD analysis project Ga0164295, IMG submission 111798) | Oligotrophic lake water microbial communities from Sparkling Lake, Wisconsin, USA - GEODES006 metaG | ecosystem: Environmental > Aquatic > Freshwater > Lake | place: USA: Sparkling Lake... | reverse complement strand
CGGCGCAGTCGGGGGCGTCAGCCGCAGCCAGCGGGCCGGTCGGTCGCCGGTGTCAAAGAACACGACCGGCGCGCCGTCCGGTCCGAACGCGATGCCCTCCGGCTTCAGGCCGTCGAAGCGCTGCACGAGCGAGGGCGTCGCTGGCGCGGCGCCTGGGGTCAACGCGGCCAGGGGCAGCGTCCACAGCGCCCCGGCGTCTGGCCCGGCCTCGAGGGTCGAGGTCAGGTAGAGCGTGTCACCGCGCACGGCCAGGTCCGAGATGCCGCCGGGCGCGGCCGCGGGCCCCGTGGGCAGCGCGAAGCGTGCGGCGGCCTCGATGAGCGGCGCGGCGCCCTGGGTGAGCACTGCGTCCGCGTTCGTCAGGCGCAGCACACGCGCACGCCCCGCGGCGTCTGTCGGGGCCTTCAGGCCCAGATAAAGGGCGTCTGCGGTGACCAGCAAGCCCTCGATGTCCAGGCGCTCCCCCCAGCCGAGCTCGGCGCGTGCCTCGGGAGTGAGCGCCGCGGCTACACGGTCGTAGAGCGGCGCCTGCGCGACCACCCTGAGCTGCATCGGCGCGCCGGTGAGCTCGGCTACGGCCAGGCGCTGTCGCTTTTCGGGTCGATTGCCCTTGCGCGACACGCTCTGCGAGCAAAGCAACCAGATCCGGCCGTCGGGTCCCTGCGCGATGGATTCCAGATCAGACACAGGCCCAAGTCCTGCGAGCTCGACATGCCCGGGGTCGACCACGCCGTCGGCCGACACGGTGAACAGCCACGGCTGCGCATCCGCGTCTCCGCGGCCGGTGTCGTCGCTCACCACCAGAAAGCGCTGCCAAGCGTCGAGCCAGATGGCACCGCTGACCTCGAAAGCACTGCGCTCGGTCAGGGCTGCGGGCACCTGCAGCGGGGTGCCCAGCTCGAGCGCGGCGGGCGCAGCCACAGCGCCGCCCGGGGGGGCCTCGATAGACACGCTCACCACCTCGGCGGAGAGCACCGGCGCATTGTCTTGCAGCCGAATATACACCGGCCGCCCGTAGCGCGGGCGCTGGGGGTTGAGCCAGAGCGCGAGCGGCTGCTCGGCAATCTCTGGACCGACGGCCTCGACCACGCCCTGAGTCGCCAGGGTGCGGTCGCGGCCGACGACCCTGACGGCCTGTCCAACGGCAAAGTGCCGGGCCGCTTGCTCTGGGGCGTATGCCACCGCGGTCGCGCGGCCGCGAGCCACGACTTGAACGACCGGCTCTGCGGCCACGACCGGGTCGCCGGCCTGCTTGAGGACGCGGGCCACCACGCCGTCTGCGGGGGCGCGGAGCGTCATGCGGTCGCGGGTCTCGACCAGCGCGGCGAGCCTCGCGGTGCGCGTCTCGACGAGCGCGCGGGTCGGCGCGAGCTGGCGCGTGATGGCTTCGGTCTCGGGCTCTGCGAGCGCGCCGGTGGCCTCGGTTGTCAGGCTGGACCAAGCGCGCACGACCTCGGGCTGAAAGGCGCGGGCGCCGTCTAGGCTCTCGGCTCGGGCGCGGAGCTCGCCGACCTGACCCGCCTCGGCCAGCCGCGCGCGGGCGGCGGCGTCGAACCGCTCGAGCTGCTCAACGAGCACCCGCGCCTCGGCCGTGGCGGCGGCCTGCTCGCTGCGCGCTGCGGCAAGCGCGGCTTGAGCGCGGGCGAGCTCAGTGGCGATGCCCCGCTTGCGGTCGCGCTGCGCCAGGTTCAGCTCGGCGGCGGCGGCGTCTGCGGCGGCAACGGCCTCGGCCAGCTCGCCTCGGGCCACCGCGATGTCGGCGTCGAGCGTGTCGGCCTCGAGCGTGGCGAGCACGTCCCCCGCGGACACACGCTGCCCCGGAGTGACGACGACGGAGCGCACGCGCCCCGCGGTCGGCGCGCCGAGCGCGTGGCGCGGGACCTCGACCACACCCGGGATCGCCGAACCGTCGGGCGAGACGCGCACATAGAGCGCGGCTGCGCCCGCCGCTGTGGCGGCCCAGATAAAAGTGGCCAGGCTGGGGCGGCGGACGCTCATAGTTCGGTGTGCGCGCTCTCGATCAAGAGGCTCAGGCCCTGAATGCCCTTCAAGGTCTCCAGCGCCTTGACGAGCTGTTCGTGGTCATGTTGGCCCTTGAGCTTGACTTGATAGGCGTATTCCAGAGTCTCGCCCTGCGCCAAATCGCGCAACGCGACGAGCGCGAAGCTGTCACAGTGGGCCGTGAGCACGGCACGCACCTCGTCGCCCGTGGCGCCGGCGCGCGGCAGCCAGAAGCGCAGCATGCCGTCGAACCGCTTGCGCTGACCAAAGGTTGTCCACTGCAACGAGGCTGCGGCCGCGCAGAAGGCCACCGTACCGAAGATCGCGGCGGGAAAGCTCCGCACGCCCACGGCCAAGCCGACCGCGAGCGCAGCAAACATGAAGACCATGTCGCGCGGGTCTCGAATATTCGTTCGGTACCGCACCAGCGCCATCGTCCCCATCACGCCCAAGCCGCGCGCCAGATTGTCGCCGATCGCGAGCATCAAGGTCGCAGCGACGACCGAGCTGAGCACCATCGACTGCACGAAGCTGCGCGAGTACGACATGCCCTCGAAGGTGCGCTCGTAGGTGAACGCGACCAGGTGGCCCAAGGCAAAGGCGGAGAGCAGCACCAGGAGCGCCGACTCCCACGTGGTCTCGCCGGCGGCCGGCGAGAAGATCGCGGCGAGCTCGTTCATGGTGCGTCTCTCATCAGCCAGCGCGAGGGCTGACGGTCGGCCAGGCTCAGGCCGAGCGGGTCGGCCACGCGGTCGGCGCAGGTGCAGAACTTGCTGAAGCCGGTGCGGACGAGGCCGAAGCGGCGCACGATGTCGCTCATCCAGAGGGGAACGCCCGTGGTGCACTTCAGCTCGAGCACCACGCCCGAGATGGGCAGCCCAAAGCGGTCGGGCGTGTCGGCGGGCAGCCAACCGGGGCCATCGACCAAGACGTCCCAGCCACGCGGGGCGTGGGCCGACAGCGCTCTATCAAAGGTCACGCGGGCGTAGTCGTCTACCGTGCTCACGAAGGCTTCGCGCTCGTAGCGCACGATCACGTTCGGCATCGCGCCCGTCGCCCGCATCTTGCGAGTGAACACCCTCAGATTCTCAAGGTCGCGGGGCGAGCGGACGTGCCGCTCTCCGTCCGGCGCCAGCACGATGGCCGGCCAGGCTTCGGCGGGGAAAGCGACGCGCGTCTTGACGATCACGTCCTTGTTGCGGGCCTTGCACTCGATGAAGTAGGGGCCGGTGCGGTAGCGGCGGATGCGGAGCTTGAAGCGATAGGCCGCCTGCTCCATCGTCTGGCCGTAAAAAGACCGGTTGGCCGTGTCGAGGTACAAGCTCGAAATCGTATACGGGCCGTGCGCGCTTGCGGAGTCCGGGCGCACATAGGGGCTCAGCGCGGCACGAATCGGCTCCACCAGCGCGGGCGGGATTCGATACTTGAGCTCGTAGCGCTCGATGACCAGCTCTGAGTTTGGCACGCGGCGAATCTACGTCCGGCACGCCTCGGGCCGCAAGAAAGCGGCGGAAACCTAGACCCCCGAACGCTTTGCGTGCGAAAGTCGGTTTGTGACCGTGGCCCGCCCGACAAGGAGACGCCGGTGAGCGACGACGCCGCGGACAACCGCAAGGGCGGCACCTACCTGTTCGTGCGGCCGCGAGACCAGCGTCGGCAGCGGGCGATCACGCGTGATGTCGCCACGGCCGAGGCGCCGCCCACGGTCGAGAACGCTGAGCCTGCCCCGCCGCCGGTGGTGTTGCCGCCGATGCCCGTGGCGCGAGACGCCGCGGCGGAGGTGCCGCCCGACCCGCGTGAGGCGATTCACGTACGGCACGTGCGCCCACGGCTCTCGCCCCAGAGCGTCGACGCCCGCCTGTTCTTTTTGCTGCAGCCAGACGCTGCGCCGGCCGAGGAGTATCGCGCGCTCTCGCGTGCGCTCAGGGTGAATGCCGCCGGCGCAGGGCGGGTGTGGATCGTCGGTGCTCGCCCCGGGGCGGGCGCGACGCTGACCTGCCTGAACTTGGCCGCGGCGCTCTCGGAGACCATGCGCGTCACCGTGGTCGAGGTCGCGCCCAAGGCGTCGATTGCGGGGCGACTCGGCTTGACCCAGCCGCGACCATGGGACCCCGAGGCGCGTGAGCCGCTCGACCTTTGGCTGGTGGGTGACCGCCTGGCCGTGCTGTGCAGCGCGGAACTCGCGGCCGAGGCGGACGCGCTCGAGAGCGGCGCGCGGGTGCTCGCGGCGGCGGCGACTGCGGCCGATATCGTGCTTGTGGACGGGCCCGGGCACGCGGACGCGCAGAGCGTGGCGCGCATGGCAGGGTTGGTGGACGCGGTCGTGCTCGTGGTGCGGCCGGGCGATCTGGGGACAGGCGCTTACGAGCACGCCTTGACGGCCCTGCACGGCCTGCGGGTGGTGGGCGTGGTCGTCAACGGCGCGCCGATGCAGGGCGTCGCGGCGTAAAGCGTGCGCGAGAAATCTCGCGAATGTCCTTTACTTTTCCGCGCACCCACCCTTAGTCTGCCGCACCATTCCGCAGGCAGGCAACGTCCGCTGCGGCCTTCCCCGTACGGGGGAGTGCATTTCAAGCCCAGGGGGTAGTTGTCGTTTATGGAGTACCGGAGCATTTCCATCGAAGAGCTCCGCAACCGAACTGAGGTGCCCGAGGACCGTCCTGAGACGCATGTCGCTGGTGGTGATGACTCGTTCGCCCATATGTTCGAGCGGAGCGAGGCCAGCCGCAACTTCAAGGTTGGCGAGATCGTCAAGGGCCGCGTCATCTCAGTGACTAAGGACTTCGTTGTGGTCGACATCGGCTACAAGTCCGAAGGTCAGATCCCGGTCAACGAATTCCGGGACGCCGAAGGCGCAGTAACGGTTCAAGCGGGTGACGAGGTCGACGTCTACGTCGACCAAGCTGAGGACGACGACAACCTCGTCGAGCTCAGCAAAGAGAAGGCCGAGAAGCTGCGGATCTGGGACCAGATCAGCGAGGCTTGTGAGCGCGACGAGCTCGTGCGCGGCCGCATCGTGGCTCGGGTCAAGGGCGGGCTCTCCGTCGACATCGGCGTCAAGGCGTTCTTGCCGGGCAGCCAGGTCGACATCCGCCCGATCCGCAACCTCGAGAAGTTCATTGGGCTCGACTTCGAGTTCAAGGTCATCAAGTTCAATAAGCGCCGCGGCAACATCGTGCTGTCGCGTCGCGTCCTGCTCGAGCGCGAGCGGGCTGAGCTCAAGGCCAAGACGCTCGAGCGGCTCGAAGAGGGTCGCGTCCTGCGCGGCACGGTCAAGAACATCACCGAGTACGGCGCGTTCGTCGACCTCGGCGGTATCGACGGCCTGCTGCACATCACCGACATGAGCTGGGGCCGGGTCAACCACCCGTCCGAGATGGTTCAGGTCGGGGACGAGATCGACGTCAAGGTCCTCAAGTACAACCCCGAGACGGAGCGCGTCTCGCTGGGCCTCAAGCAGATCAGCGACGACCCGTGGGGTCACGCCGAGACCGCTTACAAGGTCGGCGACCGCGTCAGCGGCAAGGTGGTCAGCCTGACGGACTACGGCGCCTTCATCGAGCTCGAAGAGGGCATCGAGGGCCTGATCCACATCTCCGAGATGAGCTGGACGAAGCGCGTCAAGCACCCCTCGAAGATGGTCGCCATCGGCGACGTGGTCGAGGCGATCGTTCTGGACATCGACTCGAAGAACAAGCGCATCAGCCTCGACATGAAGCAGATCGAGCCGAACCCCTGGACGCTCCTCCACGAGCGGTACCCGGTGGGCACGCGCATCCTCGGCAAGATCCGCAACATCACCGACTTCGGCATCTTCATTGGTATCGAAGAGGGCATCGACGGTCTCGTCCACATCAGCGACCTGTCGTGGACGCAGAAGGTCAAGCACCCCTCCGAGGCCTTCAAGAAGGGCGACGAAGTTGAGGCCGTGGTGCTCAACATCGACGTCGAGAACGAGCGCTTCAGCCTCGGCATCAAGCAGCTGACGCCGGATCTCTGGGAAGAGGAGATCCCGAAGAAGTACACGATCGGTCGCGTGGTGAAGGGCAAGATCACCAAGATTCACGACTTCGGTGCCTTCATGGAGCTCGAGGCCGGGGTCGAGGGCCTCATCCACGTGAGCGAGATGTCCTCTTCGCACGTCAGCAGCCCGCGCGACGTCGTGACCGAGGGCCAAGACGTCTTGGCCGAGATCATCACGATGGACCGCGAGGAGCGCAAGATTGGCCTCTCGCTGAAGAACGTCGGCGACGGTGACGACGCGGATACGCGCTCGTACCTCGAGCGTCAGGGCAAGAGCACGGCGTCGTTCGGCGACGTGTTCGGCGACAAGCTCGGCCGCAAGAACCGCTAAGGCACACCCCTCGAGGGTGGGGCCACGCGGCCTCACCCTCACGTGTCGCCTTCAGTTTCGACCGCACACGCCGATGAGGGTGCGCGGGCGCGCTTTACGGCGCGCTCGGATTGACACTCAGAAATGGCGGGTGCTACGGTCCCGTCATCTCAACGTACAGGCTACGGGATGACCAACAGAACCTTTCACCTCAGGTGCTCCTTCTGCGGCAAGGAGGCCATCGAGGTCCGAAAGCTCATCACGGGTCCGCAGGTCCACATCTGCGACGAGTGCGTGACGCTGTGCAATGAGATCCTCGCTCAGGATGGGCGTGGCGAAGTGCACGAGGGCACGGTCCGCCGTGACCTCAAGCCGAAGGACATCAAGGCCTACCTCGATGAGCACATCATCGGGCAGGAGATCGCGAAGAAGGGCATCGCCGTCGCGGTCTACAACCACTACAAGCGCATCGATGGGCCGACCGACGAGGACGTGCAGCTCTTCAAGGGCAACATCCTGATGGTCGGGCCGACCGGCTCGGGCAAGACCGCGATCGCGCAGGCGCTCGCTCGGCTGCTCGACGTGCCGTTCGTCGTCGCGGACGCCACCTGCCTGACTGAGGCGGGCTATGTCGGTGAGGACGTCGAGAGCATCATCAAGTCGCTGTGGATCGCCGCCGATCGAGACGTCGAGCGGGCAGGGCGCGGCATCGTCGTCATCGACGAGATCGACAAGATCGCGCGCAAGGGGGACGGCCCCTCGAGCACGCGAGACGTGGGCGGCGAGGGCGTGCAGCAGGCCCTGCTGAAGATGATCGAGAGCAGCAAGGTCACCATCTATCCCGATGGTGCCCGCTCGCGGCCCCAAAAAGAGATCATCCAAGTCGACACCACGAACATCCTGTTCATCCTGTGCGGGGCGTTCGTCGGCATCGAAAAGATCATTCAGCGGCGTCAGGCCGGCAAGTCGATCGGGTTTGGGGCCGAGGTACAGCCGCGCCAGAGCGACGCCGACTACAACCGCCTGATCCCGCACGTCACGTCCGAGGACTTCATCAAGTTCGGCTTGATCCCGGAGTTCATGGGCCGACTCCCGGTCACCGTGCCGTTTGAGTCGCTCACCGAGGACGCGCTCTACGAGATCCTGTGGAAGCCCAAGAACTCGCTGGTCAAGCAATACAAGAAGCTGTTTGAGCTCGAGAAGGTGAGCCTGCGGTTCACGCCCGAGGCCATGCGCGCCATCGTGCGTGAGGCCGTGACGCGAAAGAGCGGCGCCCGCGGCCTGCGCGCGATCACCGAAGAGATCATGCTCGACATCATGTACGAGCTGCCCGATATGGTGGACGTGCGCGAGTGCGTCATCCACGAGGGCGTCGTGCTCAAGCACGAGCCACCTCAGCTCGTCCCGGCCAAGAAGTCGGCCTGAGTCGGTCCCGGGCTTCGGAATCGTTCGAAGCCCTACAATGTCGGCTGAGGCGTGCGCTGCGAGGGCGTACGGTTCAGAACGACTGGTTCAGCCCGAAGCTGTAGCTCGTGCGCTGACCCGTACGGGTCTCAAAGTCGTACAGCGGGAGCGTCAGGTCGCTGCCGCGCGCGTTGTAGAGGCCGCTGCCCGTCGACATGCGAGCGCTGATGCCCGTCTTCTCGAGCAGGCGATACGACAGGCCGAGGCCGAAGTTGTGGCTGCCGAGGCCGCCCTGGGTCCCCGTCTGGGCGTACTGGCTCGTGAACTCGTCGTCCTTGCCCGTGGTGGTGAGCCACGAGTTGCTGATCCCGTAGCTGGCGCTGGCGCTCAGGTCCTTCACGATCTTGTAGCCGACCGAGAACGAGCCGCTCACGGAGTGCAGGGGCAGCGGGTCGCCCGTGTCCACGCCCGAGATGTCGCAGTTGTTTCGGGCGCTGTCGCACTCGATCTGGACAGTGGGGTTCTTCCAGATGCTGTAGTCCCAGCTTGCGCCGAGCGACAGGTTGAAGCCGCCGCCGCTCCAGCCCGCCGACAGGCTCGACCCCAGGCTGGTGATCGCGCCCGACGCTTGGCTGCCCTTGCTGGTGGGAATGCTCGCGCCCACGCCGCCGCTCAGGCCGATGCCCACGCCGGGGATCTTGTAAAACTCACCCACGCCGAGGCCGACAGAGACATCGCCCATCTCGGTCGCGTTGTTCGCGGTCTGCGAAGAGCCCGCGCCGCCGTAAGACTTCGACAGCGTCTTCGAGACGCCCGCGCCGACGTCGAGCGAGAGCAGGTCATTGAGCTGGTAGCCCAAGCCGACGTTGATGCTGCCGGACTGCGAGCCCAAGTCGGTCTGGCTCGACTCGGTGTTCGCGAAGTTCGCCTGGTTGAAGCGATAGCCGAGCGAAACACTGCCTGACAGGGGCCAAGGCTGCTCCTTGGCTTGCCCGATGTTGGGCTCCGCAGCCTTGGTGGCGTCCGTGGTGGACGGCTTGTCGGCCTCGGCCGCGTGCGCGAAGAGCGGCGCGGCGAGCACCAGGAGCGAAGTGCCCACGAACGGGCGGAGCGATACGAGCATTTAGGGACCCCCTCTGCCGAGAACGCACGCAGGCGTGGCAAGAAATATGCCGCAGAAACGTCAGGAAGTTAACAGCCTCGAAAAGATTCAGCCGCCGTCGCCGCCATCAAAGTCGCGGCGGCGACTGAGGGGTCGCCGGGCGGGGCGACCCGGTTTGCTCTGACCGCCCAAGCGCGCCAGGTCGATGAGCCTCTGGCGGACCAGGCTGTTGAACGAGCCGGCGGGGAATCGGCCACGCGGATCAAGCGCGCCCGCGACCTCGCCGGTGAGCAGGTCAATGGCCTCGTCAAGGTGGCGCACGGCCCAGATGTGAAACCGCCCCTGCTCGACCGCGCGCACGACATCGGGGTCGAGCTGCAGGTTCAGGCGGTTATCCGACGGGATCATCACGCCCTGTGTGCCGTCGAGCCCGCGCTGCTCGCACAGGCGGAAGAAGCCCTCGATCTTCTCGTTCACGCCGCCGATCGCGAGGATGCGCCCGCGCTGGTCGATGGCGCCCGTGATCGCGAGGCCCTGCGGGATGGGCACCTCGGCGAGCGCGCTCAGGAGCGCGAGGGCTTCGGCGGCCGAGGCGCTGTCGCCATCGAGTTCCTCGTGCAGCTGCTCAAAGGTGAGCGTGGCCGAGAGCGACAGCGGCTGCGAGGGCAGGTAGTGCGTGCGCAAATAGGCGGTGAGGATCAGCGTGCCCTTGTCGTGCAGGCGGCCGCTCAGCTCAACCTCACGCTCGATGCTGATCAGGCCGTCGTGACCGGGGGACACCGACGCCGAGATGCGGCAAGGCTGGCCGAAAGCGTGGTCGGCGAGGTCGAGGACCGTCAGTGCGTTTATCGCGCCGACGGCCTTGCCCGCGGTAGACACGTCCACGAGGCCGCAGTGGATCAAGCCATGCAGACGCTCCTCGGCGAGGCCATGGCGTCGCTTGCGCTCGACCATCGTGCGCTGCACGTCCTCGACCTCGACAGCGTCCCGCTCAGCCGCTTGAGCGTAGTGCGCGGCCTCACGGAGCACGTCCGTCACGTCGCTGAAGCGCGCCGACAGTCGGTCGCGGCGGTCCGCGAGGCGCACGCCATACTCCACGAGCGCGGCGAGGGCCGGATCGCTGATGGGGCGCATCTTCTCCTCTTCGGCCACGCGCCACGCGTGGTGGCAGTACAGGCCGATGTGGCGGTCGTCCCGCGGCATCTCGTCGTCGAAGTCCGCCTTGATCTTGAAGACGCGGCGGAACTCGTCTGTGCCCGTGTAGAGCATGCGGTACAGGTCGTCGTCGCCGACAGCGATGACCTTAACGTCGACGCGGATCGACTCCGGCTTGAGCGCGTTCGTGCCGCCGGGCGTCATGAACTGCTCGGGCGATTGAATCTCGAGCTCGCGGGTCTTGAGCACGCGCGTCAAGCCGCGCCAAACGCCCGCCTCGGTCACGGCGTCCGTCGCGTTGACGATCAGGTAGCCGCCGTCTGCGCGGAGCAGCGAGCCGGCCTTAATGTGCGTGTAGTCAACGTTGCCGCGGCTGTCCTCAGACGGCCGCTCCACCGTACCGAGTAGGTTCGTGAACGTCGGGAAGTTCTCGAAGACCACCGGCGTGCCCTTGATGCCGTCGTTGTCGAGCACGATGTTGATGCGCAGACGCCGAATGAGCTCGATGAGCTGCTCTTGCTGCTCACGCGAGGCTGCATTCTCCGGAGCTCCGGGCTCGTCCGACTCTCCGAAGAGGTCGAGGTGGTCCAGCAGCGCGGCGGTGACCTCGCCGAGCCACGGCTCGACGCCGTCGTAGGGGAACTGAACCTGAAAGTCGCCGAAGACGTCCTCGAGCGACTCGCGGACGGCGCTGACCTCGAACTCGTTGACCTCTTGCTGCATGCGGCGCGCCTCACGTCGGAGCTGCGCCAACGTGGCGCGCAGGTCCGCGCGCAGGGACTCATGCTTCGCCTCGAGTGCGTCCATGTTCTGCACGCGGGCCTTGCCGGTCGCCACGAGCTCGCGCAGCTCGTCGATGTCGATCGGCTTCTTGCGGTGAATGACGTAGATCTCGAGATGCGAGGCCTCGCCCACCTGCACCTGCGCGAGCTGAAAGCCCGCCTCGGCGCACGCGCGGTCGAAGTTGCTCAGCAGGCCGCGCTCCATGTCCTTGAAGCTCTCGGTCAGCTTCTCGCGGCGGCGCTCGACGTGCTCCGCGTCCAGCACGCGTGAGATCGTCTCAGGCAAGTCGACGACGATCGCCTCGAACTCCTTGCGGAGGGCGCGCGCGGTGCCGGCGGGCGTGCGCAGCAGGCGCGGCCGGTCGGGATCCGCGAAGTTGTGGACGTAGGCGTAGTCCCAGAGCGGCTTCTGACGCTGCGGCCGCTGCTTGAGCATGGCCCTCACGGTCGACATCTTGCCGGTGCCGGACGGCCCACACACGAACACGTTCGCGCCCGGGCTCTCGAGCGTGAGCCCAAGGCGCAGAGCGTCGATGGCGCGCGTCTGACCGATGAGGTTATTGTCCTCATGCGGTGCGTTTCGGTGCTGGGCGATCTGCCCAGTGTCGCAGCGCCAGCGCAGGACGTCTGGGCTCAGGCGACGCGGGTCCGAGGGCGGCGCCTCGCGATTTTCAGGGCTGTGGGCTGCGACGGGCGACGACTTCGACTTGGCCAAGGAGCGCCTCTTCCACGAATGTCCGCGCGTGAGCGCGTGGAAGGGGGGCGTTTACCCCAAGGTGGAGTCGGGGCGAAAGCCCAAACTCAGCCTCAGCGGGCGGCGACCATCTCGACTGCCGGCTCGTAGGCCTGCGTGACCGCGAAGGGCCGGCTCTCGACCCCGCCGATCCGGATGGTGCGGCCACCCGTGAGCAGGACGACGCCCTCGGCCACCGGGCCGGAGCGGTCCACCATGACCATGAGGATTTGGTCGGCGGGCACGTGCTGCGGAACCCAGCCGTACGTTGCCTGACCCGGCTCGGGGGCGACCTCGACGAGGACAGAGTCGGCGGCCGCGGGGCTGGCGACGAAGGCGAGGGCGAGGGCGAAGAAGGCGGTGACGGGGCGGAAGTGCTTCATGGGGACTCTCCATTCGGTAGCTGAGCCGTCCGCGGGGGACCTCTGGCTTTGCGTCCCACCCTCGCGGGTGGTTTGCCTGTTCGTGGGGACGCACCGTGCGTCTCGGATGGATAGCTTTGCAGGGGGCGTGCCAATAGGCTCCATAGCCTCTAAGTCAATGAAATCAAGGCGCCTTGAGCGGGCCCATCGGGCCAGCGTGAGTCTGGAAATACCCGCCATCATGGGCGCCGCGCTCCTGTCGCCCGCTTGGGGCGCGCTTTCGAGGCGATTCGAGACCGTCTGACCCATGGGTTTCTCGCTACCCATAGGGTCCGGCTCGACTTTGAGCGTGGGCGCGTGAATGATGGCGCGGTGTCCCGCATCCAACACCGCGGCGTCCCGATCGTTCCGCCCCAGGGGGAGTCCATCGACGCTCTCATCGATGCCGTCGACGAGACGGGCGCGGCGCGAAAGGTCTTTGCGTCTCTCGAGGGGCCCGCCCGCGAGATCCTCCGTGCGGTGGTCGCGGGGGCCTACATCGGCGGCATGCGAGACGGGGTCGACCGCGCGCTGGCTGCCGCGACGCCGGTCGTTACGCCCGAGAGCGCGGCCGGAGACGCCCTGCCGCAGCCGCTCAGCGACTTGGTGGCCACGAGCGCCCGAGGGGGGCGTGGGCCGGTGCAGTTCGTCGTCGAGAAGTTCCGCACCTCGGAGCTCACTCTGCCGGCGCTGCCTGAAGCCACTCAGCAGCTCAACCGGCTGCTTGCGAATCCCGACCACGATATCCTTCAAGTCATCGAGATCGTGCGCCGAGAGCCCGCGATGACCGCGCGGGTGATGCACGTCGCCTCGTCGCCTTACTACGCTGCGAGCGGGCGCGCGCCCCGGACCTTGCAGGAAGCCGTCGTACGCCTGGGTGCACGCGAGCTGTCTCGGCAGCTCCTCGCGCACTCGAACAAACGGTTGTTCGCGTTCAAGTGCAAGCGCCGCGAGGGGCAGTTGCGGGACGTGTGGCACCACGCGCTGGCGACAGCGCTGGTGACCGAAGAGCTGGCGCGCGACCTCGAGGGCACGAACCCCGCGTCTTTTTTTCTTCACGGACTGCTGCACGACATCGGGCGTGCGCTGCTCCTCCAAATCTTCGACGAGCTCGAGGCGGAGCAGCCCGAGCGTTTCTCGGGCGACGAGGTCGAGCGCACCATGGACGCGGTGCACGGGCAGTTTGGCTCCGCGGTCCTGCAGCGTTGGCGATTCGATGAGGCCTTTGTCGAGGTCGCGCTGTTTCACCACCAGCCGCAGAAGTCGTTTAGCCATATGCGGGCCGTCTCGGCGGTCGCGCTCGCGGACGCGATCGTGTGTCAGGCAGGCTTCGGCGATGAACACGCGGGGTACGCCGGCGTGCCGCTCGACGCGCACCCCAGCGCGCTGTTTCTCAATCTGCCGCCAGAGCGCCTCAAGGCGCTATCCGAGGGTGTCAAGCGTCAAATGGAGGCGATGTCCGACCTCATGTAGGCGTGAGGCGGGCGCGCAGCGCGTCGCTCAGGGTCCTGTCGGTGGACAGCGGGCGCGCATCGAGCGAGACAAGCGGTGCGATCGGGAGAAGCGCGTTCGTGACGAACACCTCGTCTGCGTGCAGGAGCGCGGCGGCTTCCAGAGGCGCTTCGACCGCTGCCACCCCAAAGCCCTGAGCGGCGGCCACCACGCGCGCCCGAGTCACGCCCGGCAGAATCCGCCCGTCGAGCGGCGGTGTCACCAGTTGGTCCCCAAAGCGCGCAAAGAGGCTCCAGGTGGCGCCCTCAAGCGCTGAGCCTGCAGCGTCGACGTACAAGGGCTCAAGCGGGGCGGCTTGCCGGTGCGCGCGACGGCGCTCCATCGCGCGGGTCGTCTTGTGCGCGCTCAGGACCCACCGTCTCGCCCGCACGCGCGCCGCGTGAACGCCGTCGCGTCGAGCCACCGTTTCGTCTGGAAGCGGCGCACACCACGCCCAAATGCGGCGCGCCTCGGTCGGGCGCGCGCCGCCCATGACCACGACGCGGAGAACGGATTCGGCCGACTGTGGTTCGTACCTCGCAAGGGCAGCGTGAGCAGCCCGCTCAAGACGCGCCTGAGCGATGGAGAGTCCGAGCGCGGCGCACGAGGTCAAGCAACGGGCGAGGTGTGCATCGAGCGCGATGGGTCGCGCTCCAACGACGCGCATCGTCTCGAACACGCCGTCATCCTGCCAGCCGCCGTCCGGCCAGCCCGGGAGAGGCGTGCCCCAGTCTGCGTCTGAGTCTGACAGCGGCAACGCTCTCTCCAACGAAGTCCAATCGGGCGGCGGTGCGCCTTGTCTCCCCGCGGGCGGGTTTGTACCATGCCGTACCCCGCGAGGTGTGCCGCCGCGTTGGCTGCACGCCTCCACCCCACGTGCTCGCGAGTGACGCTCCATGGACCAGGCCCTCGACTCGGATCGCTTGCTGCTCGAAGAGAACCCCCACGACCTCGAGGCGCTCGCGCGACTCGAGGCGGAGCTCTACAAGCGAAACGACTACGCTGGGCTGACTGCGATTCACGGCGAGCGTGCGAAGCGCCTCTCGTCCACTGACGCGGAGAGCGCGTGGGCTCGCTTTGTTCAAGCGCTCGAGCAGCGCGCAGAGGCCGCCGATGATCCGCTCGTGGAGTCGGACATCTGCCTCGCGCTCGGTCGAGTTCACGAAGAGCATCAAGGGCTCTACGACCAGGCGATGGTCCGCTATCAGCGGGCGTTCAAGCTGAACCCCCGGCAGGTCGAAGCGCTCCGGGCGGCGCGCGCGATCTACTGGCTGCAGGAGAACTGGAAGCTCGTCCTCCAGCTGTTCACCCTGGAACTCCAAGTGACCTCGGCGGCGGAGGGGCAGGCGGATCTCTACTTTCAGATGGCGGAGCTCTGCAGAGACCGCCTCGGAGAGACGGGTGACGCGGCCGCGTGCGCCCGCTCGGCGATGCGGCTCTCCCCCGACCATCCGCGCGCGGCAGAGTTCGAAAGCTTGGTCGCGAGCGCCGTGGGGCAAGCGCTCGCGGAGTTCGAGGCGCTCGTCGCGCAGGCGGAGGCGACGCGTGACCCTCGACAGCGCGTCGCGCTGCAGCTCAAGGCGGCGGAAGGCTGGGTCCAGCAGCAGCCCGACGACCCGCGCCTCGAGGCGCTTCTCCAGCAGGTACTCGCGACGGATCCGCGCAACGAGCAGGGGCGCGCGCTCTTGGACATGGCGCTGCAGCTCAGCGGTCGGTGGCGTGACCTGTCGATGATGCTCGAGGGGCGGATCGAGTCGACGCAGCGCAAGCCGGACCGATTGGCGCTCCTTCTCAAGCTCGCAGAGATTGCGCGCGGTCCGCTCGGCGACATCGAGACCGCTGCGCGGTGGTATCGCGAGGCGCTGAACCTTGAGCCGGGTGAGGGGACCGCGCTGGGCTTCTGCGTCGACTACTACAGCGACGCTTCGCGTTGGACTGACCTGGTGGCTGTCTACGAGGGCGCGCTGCGATCGCGTGCTCGGGCGGGCAGCGAAGGCGCGATGCTCGTGCAGATCGCGATGCTCCTGTGGAAGAAGGTCGGTGACCTTGAGCAGGCCGAGAACTATTTCAAGCGGGTCAAGCTCAACGATCCGAAGAACATCGCCATGCTCCAGTTCTACGCCGAGTACTACGCGGCGCAGAGCGACTGGAAGAAGCTGATCGCGACGCTCACGGCGCGCCAGCAGGTCGAGACCTCTGTGGAGGCGCGGGTCGACATCGGCCTTCGGATGGCTCAGGTCGCTGAGGACCAGCTCGAAAACCCCGAGAAGGCGATCGACACGTGGAAGTCGATCTTGAAGCTCAAGGCGGACTACGAACCCGCCCGCACCGCGCTCCGGCGCCTGTTCACGCAGACGCAGAAATGGAACGCGCTCCTCGAGTTCTTGAAGGAAGACCTGAACCTCGTCGTCGGTGACGACTCGGCCGCGAACGCGCGTCGAGTGAGCGTCTACTTGCAGATGATCGAGATCTATCGGGACCGCCTGAGCTTGGACGTCATGGTGGTCAACACCTACAATCAGGTGCTGCAGGTTGATCCGAACAACGCCGAGGCGCTCGACGCACTGGAGACGCGGTTCGAAGAGAGCGCGCGTTGGAACGACCTGATCGGCATCCTGAAGCGCCGCGCCGATGCCGCGCGTTCGTTCGGGGATGACGAGGGCTTCATCTCTCTTCAGCGTCGCATGGCGGTGCTCTGGACGGAGAAGTTCTCCAACCCCAATCAAGCGATCGCGCACCTAGAGGCGGTCCTTGAGCTTCGACCGTCGGACGACGCGGCGATCGCGCAGCTCATCGACACCTACCGGCACCGCAAGGATTGGCGCCCGCTGTTCTCGATCTATCGGCGTCAGCTCGACGTGCTCGACGGAGCGGCGCGAGTGGAGCGTCTGATCGAGATGGCGCGCATCGCCGCGGATCGGCTCGATGAGCGTGACGAGGCCATCGCGTTGTGGCGCGAGGTCATCGCGGCGGACCCGACCGAGGACAAGGCTTGGCAGGCCCTCGAGCAGCTCTTTCACAAGGCCGAGCGTTGGGCAGATCTCGCCCAGCTCTTCGCAGAGCAATCGGCACGCGTCGACGACGCGGGGGCGCGCGTCGGCTGGCTGAAGCGCCTCGGGAACGTCTATGCGGAGCGGCTGCACGACGAAGACCGCGCGGCGGAGACGTGGCGGGCGGTCTTGTCGGCCTCACCCGGTGATCTGCACGCCGAGAACTACCTGCGCGAGCTGTACCTGCGGCGCTCCGATTGGGACGCGGTTGAGGCGCTCTACGCAGAGCGGCGTGATTGGGATGGTCTGGTGCGTCTGCTCGCGGCACGCGCGGCCGAGAGCGGCGAGGTCAGCGTTCGGGTCGAACTCTATCGACGCATCGCTCGGGTCTGCGCGGTCGAGCTCAAAAACGAAGCGACCGCCATTGAGTGTTGGGAGCGGGTCCTGCGCGAGGACCCAGCGCAGACCGAGGCCGCGCAAATCCTCGCGCCCCACTATGCGCAAACCGAGCAGTGGGATGCGCTCGTCTACACGCTCGAGCTGATTCTCGCATACGAGCCTGAACGTCCCATCGACGTGATGACGGACCTCGCGCAGGTTCATGAGCAGCGACGCGGTGACTTGGCTCAGGCCTACCAGTACTGGGCGCGCGCGCTCACGCGGGCGCCAGAGACCCCGGAGCTGCTCGATGAGGCGCGACGGACCGCAGCGCTGGTCGGCCGCCAAGACGTGCTCTGTGAGCTGCTCGCGACGCTCTGCGAACAGCCGCTGCCTCCAACGGACGAAGCGCGCCTGCGGGGGGCGCTGGCCGAGATGTGCGCCGAGGACCTTGGACGCTTTGCAGACGCCGCGACTCACCTCGAGCGCGTCCGCGCGCTGCTCGGAGATCGCGACACCACGCTGGAGGCTCTGGTGGTCTTGTATCAGCGGAGCGCCGATTGGGATGCGCTGCTGAATACGCTCGAGGCGCAGCTTGAGCGCGCCTCGGCCGACGGTGAAAAGGTCAAAATCCTGCGTGATATCGCATCATTGCAGGAGAACACGCGCGACGATCCGAGCGCGGCACAGGGCGCCTTCGAACAGCTCTTGGTGCTGGACGAGCGAGACGTTGAGGCGTTGCGTGGGCTGCAGCGGCTCGCCGAGCGGGCCGGGGACGAGAGCGCCCTTGTCGGCTACCTCGAGGACGAGCTCGCGCTGGTCTCGGAGCCCAGCGCGCTGGCGGCGCTTCTGTACCGCATAGGGCAAATTGAGGAGCGCCGGGGGGCGAGCGAGAGCGCCCTCAATCGCTACGCGCGCGCTCTCGACCAGGTGCCAGACCACTCGGGCGCCATGAGCGCGCTTGAACAAGCGCTCAGCGGTCCATCGTCCGCAAGGGCGGCCGAGATTCTCGAACCGTTCATGCGGCTGTTCGAGCGGTGGTCGGGGCTCCGGCAGGTGCTTGAACTGCAGGTGGACGCGAGCGAGGACCCGAGCTTCCGCATGCGCGTCCTGCGCGAGGTCGCGACCCTCCGCGAAGAGCGTCTCTCGGACACCGCGGGCGCGTTCCAGACGTGGCAACGTCTGCTGCTTGAGGACCGTCAGGATGGCTCGGTCGTCGCATCACTCGAGCGGCTCGCGTCGGCGCTGAGCCTGTGGGAGCCGCTGGCTGAGCAGTACGCGACGTTCGCGCTCGGCGGGTCCCGCGCGGACGACGACATCGCGACCGCATCCGAGTTCAGCCGACGCCTCGTGCGTGTGCTCGAAGAACGCTTGGGGATGTCCGCGGCAGCGCGAACGCAGGTCGAGCGCATCATCGCCGCTCAGGGCGAGGACCCCGAGCTGCTCGATAGCCTTGACCGCTTGTCGGCGCGCCTCGAGGACTGGACTGCGGTCGTGGACGTTTGCGAGCGCAAGCTGGCGCTGCTCGAACTCCCAGAGGCGCGGATTCAGCTTCTGCATCGCCTCGCTGACCTCTACGAGGTCGTGCTCGAGCAACCCGAGCACGCGGTGGAGGCATATCGGCGCGTCGTCTCGGAAGACCCCGCACGAGCGACTGCGCTCGACGCACTCGACCGACTGTATCGCCACCTCGGGCGCTGGGACGAGCTCGCGAACTTGCTTCAGGTGCGTCTCGACGATGCGGACGATGCTGCACGGATGCCGCTCTCGTTTCAGCTCGCGACTGTGCTGGAGGCGCACCTCGGACGGGACGCCGAGGCCTTGGAGCGGTACGCAGACGTACTGGCGCTCTCGCCGGACCATGACCCGACGCTGGCGGCGTTGGCGCGACTGATCGAGCGTCAGGCAGGACCGGCTGGCGCTGAGTTGCGGCGACGGGCCTGTGACGTTCTGGAGCCGGTGTTCGTCGCTCGGGACGCTTGGGCGCATGAGGTCGCGCTGCTGCGGATTCGCCTCGACGACGCGGAATCTCCTGCGGACCGAGTGGCTCTGCGTCGCCGCATCGCTGCGCGGGTCGAGGCGGGGAGCGGCGATGCCGCGACCGCCTTCACGGAGAACCTCGCGGCGTTCGATGAGGCCTCGTCGGACGCTGCGATTCTGGAAGAACTTGAGCGGCTCGTGAGCGTGACCTCGGCGTGGCCGGAGTTCGTCGAAGCCCTGGAGCGCGCCTCGGCAAGCGAGCGTGCGGTCGACCTGGAGCCCGCATACCGTGCGCGCCTGTTGACGCTGTCCGCTCGCGCGCGCGCCGAGCAGCTCGGCGACCTATTGGGCGCGATCAGTGACTGGCGCCGGGTGCTCGAGGATTTGCCCGAGGAGCTCGAGGCGCTGCGCGCGCTGGATGCACTGTTTGAGCGGACTGGGCAGCCAGCCGAGCTCGTGGATGTGATTCGCCGCCGCGCTGCGCTCTGCGAAGACGCAGAGGCACGCGCCGCGATGATCATTCGGCTCGCGGAACTCCAAGAGACCGCGCTGCGGCGCATCGACGATGCGATCGACACCTTCGTCGGACTGCGCATGGAAGCGAGCGACACCGACGTCCGCGCGCACGCGGCGCTCGCGCGCCTGTACGCTGAGCTCGAGCGCTGGGACGCGCTCGTCGAAGTGCTGGAGGACTACGCTGAGCGAACGCCCGACCTCGATGAGCGGGCTGCGCTGCGGTTCAAGGCGGCGCAGGTGTATGAGGTTCGGCTTGGGCGTCCCGCGGAGGCCGTGCGGTGCGTGCGCGCGGTCTTGGATGATGCGCCGGGGGATACCAAGGCGCTCGCCGAGCTGGACCGTCTGCTGACGGCGATGGACGACGTGGTGGGTCTTGTGGAGGCGCTTGAGCTGCGCGCCGCGGCCGCTCAGGACGCCCCATCGCGACATGCGTTCGACGCACGGCGCGCTGCGATTCTGAGGGGGCCTCTGGGCGAGACGGAGCGGGCGATCGAGATTTACCGCTCGATCTTGGCCGAGACGCCCGACTTTTCGGATGCGCGCGCGGCGCTGGCCGAGCTGGTTGGCGAGCCCGCCCACCGGCTGCCCGTCTCGCAGATCCTTGCGCCTCTGTACGAGCATGACGCCGATTGGCCCGCGCTTCGCGCGCTGCTTGTCGAGGTCTTGCCGGACCTCGACACCGAGGCTGCGCGTATTGAGCGGCTCTTGGACATCGCCGCGCTCGACGAGGAGAAGCTCGGTGAGCCGGCGCGCGCGCTATCGGCCCGCGCGGACGCCTGGCGTCTTTCGGGCGCTGACGCAGCGCTCGAGCCCGAGCTTGAGCGCCTCGCAGGGGTCGTTGGGGCTTGGAGGCCGCTCCTCGACCTGCTCCTCGAAGGGATAGAGCTCTCTCCCGAGCGGACCGTCGCGCTGCGCATGAAGCGTGCGACGCTGCTGCGCGACGCGCTCAATGACATCGATGGCGCGATCGCGGAGTTGCGCGCGCTGCTCGAGGCAGAGCCGGAGTGCCTTGAGGCCCTCGACACCCTCGACGCCCTCTTCGGCCAGACGGGTCATGCCCTCGCGCGGATAGAGGTGATTGACCGCAAAGTCGCGCTCACGACCGACGATGCCGCTCAGGTCGCGCTGCTCCATCGCGTCGCGCGCCTCTACGAGCAAGACCTCTCGGACCTGTCGAACGCCGTCGAGACTCACCGTCGCGTCGTCTTGGTAGACCCGCAAGAGTCGACGTCTCTGGACGAGCTTGAGCGACTGCTCGCGCAGCTCGACCGCAGTGATGAGCTGGCCGCTGTCTTGGAGCATCGGGTTGGCCTCGCGACTTCGCCTGAAGCGCGTGTCACCATCGAGTTGAAGCTCGCAGCGGTCTGCGAGCGTGGCCTCCGCGACGGCCGCCGCGCCCTTGAACTCTACCGAGACGCCCTTGAGGCGGTGCCATCAAGCGGAGCGGCCCGAGTCGCGTTGCGGCGACTCTTCGATGACGTCGCCTTCGCGGAGGAGATTGGCCTCGAACGCGTGGCCGTCGCAGCAGCCCTGGAGCCGTGCTACCGCGCCGACAAGGATTGGGTCCGACTCGTGGATGTCCTCGAGGTTCAGCAGGCCGCTGAACCGGACGCGGTGACGCGGTTCGACGCGCTGCGCGAGCTTGTGGCGATCTACGAGTCGTACCTCTCGGACTCGGCGCGCGCGTTCGATGCGGCCGCCCGTGCGTTCGAGCTCCAGCCCGAGCATGCAGAAAATCGCGCGGCGCTGCGCCGCCTCGGTGAGGCCGCGCACGAGACCGACCGCCTCGCCGCTTGTCTAGATGCCGCAGCAGGCGACTCGAGCGACGCCGCTCTCAAAGCGACGCTCTTGCTCGAGCTCGGCCGCGTCCATGAGGCGCTTCGCAGTGACGACGGTGCGGCCCGGGCGGCCTTCGCAGAAGTGCTGGCGCTTGACCCCGAGAATGCAGCAGCGCTGAGCGCCCTGAACGACCTGTTCACGCGCACCGCCGCTTGGTCCGACCTCGTTCAGCTCTACTCAGAGCGCGCGGAGGCGACGTCGGACGCCGAGGAGAAGAAGGCGCTGCTCCTCAAGGTCTGTCAGCTCCTCGAGGACGTCCTTGAAGATATCGACCAGACGATCGTGACCTGGCGTCGAGTGCTCGACGTCGAGCCCGATTACGCGCCCGCGTTCCGAGCGCTTGAGCGTGACCTCACGCGGCAGGCGCGGTGGACAGAGTTGGCTGAGTTGCGGCGTGAAGAGCTGCAGCACGTCTCGGACTCCCCGAGACGTGCTGACTTGATGCATCGCCTCGCTGAGCTGCTCGACGGGCGACTCGACGAAACGGACGCCGCCATCGAGCAGTGGGCGACGCTCCTGAGCGACGAAGACCCTGCGTACGCGCCCGCCGTGCGGGGGTTGGAGCGCTTACTCCTGGAGCGCGCGCAGTCGGCGCCTGAGAGCCCGTCGCGACGCCGCATCGCCGAAATCTTGGAACCCGTCTACGAGGGCACGGCTGCCTGGCCCCAGTGGCTAGGGGTCCTTGAGGTTCAGCTCTCGTTCGAGCACGACCGTTGGCAGCGCATCGAGCGGCTCAGCCGGATCGCCGACGGATATGAAAACCGGGCCCGCGCGCTGCCCGCTGCCTTTGATGCATGGGTGCGCGCGTTCGAGTTGGACTTCGGCAACGCAGACATCGTGAAGTCACTCGACCGCCTCGCCGAGGCGACGGGATCGTGGGAGGCGCTGGTCGCCGCATACCGCAGCCAGCTCGACGCGATGAGTGACGTCGAATCGGCGGTGGCGCTCCGGTGCAAGGTTGCGCGGGTTCTCGACGAGCGGCTCGGCCGAGCTGCAGACGCGATCGGCGCCTTTCAACAGGTGCTCACGCTTGATGACGCGAACGCGGAGGCCATCGGCGCGCTGGAGCGACTTCTCGCTTCGGAGCGCCGGCCTGCCGAGCTTGTCGAGGTGCTCGTCCGCAAGGCTGAGGCGTCACGCGACGTGCTTGAGCGCAAGGAGCTTTACTACCGCGTGTGTGAGCTGTGCGAGGCGTCGCTGGGCGACATCGAGCGCGCAATCTCGACCTATCAGCGCGTGCTCGACGAGGACAGCGAAGACCAGAACGCCGTCGAAGCGCTCATTCGATTGTTCGAGCGCTCAGGCCAGTGGTCGCAGCTCGTCGGTGCTCTGAGAGAGAAGCTCGACTTGGCGAGCGACGCGTCTGCGCGCAAGCAGGTCATGTTCCGGATCGCGCGCGTCTGTGAAGAACATCTGAGCGATGTCGACGAGACGATTCAGACCTACCGCGCGGTCCTTGAGTTGGACCCGCAAGACAGGCTCGCCGTCGAGTCACTTGACCGCCTCTACAGCCACGAGGCTCGTTGGGGCGAGCTCGTAGACCTGCTCGAACAGGACCGCGCCTATCCGGCCGAAGACGCCGAGGCGCACGCGGATGCGATCGATCTCCGCATCGCCGACACGCTTGAGCGCCACCTCGGCCAGATCGACCAGGCCGTCGAGTTGTACGCAGAGCTTTTGGCTCGGCGTCCGGGTGAGCAAGCAGCCGTCGACGCGCTGGAGCGGATCGTCCGAGAACCTCAACATCGCCTCGCAGCTGCGAAGTGCCTTGAGGTCCACTACGCGGGTACGTTCGAATTCGAGCGACTCGGTCGAGCGCTCGAGGCGCAGCTCGTCGCCCTCGATGACCGCTCAGAGCGCGTCGAGGTACTCAAGCGTCTGGCGACTCTGCAAGCGGAGCAGTTGACCGACCAGCGCAGCGCCTTTGATACGTCGTTGAGGGCCTTTGAAGAGGACCCGAGCGACGAGATCGTGATCGTGACTCTCGAGCGCTTGGCGGATGAGCTGCAAGCACACGCCGCGCTGGCGCAGGCGTTCGAACGCCAAAGCAGCGAGTCGGTCGACGCGACGGTGGTCTCGAACGTCAAGCGTCGCTTCGCGCGTCTGTGCGAGGACAAACTCGCTGATCCTGAGCGAGCGGTGGCGGCGTGGGACGGCTTGCTGCGAGCCGATCCATACGATCGAGAGGCCTTGACCGCGCTCGACCGCCTGTACCAAGCCGCACAACGCTGGGATGCGCTGATCGAGGTGCTGCGACGCGAGATTGACCTCGGTGGCCAAGCCGATGAAGGCGATCTGCGGTTCAGGCTCGGCTATTTGCTTGAGGTCGTGCGGGGGGACTTGCCGGCCGCGCTGGATTTGTACCGCGGAATCCTGGTCGACCACCCCGAGCATGTGTACGCCGTCGAGGCGATGGAGCGCTTGGCTGTTCACGTCGAGCTGCGCGGTGCTATCGCCGAGATCTTGGAGCCGGTCTATCGGCACGCGGGCGCATTCGGCAAGCTGTGCGTGCTCGCGGAGATGCGAATCGAGCTCGCGACGAACGCGCGGGAGCGTGCCGAACTTTGGATGACGTCGGCCGAGCTCCGAGAGGGCAAGCTTCAGGACGCCGACGGCGCGCTTGAGTGCATGTTGCGCGCGTTCGAGGAGGCGCCCGAGGACGAGGACGTGCGAAAGCGCCTCGTGCGCGTTGCGACAGAGCGGGGCGCGTGGGCCCGACTCGCCGACGCCTTTGACGCGGTGAGGAGCCGCGTCTCTGACCCCGAGCTGCGCGTGAGCGACCTCCTCCAGGTCGCGGACTGGTCTCGTGGTCGTCTCCGAGACCCGCTCAGGGCCGCAGCGCGCTTCGTCGAGGTCCTGTCGATTGAGCCCGAGAACGCGCGAGCCCTCGACGCACTCGAAGAAATCTACGCAGACGCCGAGGTATGGCCGCGGCTTGCGGAGGTCTATCGACGCAAGGCTGACTTGGCGTTTGAAGCGGACGAGAAGCGGCAGCGTCTGGTTCAGCTCGCTGAGCTGTGCGCCGACCGACTCGGCGACGCGACACAGGCAGCCGCGGCTTGGGATGATGTTCTCGCCCTCGATCCGAGCGACAACGAAGCGCTGTCCGCGCTCGAGGCGCTCCACGAGATGCACGGAAACGGGCAGGCCCTCTTTGACACGCTGCGTCGTCGCACCGAGGCGACGTATGACGCCACCGAGCTCGCCGGTATCTACCGCCGCATGGCCGTGATCGCGCGAGACGATCTGGGGCGCCCCGCCGACGCAACCGAGGCACTTGAGAAGGTGCTCGAGTACGAACCCGACGACGCCAGCGTCTATGATGACCTCCGCGCGTTGTACGCGAACCAGCAGGACTGGGATCGGCTGCAAGATGTCCTGGTCAAGGCGCTCGCAGCGGCAGACTCAGACGACGCTCGGATGCCGCTCTTGGCCGCTTTGAGCGAGAACGCCGAGGTACGCTTGGGGCGCGTGGACACGGCGATTGAGTACCAGCGGCAGCGGCTATCAATCTCACCCGCCGACCACGGCGCAATGGACGCTCTGACGCGCCTGTATGCGTCGAGTGAGCGCTGGTTCGATCTCGTGGAGGCCCTCCGAGAGCACATCGAGACCCTCGACGCGGTGCGTGACCGCGGACGTTTGTTGGCACTGCGAACGCTGCTCGCGGACATCGCGCACTCGCACTTGCAGGATGCCGATACAGCGATCGAGTCGCTGAACGTCGTGCTCGACTTGGAGCCCGACAACGCGCGCGCGCTCACCGTCCTCGCGCAACTGTACGAGCGGAGCGGTGAGTGGTCGCGTTGCGCGGAGACGCTGACGCGGGCGCTCGCGCACGCTGCACCGGGTCAGGAGCGCGCAGACGCTCAGCGCCGGCTGGGTATCTTGTGCCTTGAGCGTCTCGACCGCCCGGAGGAGGCGCGGGCCGCCTTGGAGTCTGCGGTCGCTGAGTCGGGTGACGCACAAGCGCTCGACGCGCTGGTGCGCCTCTCTGAGGAGCAGCGCAACGACGCTGCGTTGTCCCAGTGGCTCGATGCGCGCGCTCGGCAGGTCAGTCGAGACACGAGCGCGCGTGCGGCTGACTGGGTGCGCCTCGCCACGCTACACGCCGCCGCGGGCGATGCAGCCCGGCGCATTGAATGTCTGGAAGCGGCCACGGCGCTCAACGGCCAAGACGCCCGCATCAGCGACGCGCTCCTCGAGGCCTATATCGCCGCGGGCCGTGCTTCGGACGCTGAGCCGGTGCTCCGTCGGACCGTTGAACGATTGAAAGCGGAGCGCCGCTTCAAAGAAGTCTTCCCCTACAACTTCCAGCTCGGTCGGGTCGCCGAAGAGCGCGGCGATGACTTGGCCGCCCTGGCTCTTTACCAAGAGTGCTTCGACTATGATGCGACGTATCTGCCCAACCTGATGCGCCTCGGCAAGCTGCTGTTTAAGCTCGAAATGTGGGACCGGTCGCTCAAGGTCTTCACGACCATGCTGCTGCACCAAAACAACATCGAGTCGGCGGAGCAGCGGGTCGAAATCTTCTATCATTTGGGTGTCTTGCGCCTGAAGACGGACGACGCTCGCAAGGCGAAGGACATGTTCAACCGCGCGCTCGGGATCGACCCCGACCACGCACCGAGCCGCGCCGCGCTCGAGTCGCTCTGAGAGGAAAACCGGATGTCTTCGTTCAAGGATCGCGCCTTCATCGGGGCGCTCTCGCTTCTGCCGCGCAATGCGTGGAGCCGCGGCATCGGGCGTCTCGCGCACATGCCGTTACCGGGTCCACTCGGCGCGTACAGCGTGCGGCGCTTCGCTGAGGGCTACGGCATCGACATGCAGGAGGCTGAGCACGACATCGAGGCTTATCCGACGATTGGCGCGCTGTTCACGCGGCGCCTTCGGCTCGGCGCCCGGGCGATTGACCGGCGCAAGGGCGTTGTGGTCTCACCCGCGGACGGCCGCATCTTGAACTTCGGTCGTATCGAGCAGGGCACTCTGGTGCAGGCGAAGGGCCGCCACTATCGGGTCGCCGAGCTCCTCGGGGACGCAGCGCTCGGCGCTCACTTCGAGGGGGGGGCGTTCGCGACGGTGTACCTCAGCCCGCGCAACTACCACCGCGTTCACCACCCGTGCGAGGGCAAGATCACGCTGGCGCGTCACATCCCGGGGCACCTGTGGCCTGTGAATCGTGCAGCGGTTGAGAACGTGGACGACCTCTTCTGCGTCAACGAGCGCCTCGTGACGCTGGTCGAGGGGCCGCTTGGTCGCGTCGCGACCGTGATGGTGGGCGCGACCTCGGTGGGGGACATCACCGCGGCCTATGATGAGAGCTTGGAGACGAACCGCGGCGGTGCGGGTACGCTGAAGCGCTACGAGCCCATGATCGACGTGGGCCGAGGGGATGAACTGGGGACGTTTCACCTCGGCTCGACTGCGGTCGTCGTCTTCGAGGCGCGCGACCTCACGTTCGAGGCTCTCGAGCCGGACCAGCCCATCCGAATGGGCCAAGCGTTGGCGCGCAGCGCCGCGCAAAAGTAGGGTGCTCACTGCGGGCGTGCTAGTATCGCCTTGGAACTCGGGGGGACGGTTTGGGTCGACGACGACGAGACACGGGGAGCCTCGATGAGGCGATGACGGACGACTCTGTAGACGTCAGTCCTGCGCCGACGGAACCACCCGTGGTCAGCGCGCAAGGCACGCCGCTCGCGGCGGTCATCAAGCGACGCAAAGGCAGGGGCGCGACGACTGAGCCGTTACCAGTCGCCGTGGGCTCGTCGGCAGAGCCGACTTGGGATGTCATCCTGACCGATGCGTTCCGCGTCGACCCGGGGGCGGCCCAGCCCGAGACTGAGTCCGCGCTGATGAGTGTCGCCGAGGCGCCGCCGGCGGTCGCCTCCGAGGCCCCGCCGCCTGTTGCCTTCGCTGCACCGCCGCCGCCGCCGCAGCCCGCTGTGGCGTCTCCGCCGCCGCTTCCGTCGGAAGCGACCCTGCCAACGGCGGACATCGACCTGGACTTTGTCGAGGACAGCATCGAGGTCCCCGACGACACAGAACCGGGCTCACGCGTTGATCTGCGGGATTTTCCAGTCGATATCGACCCCGGGACCGCGGTCGATGCCGTGCTTGGGTTCGCCCGCCACAACGCAGCCGTCAAGCGCACGCCCAGCGCGGGCGCGTGGTTCTCAGAGCTCTTCAACGCGGACTTCTTTCTTGGGGCCCCAGCGACCTCGAGCGCTCACACGGAGCGCGAGGCGGAGTTCATCGCGCGCGCCCTCGGTGTCGCGTCGGGCGGCCGCCTCTTGGACCTGGCCTGCGGATATGGCCGCCACGCAATCGCGCTCGCAGCCCGCGGCTACGACCTCGTGGGGCTCGACCTGAGCCTCGACATGCTGAAGGCCGCGCTCGCGCGCGCTCAGAAAGCCTCACTCGCGATTAAGTTCGTGCATGGTGACATGCGCGATCTGAACTTTCAGCAGGTCTTCGACGGCGCGTACTGCGTCGACACCAGCTTCGGCTACTTCTCGGAGCCGGAGAACCTGATGGTCTTGCGCGGGCTGAGTGACGCCCTCAAGTCAGGTGGCCGTTTGCTGCTCGACGTCGCCAACCGTGACTACTGTCTCAAGAGCGTCCCGACGCGCAACTGGTGGGAGGGCGACGGCTGCCTCGTCCAAGAAGACGTGGAGTTCGACTACGTCGCGAGCCGAGTCGCCATCAAGCGGTTCTCGGTCTTTGCAGACGGTACGCAGCAGGAGAGCAACATCTCGGTGCGGCTCTATGCCCTTCACGAGCTCACCCGCATGCTGCAGGTGGCGGGCTTTGAAATCCGAGAGGTCTCAGGTCACCGGCATACGCCTGGCGCGTTCTTCGGCGCGGAGAGCGCTCGCCTGATGGTCGTCGCTCAGAAGCCTTAGCGGCGCTTCTTGGCGTCCTTCGGGTCAGGCAAGACGAGCCCTTCTGCGCTCTCGAAGACCATCAGCCCAATTGAGGCGACGAACCCGTCTTGGGTGCGCTGGTCGAACGTCCCGGTGACGACGTACTCCTTGCCCGCTTCGAGGGCTTCGTTGACGGTCTCCGTCAAGCCCGCCAGCAAGAGCTTTTTGTCGCCGCCCGCGGGCGTGTCTGCGAGGTAGCCGTGCGGGTGTTGGCACCGCTTCGCATCCTTCGGGCACTCGTACTTTTCGACGAGAAAGCCCCGGACGACGACCTTCTGGCCGAAGTACTTCTCTCGACGCGTCATGAGCCCGTCGACGCGCATCTTCCCGTCTGGATGCGTCTCGGGCGGCAGCGAGCCCTCAAGTTTTTGGGCGGGGGGCAAATCGACCCGCGCCGGCGGCAGATTCGACGCGAGCGCCGGCGCCTCGAAGTCCTCCACCTTGGGCGGCTCAGGCGGCTTACACGCCCCTGTCGCGAGGCTGCTCGCAACCAGTAGAGCGGCGCAAAGGACTCCGAGGGGGCTCTTACGCGTCATTTCGGGCGACCTCCAAACGAATGGACTTTGAGCCGAGGCGCTCCCCGGCGACGGCTTGCACGACATCGTTCGCGAACTCACTCGCGACCTCGAAGTAGCTGTGACGCGGCTTGAGCTCCAGAGCATCGAAGTCTTCGACGTCGAGGCCGGCCAGATCGGCGAGGCGCTCCGCCAAGCTCGCCTCGTCGAGGCGGTCGTCGCGTCCGATGTTGATCCAGATCCGGGTGCGGCCAGGCCGCGGCGCTGGACGGCTCCGCGGCGCGGGGGCGGCAGGGGCAGGCGGCGCGACCGGGGCAGGCGGTGTGGGCGCGGCAGGCGCAGTGCGGGGCGCGGCCACGCGAGGTTCAGCCACCCGTGCAGTGGGTGAGGGCGCGGGCGTAGGGCGCGTCGGGGTGGCGGTGACAGCCCGGGTAGGCCCGCCGCCGCCCCACTCAATCTCGGCTCGCTCAACGGGCTGCGTCGCCCCGCCCCGCAGGGCGAGCAGCGCTTCAATCACCTCGGCGGCGTCGTCGCGCTCCAGAATGCGGAGCGCGAGCGCCTTTCGTGCCGGATCGCGACCCATCGCGTCTGCTGCAGCGTCCAAGATCTCACTCACGCCCACGTCTGTGCGTCGCTCCGCTCGCTTCACTTCGATCTCCGCCTGCGTGGGCACGCTGCGCTCCTGCAGCGCGACCTTGTAGATTTTCTTGAGTTGGTACGACACGCCGATCTCTCGGGGACCGATCAGGCTGATCGCCGTACCGCTAAGGCCCGCCCGACCGGTTCGACCCGTTCGGTGAATGTACACCTCGGGGGACTCGGGCAGGGTGTAGTTCACGACGTGCGACAGCGCGCTGATGTCGATGCCGCGCGCGGCGATGTCCGTGGCGACGAGGAACCGCAGCGACTTATCTTTGGTCGCCGCCATGATCTTCTCGCGGTCGCGCTGCGGCAGATCACCGTTCAGGTAGTCCGCACCGTAGCCCTGTCGCTTGAGGAAGGTCGCGAGCATTTCGCTGTCTGCCCGCGTGTTCGCGAAGATCAAGGCGTTCTCAGGGTTCTCGAACTCCAAGACCTTGACGAGGTCCTTTTGACGGCCGACGCCGCTCACCATGTAGTAGTGGTGCTCGACGCCGTCGGAGGCGACGCTCTGGTCGATCAGGCTCAGGAACTCTGGCTCGCGCATGTAGCGGCGACCGTAGCTCTTGATGTCCTCGGGGATCGTCGCCGAGAACAGGAGCGTCTGACGCTTCGCTGGCACGAACGACATGACTTGCTCAAGCTCCCGCGCGAAGCCTTGGCTCAGCATCTCGTCCGCCTCGTCGAGGACGAGGACCTCGAGGCCGGCGAGCTTGAGCGTGCCGCGCCGCAGGTGGTCGAGCACGCGGCCGGGCGTGCCGGCGACGATGTTCGCTGAGCGCAGCTCGGTCACCTGACGGTCCATGGGCGCACCGCCGTAGACGGCCGCGGTCTGGACGCTGTGGTTCGCGCCGTAGCGAAGGCACTCGTCCGCGACCTGACGCGCGAGCTCGCGCGTCGGCACAAGAATCAGCGCGCGGACGCCCTTGCCGGGGCGCTCTCCAAAGCGCTCCAGAATCGGGATGCCGAAGGCGGCGGTCTTTCCGGTGCCGGTCTGCGACTGAACCATCACGTCGCTGCCGGTCTTTACCCGCGGGATCGCCGCCGCTTGAACGGGGGTCGGGGTGGTGAACCCGATCGCGTTTAGCGCGTCGAGCATCGGAGGGCTCAAGTCGAGCGCCTCAAAGGTGGTCACGGTCATCAGGTGTCTTTGTTTCTGGGCGCGAACGTGGGCGCCGAAGTCAAGGGGTCAGGGCATCGAGCAGGCGGTCGAAGACGGCGCGCACGCGCGGGAGCGCCTGCGGGCCGACCGAGTTCGTCTCCTCGTAGTGGTCACCGTCCGCCTGCGTGAAGTAGGGCGCGGAGGGGTGCAGTTCGTAGTCGTACTCAGGCACCAAGTAGCCGATCTCGTCGTTCGCGAGCCCAAGCGGCCACCGATAGTCGCCCGGCAGGCGGTCGCTCAGGTAGGGGCCGACCGGCGCCTCGTCGAGCGGGGGTGGGTTGGGGTTGTTGGGGTCAACGACGGGTCGCCCGAACGCCTTTGAGCCGTCGAAACCACCGATGGCGACCTCGGGAAAGAGCTCGCCGGGGAGCGTGTAAAGCGTGACCGGACCCAGGCGCATCAGCGCCATTTCTGTCTCTAGGTGGGGCGTGTTGCACACGTCGATCGGTCGAGCAGGATCGTAGAAGCTGCTGACGCGCGCGAAGAGGTTGATGAGGATGGCGATGTGAAAGACTCGATTCTCCACGGGCACGAAGAAGGGCGCGCGCACCACGCTGAGCGCGGTGGCGTCGGCCGGAACCCGCTCGGCGTCGCGAAGGGCAGCGAGCGCGACCTGTGCGATCCGCCAGCCAATGACGTCCGCACGGAAGAAGCTGTAGTTGCGGACCTCTTGACCCTGCTTGTCGTCAACGCGGACGCCGAGCGGGGTCATCAGGCCGCCGACCGTGCCCTGCACATACACCGCGACGCCGCCCAAGCCTGACTGGGCGTCAGTGGCGACCGTGTCCGGTATACCCGACTCGAGACCCTCGCGGATCGCGTGGGCGAAGTCGCTCGTGATGAGGTTGTTGACGTCGCTCATGGCTTCGGGGTGGTTACCCCATGTCACGAGCGTCGCGATGGTCGCCTGGTCCATCGCGTCCGTGAAGCGAACGACGCCGACCGTATCGTTGATGACCTGAGGGTCTCGCGAGTCTCGCACCAAGCCCTGCGCCCCCGAGAATCCCTCGGCTGCGCGCATCTCGGCGGGTTGAAGGGCCGCCGCGGCGTTGGCGATGGAACGGGCGGTCCGCTCGATGAGGTTCGCCATGTAGCGCGGATTGACGCCGCTCTTCGTGGGGATGTTGACCTCGGGATCCACTTCGCCCGTCCACTGGCCCATCGTGTCTGGCGCCTCGTGCACGTGAGTGGCGGAGACCATCATGTAGTCCACGTCCAAGTCGGGCCGCTCCGCCGCGAGCAACTCAGCGGCGCGCTCGCGGATAAGCACGACGTCGTCGTAGAAGAGCCCTACGGCGTCCACCGACGTGATGGTCATCAGCGTGTCGCCGTTTTCAACTGCGACCGTGCGTGCCCACAGGGGGTCTCGCACGCCGGTCGCCGGGCGATTGCTGGAGAATCCGGCGAGCCACAGGCCGTCGAACTTGCCGTTGCCCTCGCCCTCGTCGCCCGTGCCGCACACATTGTCGATGCCGCAGTCTGCGTAGTAGTCGTAGACGGGCGTGCCGTCCTCTCGGCGGTCGCCTTCGGTGCCGTCCGCGTCCGGGCCGACGTACCCCTCGTCACCGGGGCACAGGCGGTCGGTGCCGCAGTTCTTCAGGAAGTCGCGGTCGAGCACGCCGCAGTGTCCCTGACCGTCGCCCTGCGCCTCGTTGCACGCGTCGAAGGTCTCAAGGTACTCGGACCTTGGGACTTCGAACTGCAAATCGGTCAGCGACTGCTTATCAGCGCCCACGCGCAACGTGCCACCCGCGGCAGTGGGGCAGCCTAGGTCACCCGGACACCGAAGGTTGACTTGCGGGTCGAAGGGGGGGGGACCGCACGGTGGCTGACTCGGCGGAGCATCCGGGGTGTCGGGCGCCGCATCGACGACAGGCGCAGCGTCTACCGAAGTGTCGGCTGCGGGGCCGGCATCGAGCGGGGGCGCGGGGCCATCGGCCTGTGGCGACGAGTCCACGACCGCGCGCTCGAAGGGCTGGAGCGATGCGTCTTCTGGGATCAGGCACCCCGCGACGAGCGCGGCAGAGCAGACGAGCGGCGCGGCGAGCGCGCGCGTCACGGAGAGCTTGGTCATGAATTCACCGGTAGGGGGGTTCGACGTCGAACGGCTGACGCCCTGACGGGCTCAGGATCACGAGCGCGTTAGGCACCAAGAAGAAGCGAGTGAAGTTCACAGTCTTGAGGACGCGCGCGTCCGAAGGCCCTTGCCACGCAACCGCGACTACGCCCTGCGGGCCGGGCGGCGTGTCCAAGTTCGCATAAGTCGCGTCCGTGTTCGTGAACTTGAGTCCCGGTTGCGGGAGGGTGTCATCCGGGTTCCCGTTGAAGTAGGTCGTTCGCGCACCGGGTGCGTGGAAGCCGACCGCCGCGTTCACCACCGGGCG
>Ga0164295_10000523_pt1 | contig 32789 bp, 18 predicted proteins | sample GEODES006metaG_FD_111798 | JGI IMG/M metagenome (GOLD analysis project Ga0164295, IMG submission 111798) | Oligotrophic lake water microbial communities from Sparkling Lake, Wisconsin, USA - GEODES006 metaG | ecosystem: Environmental > Aquatic > Freshwater > Lake | place: USA: Sparkling Lake... | reverse complement strand
GCCGCCGCGGCCGCCGGGCCGCTCGCCGGCGTGCTCGCGTTCGAGACGAACGAGCTCGTCAGCTCGGACTTCATCGGCTCGCACTTCAGCAGCATCGTGGACGCCGCGAACACCAAGGTCATCGGCGAGCGCATGGTCAAGGTGCTGTCGTGGTACGACAATGAGTGGGGCTTCTCCTGCCGCATGGTCGACCTGAGCCGGCTCTTCTTGGGCCTGCCCCGCGCGAAGTTCTGAGCGATGACGACCGCGACCCGCCCCACCCGCAAGAGCGCCCTCCCCCTGATCGACACCCTCGAGCTCGCGGGTAAGCGCGTGTTCATCCGCGTCGACTTCAACGTGCCGCTCGAGGGCGGCAAGGTCGCGGACGACAGCCGCATTCGCGCGGCGCTGCCCACGATTCAGTACGCGCTGGACCAAGGCGCGCGGCTGATTCTCGCGAGCCACCTTGGCCGGCCTAAGGGCGCTGACCCGAGCCAATCGCTCGCGCCCGCGGGTGAGGTCCTCGCTGACCTGCTCAAGCGCGAGGTGCTGCTCTCGGACGCGCCGGTTGGCGATGGCCCGACGAAGCTCGTGCGCGACCTGCGCGACGGGCAGATCCTGATGCTGGAAAACGTGCGCTTCAATGAGGGCGAGGAGAAGAACGACGACGCGTTCGCGCGACAGCTCGCCGCCCTGTGCGACGTGTACGTGAACGACGCGTTCGGCGCGGCGCATCGGGCGCACGCAAGCACGGCCGGCATCGCGGCGCATGTGCGGGTCAAGGCCGCCGGCTTCTTGATGGCAGACGAGGTCGACGCCCTGACAAAGCTGCTCGCTCAGCCTCGCTCGGGCTTCGTGGCCGTGCTCGGTGGCGCGAAGGTGAGCGACAAGATCGCCGTGATCGAGCGCATGCTCGGCAAGGTCGAGACGCTCATGATCGGCGGCGCGATGGCCTATACGTTCCTCGCGGCGCAGGGCAAGCGCACCGGCGCCAGCCGACTGGAGCAAGCGCACATCCGCACGGCGCTCGATATTCTTGGCGCAGCGCAGAAGCGCGGTGTCGAGGTGCTTCTGCCCACGGACCACGGCGCGGCCGAGCGCTTCGACGCGCACGCTGCGCGGATCAATGTGCCCAACGTCGACATTCCCGAGGGCCTCATGGGGCTTGATCTGGGGCCAGCAACCCAGGGCACCTACGCAGCGAAGTTGGCGGGCGCGAAGACCGTCTTCTGGAACGGCCCGATGGGCGTGTTCGAGTGGCCGACCTTCGCCGCGGGCACAACAGCCGTGGCGCGGGCGATCGCGGGGTCTAAGGCGTATTCGCTGGTCGGCGGCGGCGACTCCGTCCGCGCCGTGAACGAGGCGGGCGTGGCTGCTCGAATCAGCCACATCTCCACGGGCGGCGGCGCGAGCCTTGAGTTCATCGAGGGCCGCGACATGCCCGGCTTGGCCGCCATTGGCTGGAAGCGCTGAGATGCACCCCACGACACGCCGCCCGATCTTGGCCGGGAACTGGAAGATGCACCTGGACCTCGCCGCTGGCCTCGCGCTGGCGAGCGAAATCCGCAATCGATGCAGTCGTCTACGTTCGGTCGACGTTGTCGTCGCGCCGGTCGCGCTCGCGGTCTACCCCATCGCGCAGCGCCTGGCCGACAGCCACATCGGCGTGGCAGCCCAGAACTGTCACTCCGCAGCTCGCGGGGCGTTCACGGGCGAGCTCGCGCCAGCACAGATTAAGGACGCAGGCGCAGGCTACGTGATCATCGGCCACAGCGAGCGCCGACAGTTCTTCGGCGAGACGGACGAGGGCGTCGGCAAGAAGGTCCGCGCCGCCCTCGACGCGGCGCTCGTCCCGATTGCTTGCATCGGCGAGACCCTCGCGGAGCGCGAGGCCAACCGAACACTCGAGGTCGTCACGCGTCAGCTCGACGCTGCGGTCGCCGCGGTGAGCAACGACGAGGCGCCCACGGTCGTCATCGCGTACGAGCCCGTGTGGGCGATCGGCACCGGTCGGACCGCAACACCCGCCCAAGCGCAAGAGGTTCACGCGGCGATCCGCGCGCGCCTCGGCGAGCGCTTCGGCCGCGACGTGGCAGAGCGCATCCGGCTCCAGTACGGCGGCAGCGTCAAGGCGGACAACATCGCCGCGCTGATGTCCGAGGCAGACATCGACGGCGCGCTCGTCGGCGGCGCGAGCCTTGAGGCTGAGTCTTTCATCTCCATTGTCACCCAAACGGCTGAGCTCGCGCAGGGCCGCCCCAGTTGAAGGCGTAAAGAGACATGTTCGAAGGCATCGTGACGGTCATCCACGTGATCGTGGCTGTTTTTCTCGTGCTCGTGGTGTTGCTGCAGGCGGGCCGCGGCGGCGGCGTCAGCGGGGCGTTCGGCGGCGGTGCCGGCGCCGCGCTGGGGCAGGCGTCGGCGACCAACATTCTGACCAAGCTCACCGCCATCTCGGCCGGCATCTTCATGGTGACCTGCATGACGCTGGCGGTGCTGTCGACGCCTTCTACGGACGACCCGACGCGCAAGCTCGCGGAGCAGCAGAACGCCGAGATCGACGCCAAACTGGCGGCGCCTGCGTCCGAGGCCGCGCCTGCGTCCGAGGCCGCGCCTGCGTCCGAGGCCGCGCCGGGCACGACGCCCTGACGTCCACGCAGACGGCAGAAACAAAAAAGCCCCGTCGGTGTGTCCGGCGGGGCTTTTTTGTTTTGGAGTGCGAAGGGGGGGACTCGAACCCCCACGATCTTGCGACCGCTAGCACCTCAAGCTAGTGCGTCTACCAATTCCGCCACCTTCGCGTGGGGCCGCTGGTGTCTCATAACACGCCCCCGGCGTCAAGCCTCGTGCACAAAAAAAGGAGCGGGCGCTGCGAGAAGCAACGTCGCGACTCCGCCCGCCTCAGTTGGTCTCGGCTGTCGTCGGGTGCTATAGTCCCCGCCTCTGTGTTGAGGCGACGCGAGGTCTTCAAACTCGATGCTGATTTGTTCGCAGTGCCAGACGCTCAACGACACCGGGGCCCAGCGATGTGCAGGCTGCGGCGCCGTTCTGGATGACGACGCCGCCCTCTCGAGCGACCCCTTTATCGGTCGCCTGGTCGCGGACCGATTTTTGCTCCACGCTCTCCTGGGCTCAGGTGACCTCGGCCTCGTCTATCGCGCCACCGACGCGCAGTCGGGCGCTGAGGTCGCCGTCAAGCTCATTCATCCCGACGTCTCAGCCACGATCGGCGAGCGCTTGCTCCGCTCCGCTGCCGCCATCTCGCAAGTGCGGCACCCGAAGCTCGGCGCCGTGATCTCGGCGTCGCGCGAGCCGGACGGGACGCTCTTCATCGCGAGTGAGTTCATCCCCGGGCAGACGCTCAAGGTGCTGCTCGAGCGCAACGGCCCCCTCGGCCCGCGGCGCGCGGCGGACATTCTCTTTCAGCTCTGCAGCGCGCTCGCGCCGATTCATCGCCTCGGCCGACCGCACGCGAACCTCAAGCCAGAGAACGTCTTCCTCTCGGAGACGAACGGGCAAGCAGATTTCGTGCAGATTTGCGACGTCGGCGTGCCCGACCTATTCGGCGCACGCAAGGGCCCCGCGGGCCAAGTCGTCATCGGCAGCCCCAAGTTCTTCAGCCCCGAGCAAGCGCAGGGCCAAGCGGCGACCGTCCACTCGGACCAGTTCACGCTCGGCATCATCGCCTACCAGCTCCTGACGGGCGCGCTGCCGTTCTTTGGTGCGACCCCAGACCAGCTCTTGGCCGCCATCTCAGCGGGGACACCTGTGCCCGTCAGCCGGCGGGTTCCGGGCGTGCAGTTGCCGCCTAAGCTCGAAGAGACGATCAACCGCTGCCTTTCTAAGGCGCCCCAAGCACGCTACGCGGACTTGCGCGCGCTCGCGACAGACGTGGCGGCCGTGATCAAGGGCACTCAGTCCGAGGCCGCGCCGCCCCGGAAAAAGGCGTTCGTACAGGCGTCCACCGTCATGGCAGACCCCGCCTCGCTCGGCGCGTTCATGCCAAGCGCAGAGAGCATCGACGACGACGAGGACGGGCAGACGCGCGTCGGGGGCCTCGGCGACGGGCAGCCGACGCCATCGCCCGACTCGCTGTACGCGCACGCGATCACGCCGGCGGTGTCCGCTGGGCAGTTCAAGACGAGCCCGATCACGCGGCCATCGCCCGCCGTGCCGGTCTACGCGACGCCTCCGGTTGCGAGCACCCCGCCCCGACCGCCGACGCAGAACGACATGGCGAGCGTCCCCGCGCCGCTGATGGCGACCGGGGCGCTTGACTCGGCTGACTTGGCAGGCGCCCTCGAGGCGGCGCTTGAGAGCGTGGGCGCGAGCGGCTCGAAGCCCCAGATTCAGGTGCCCTCTCCCAGCCACCCGCATGCCCCGGCCTTCGCGGACGACCTCGAGGCGGCATTGGCGGCGGCTGAGGCTGAGGTGAGCGGCACCCCCGCGAGCGCGCCACCCCGCCGCGTGCCGGAGCCGGACGCGTTCGGTCGGGGCGCGCTCCAGGGACTCGGGGAGTCTGCCGCAGGCGCCGCCGCTGCGTTGCAGAGCGCTCAGGGCACGCGGCCGTCTTCCCCGCCCGCCCCTCGCTACACCCAAGAAATCATGTCGGCCATCGATGAGGAGCTCGTCGATGCCAGCGTGAGCGTGCCGGCGAGTCATCTCAGCTCCGCTCTGGCAGACGCGGCCACTGCCCTCCCGCCTCCGCCGCCACGGATCACCTCAGAGGGTCAGCCCGCGTTCAGACCGCCCGTCGTGGCAGCGCGGCGTCGCCGAACCGCGACGCTCGCCATCGTCGCAGTCGTCGCCGCCATCGCCGTGGGCGTGCTCTTGTTCTGGCTGACCACGGGCTCTTCGAGCGACGCAGAGGACGCGCAACCCTCGAGCGCTGCGACTCGCATGCCGCAGAGCGCTGCCGCGGTCACTGCGCCTGTCTCCGTGTCGTCTGAAGCCGCTGCGCCGGCTTCCGTGCAGGCGAGCACCGCACCGAAGGCCAACCCGGACGACGATCTGCCCGCTGCGGTGAAGGCGCAGATTCGCATGCAGGAGGAAGAGCGCCGCAAGGCAGAGGCCGCGCGTCAAGCAGGCCAGGTCGCACGGCTCCCTGTCCCCGTGACCGTCTACTTGGTCTCGGATCCGCCCGGCGCCACGGTACTCAAGGGCGATACGGTCATCGGCATGTCTCCGATGGAGGAGATCCTCGATTCGGCCGCAGGCGTGGCCTACACGTTCCGCCGCGCTGGGTTCGACGACATCAAGCTCGGCGCCGATCCGACTCGACCGGACGCGGACAACGCCCTGCGCTTGACCGCGCGCTTCGGCAAGGCCGCCCAGCCCGCGAGCGCCGCGTCGCCGGCCCCGGCGACCGCTGCGCCCACCGCAGCGCCCGCGCCGAAGAAGCCCTCCGCCGCCCCTGTCGCGCCAAAGCCCAAGCCGACGCCGAAGCCGAAGCCCAAGCCCGCCGAGATCGAAGAGGACCCCTTCGAGTGACAACGTCCGCGCCCCAAGTGGCGCGGAACGCGATGGCTCGGGTAGATTACGGCGTCGGCCACGGGGGCCGGAATGTCGTCGCGGGGGCTCTGCATGCGCTTGAGTCGATGGGGTTTCGGGGTGCTGTGTGCGTGGTTGGCGCTGACGCCCGTGTGGCTCACGCCACGCGACGCCGCGGCGCAAGAGGATGCCGCGAAGGAGAAGGCGAAGGAGATCTTCGCGCGCGGGAAGGCCGACTACGACGCGGGTCGATTCGTCGAGGCGCTCGCCGCTTTCCAGGAGGCCTACGCGACGAAGCCCGTCCCGATGTTGCTGAAGATCATCGCGCAGACGCACGAAGCGCTCGATAACCTGCCCGCGGCGGTCGACTCCTATGCCCAGTACCAAGGCTCCAACCCGAAGGACGCCGACAAGATCGCAGAGAAGCTCGACGCCCTCCGCAAGGTCTTGGCAGCTTCTTGGGCAACAGTCGACCTCACGAGCGAGCCCACGGGCGCCGAGGTGTGGCTCAACAAGAAGTCCGGACCGGCCCGCGGCACGACGCCCATGAAGCTGCAGCTCCCGGCGGGCACACAGACGCTCGTGCTTGAGAAGGCCGGGTTCCAGACAGTCCAGCGCGCAGTCAAGCTCACAGCAGGTCGGACACTGACGCTCGGGCTCGCACTCCCTGTGGCGATGCCAACGCTGACTGTGAGAACGACACCCGTCGGCGCAGACGTTCTGCTCGACGGCGCGCCCATCGGCCGGACGCCGTTCAGCCAAGCGGTCACGGGCGGAGCACGACGACTGGAGCTGCGCTTAAGTGGTCATGAGCCGCACGTGGAGACGCTGCAACTGACCGCGGCGCACACGTCGGTTGCCCCCCTCATCGTTGAGGCCACGCTTCGGCCGCTGGCCGCCGAGGGTGCGCTCGCTGTGCAGATTGACCGCCCCGGCAGCCTGGTGCTCGTCAATGACCGTGAGGTCGGACGCAGCCCGCTGACGGAGCCGCTGCGTCTGCCCGAGGGCCTGCATAAGCTCGTCGTGCGGGCGGAAGGGGCCCGCGCGCACGAAGAGATGGTGACTGTCAATGCAGGGCAAACAACGACCACCCGCATCGAGCTCGGCGGGGTCGTCGAGGCGGGCGGCGGGGGCGGACCCTCGACGCGCACGTGGGGTTGGGTGCTTGTCGGAACGGGCGCCGCGGCGCTCGCGGCGGGCGGGGTCTTTGGCGCGCTCGCGTTCTCTGCCGACGGCGACCTGGAAGACTGTCGCGCCGACCCCGCCTGCGCGCGGACCCCCACTGAGGTTGACCGGGCCAACGAGGTCCGGAGCAAGGCGATGCTGACTGATATCTCGCTGGGCGCGGGCGTCGTGCTCGCGGGCGCGGGCTTGGCTGTCGTGCTCTTGAGCGACGCGCCGACCGAGGCGCGCGTAGGCGTCATCCCCCTCGTGGGCGGAGCGGCGGCCTCTGGCCGGTGGGAGTTCTGACCGTGGCGAACTCGTTCAAGTCCTCTGTCTGGGCGTTAGTGCTCGCGCTCACGAGCGCGGGCTGCTCGCTCCTCTTGGATCCCGAGAACTGCACGTCGGACGCCGACTGCCTGAGCGGTGGCGTGTGCACGGACGGCGTCTGCGTTGGCGGTCAGCCGCCCGCCGGCGGCGTGGATGCCTCGGGTGGAGCCGACGCTGCGGGCGGCGCTGACGCCGCGGGCGGGGCAGATGCCGCAGGCGGGACGGAAGCAGACGCGAGCGCGACGGACGCTGCGGTCGACGCAGAGCGAGACGCGATGACGACGAACGAGCCGCCGACCTGCTCGATCGTCGCGCCGCCGGTCGAGGACGACGGGCTTGTGCTCGCCGCGGACCGCGTCAATACGACCGTGCAGGTCATTGACCCTGACACGGCGCCCAGCGCGCTGTCGGTCTCGGTCAACGGCCAGCCTGTCACGCTCGCAGCGGACTCGAGCGCGACGCAGGAAGTGCGCCTCGACGAGGGCGACAACTTCATCCGCGTCGACGCTCGAGACCCTCAGGGCAACACGTGCATGGACCGTCGCCGCGTCGTGCGCGACCAGACCGGGCCGACGCTCGAGGTGCTCGACGCGACGGAGGCGCCCGTACCGGACTCAAGCACGTTGGGCGAGACCCCGGTCGAGGTCTTTGTGCGTGCGGCCGATCCGCATGCCGTCCAAGCGATTACGGCGACGGCGCGCGGTATCGAGGTCAGAGACACCGCGGAACTCCCGGACGGGCGCACCCGAGTGCGCTTCGCCCTGCAGAACGGCATGAACGCGCTTGAGGTGCGCGCAGCGGACCGCCTGGGTAACGTTTCTCGCCGCGCCTTCGAGGTCTTCTACGACGGCGTCGACCCCAGCGTCGCGATTGACACGCCGGTACCCGGCGACCGGATCGCGGCGCCTCGCGTGACGATTCGCGGCGTAGCGGGCGACAACCAAGACGTCCGGGCCCTCACGATCGAGGGGACCGTGACCGACGAGACCGGCGCCCCGGTGGGTCAGCCCGCGCGGACGACCCCCGCCCGAGACGGAGGGTGGGTACTCGCGGACGTCGCGCTCGGGGCCGGAGACAACGCGATTGAGGTCTGTGCCACAGACTCTGTCGGCCGCCGGGCCTGTGCACGGACCCGTGTTCGGGTCCTCGCCGGCGCACCGAGCGTCGTGATCACTTCGCCTGACCCCGCCCAGGTCGCCCTCGTTGGGACGCAAGATGTGCGCCTCGAGGGCACGGCCACCGAGTCGACGCTCAGCGTGCTCGTCGGCGTGGGCTTCAACGTCGCGCCCGCCGACCTCGCCGCGAACGGGACTTGGAGCGCGACGGTTCGGCTCCCTTCGCAGGGTGAGTTCGTCATCGGCGCGCAGCCCATTGGGCTCGATGATCTCGTCGGTCAGACGCAGACGCTCCGGGTTCTCTTCGACGACTCCGCGCCGCAGGTCCGCATCAGTCAGCCGACCCCCAACGCCTGCACCAGCGCGGGGACACTCCGCGTCGAAGGCGACGCAACGGACCTCGAGACGTCGATTCGCGCGGTACGGGTCAACGGTGTGGTCGCGCCCGTGCAGGCGAACAACCGGTTCCGCCTAGACCCCGCGGTGCAGGCCGGCATTGGCCAGACCGTGACCGTCGAGGCAGAGAACGCCGCAGGGCTGATTGGTCGGGCTACACAAACGTACAGCGTCGACCGCACGGGGCCGCGCGTGAGCCTCGAGCTCAACGACGGCGCCTTCGTGGCCGCCGACGCGGGTGGTTTCGTCACGATTCGAGGTTCGGTCGCGGACGCGGAGTGCGGGCTCGGCGCAGACCCTCTGCGGGTCGCCGGCTCACCCGCGCTCGTGCTCCCCGACGGGACGTTCACGGCGCGGCGCGCTCTTGCGCCAGGCCAAGCCATTGTCGCCGTGGTGGTGACCGATGCAGTCGGTAACGTGACGCGCGTCGACCGCGCGCTCACCGTCGACGCGACGCCGCCGGTTATCGACAACGTTACGCCTGCCTCAGACGCCTTTACCAGCCTGGGGACCTTCGATGTCTCGGCGCGTGTCACCGACGCCGAGGCGGGCATTGCGGACGTCACGATCGGAGGCGTGAGCGTCCAGCCGTCAGGCGGCCTCTACCGCCGCCGCGTCGCCCTCGTTCAGGGCGCAAACGTCGTTGAGATCGCCGCGACGGACCGCGTCGGATTGGTGAGCCGCGTGACGGTCAACATCAGCCGCGACGGCGCTGCACCGACGGTCGTCATCACCTCGCCCGTCCCGGGGCAGGATGTCCCCGACATCCTGACCGTGCGTGGCACCGTCACGGATGGCCCGACAGGCAGCGGCGTCGCCGAAGTGCGACTCGGCGCGGTCGTGGCGCGCGTGAACGCCGACGGGACGTGGGTGGCCACGGGCGTGCGCTTCATCACAGGCGGGCAGAACACGGTCACGGTCTCAGCGGCCGACAACGCGGGGAACTTCTCGTCGCCCGCAACGGTGAGCGTCGACGTCTTGGAGTTCGGCGCCGAGGCCGCCGCGGACGTGGGCTTGGTCGGTGCGACGCAGACCGCTTGGGTCGGGCTGGTCGACGCGAACGACGACGCGCGCTTGGACATCGTGGCCTTGTCGGGCAGCGCGAACGGCGCGTCCGCGCTCTACCTGCAACGTGCAGACGGCGCGTTCGATGCAGTGAGCGCGGCGGCTGCGGGTCTCCCGGTCGGCGTGGCCGTCTTGGACGCTGCTGTGGGTGACGTGAACGCGGACGGCTACGCGGACCTGGTGCTCGCGGGCGGCGTCGGCGCGACGGGCGTACGCTTCGGGACGGGCTTCGGCGGCTTCACGACGATCGACGGGATTGGCGTGCCCGCGGACGTCGCCGCATCGGGCGTCGCTCTCGGCGATGTCAACCGAGACGGTCGGCTCGACCTCGCGTTCCTCGCGGGCGCTCGGTCCGCCGTGTACCTCGGCAACTTCGGGGGCACGTTCACCGAGACCGCCCCGGGCGGCGTGGTCGGCCTCGACGGCCTCACCTCGATGGAGCGCGCGCTGCTGATGGACCTGAACAAGGACGGTGTCCAAGACCTCGTCGGTGTGACGACGCTGGGCTGCGCAGGGTGGCAGGGTCTCGCGGACGCCGCCGACGTGGGCCGGTTCCAGACCTATGCGGCAGCCGGCCTCGCTTACCCCGACGTCGGCGCGACGGCCGTCTTGCCGCTCGACGCGGACCGCGACGGCGACCTCGACATCGTGACGCTCGGGCCGAACGTGGCGGGCGTGAACCGCTTCACCGTGGTCGGCAATACGGCCACGGCGATTTCGCGTGAGGCGTTCGGTCTCAATGCCTTGGCGGATGAGCTGGGCGTGGTGGGTGCCGACTTCGATGGGGACGCGCGCGACGACGTCGTGACGTTCGGGCTGTCCGGGCTCCGCTACTTCGGCGGCGCCGACGGCGGCTTCACACTGCGCAACCGCGCCGCATTCGGCCTGCCCGCGCTGGCCGGCCTCGCCGCGGCGCACGCGGCGGATGTCGACGGGGACGGAGACGTCGACCTGCTCGTCGGCGGCGTCGGCGGCGTCACATGGATTCGCTCAAACGCGACGACCAAGAACCGCGCGACGTACTCGTTTGCGCGGATCGAGGCCGTCCGCGGGCGCAACGCCGAGCCGCCCTTCGACGCCGTCGGCGTGGTCGCGATTCAGGACCGCGCCGTGAACCCCGTGACTTCGCGCGCCCTCGTCCACCCCGCGGTCGGCCCGCTCGTGATGACCTACGCAGGCGCACTGTCCGCGTCGGTCACGCTGCGGTGGATCGACAAGGTCATGGTCCCCGGGAACGACACGATCATCATCCCGGTCTTGCCGCCCCAGGCCGCAGGCGCCGCACCGCTGCGCCAGAACGGGCCCGAATAATCAGGGCTGGTCGCACTCGGCGGGCTCGAAGGGCACCGCGTTGGGGTCGCGCTCCGGGTTATTGTCCGCGAGCGTGATCTCGGTCGCGTCGATGGCGATGTGGAAGTTGTACTCCGCCGCCACGCCGTCGCCGTCCGCGTCAACGACAGGCTCTTCGTCGAGGTAGTCGCTCAGCGCGATGCTGTTGGCGCCGAGCGGGAACACGATGCGCTCCGCGTCCGCGACTGTCATGTAGCCCTGCGCCTCAGCGTGAGCGGTCACCGTGCCGTCGGCGTTCAACTCCGGCTCGACGCGCACCCGCACGGTGGCCCGGATGTCCGTCCAGCAGGTCTCACGCTGGTCGTTGACGATGACCGACGTCGTGGGCGCCCAGATCGTGAACACGCCCAGCTCGAGCTGCTGGAACGCAACCGCGCCGTCCTGCCCAACGCGCCAATCGCCCCGCAGGTCCTGAATCGGCAGCGTGTGGTTGTAGACGTAGCCCAGCGCGGGGTTGTTCGAGTCGATGAGACGACCGTTCCCCAGGTTGAAGCGGTAGCCCTGGTCGGTATAGCCGGCGGGCTCGAGGATGAGGTTGATCGACCCCGTCGCCAGCGCGAGCTGAAGCGCGAGGTTGAGCTGCGCCTGGGCAGTCGCGGGCTCGATCGTCTCCGCCCGCGACATACGGAACACACGCGGCCGCAGGTCGAGCTGGCAGACCTCGTCGACACAGTTGCGGAAGTCGCCGCAGCCGTCCTCGTCGCTCAGGTTGGCGGGCGCGACGCAGGCCGCGCCTGCGTCGACCAACGGCGGCACGAAGGCGTCCGCGACCGCAGCGTCCGGGCTGACAGCGCCGCCCGTCGGGGCCGCGTCCAGACCAGGTGAGGCGCCGCCCGTTGGGGCCGCGTCCGCGCCGGCGGCGCCGCCCGTGGGCGCGGCGTCGACACCCGGCACTGCGCCCCCCATCGGCGCGGCGTCCACGCCCGGCAGAGCGCCGCCCATCGGCGCTGCGTCCGGCGGGGTCGAGGGTGCAGCGTCCGGCGGAGTCGAAGGTGCCGCGTCGGATGCGGGCGTGTCGGCGTCCGCGCGGAGCGTCGTCCCCGGAGGCGCCGTGTCGTCGCCGCACGCCGCGAGCACCGAGATAAGGCCAAGCAGCGAGGCGCGCCGCGCTGCCGAGACAGAAGTGAGCCGCATGTGTCCCCCAATGCGAATGTTTGCCCCACTGCATGGCGCGGGGGGGCGGTTCGAGTCAAGCGGCGCGCGCAGGCGGCGTGTCCTCAGCGCTGGTCGGGGCAGAGCGGCGCCGGCATCGTGCTGGTGAAACGCGTGGCGTCGCCGTCGAGGCCGACCTCGATGAGCGCGCCGTCGAGGGCAAGCGTGCGGCCGTCGAGGTCACCGTCGTCGTTCGTATCGCAGTCGGGGTTGGGCACGAGCTCCGACATGATCGTGAGGGCGTCGAGCGAGCGGCCGTCCGGCAGCGTCAGGCGATACTTGCGGAGCTCGCGGTCCTCGAAGCAGCTCGCGACCCGCAGGGTGTGCACGACGTCGCCTCCAGACGCATCGACCTCGACGAAGCCGCCGAGGAGCGCAGAGAAGCGGTAGTAGCAGGGCACGGCCTCACCCGCGACGAGCCGCGTGACCTGAGGGAAGAGCTCGATGAGGCGGGGCCCCCAGCCCTGGCGACTGCGGTCGAGGGGCATGAACTCGATGGAGAAGCGCGTGCCGGATGCGTCTGCGCCGGTGGGCACCCGGGCCCGCGCGCGCGCAGTCCGTGTCCCCACGCCGCCTGCCGCGTCGACGGTCATCGAGTACTGCCGTAGACCGTCGTTGCCACCGCCGCCCTCGTAGGCGTCCTGCACAATCCATGCGTTGTAGGCGGCGTTCGGTCCGGGCGTGGCGTTGCGGCTGCCTTCAGGATCGAAGCGGACAAAGAGGCGATAGGTCTCCGCGTCGAAGAGGGAGGCGAGCTGGTCGTTGAACGCCGAGGCAAACGGGGTGTCCGCGAGCTGACCGCCGAGCGTGAAGCGACGGACCTTGAACGTGCGCCCGCGAGGGTCGATGTAGCACCGCGCGGACGCAATCGACTGCCCGACGACGCAGACCTGTCGAAAGCCGGCGATCGCCGGACAGTCACTGTCTGTCACGCACTGACCCTGCTCAGCGTCCGGCTCGGGCTGCGCGGCGTCGAGCGGCCCTGCATCGGGCAGGCTCGCATCAAAGTCGACCCCCGCATCGAACGACGGGGTCGGCTGGGGCGCTTGCGGGGCTTCGGGCGTGTCTTCGGGGGGCATCGGCTCGGCCGGGGGGAGTTCGGGCGGGGAGGACTCGGGCGCCGCCTCTGCGGCCCGCCTGGGGCGCTCAGGCGCGGCGGGCGCTTGGGCAAAGTTTTGCAGGCCCTTACCGAGCAAAGAGCCGCCGCTCAAGGCGGACGCCGTCGCGCCGTCGCCACCCAGCGCAGCCGCGACATCTGGACGCAGCGTGCGGCGCAGAGGCTCCGCCGCCGCGGGCACGGCCGAGCGACCACGCTCGACCTTGACGGCGCCTGTGGTCGGATCGACCACGACGGACCAGACGGCCTCGTTGAGCTGAAGCACAGCGACGCCCCCCGCCGTGCGCGTGTCCTCCCAGAGCAACCAAGCGGTCCCCGAGGTCATCTCGACGGCACCGCCCATCAGGACCGCCGCGAGCTGGACAGGCGCTTTTACGCGGTCAGGGCGGGCGCTGTCGTCGTCTTTCCACAGGCGCTCCGCGAGCTTGGCCCCGACCTTGGCTGCCTGCCTGTGGTACCCGCCGTCGGTCAAGGCCAGCTGGACGCGCACGGGCCCTTCGTTCATCTTGGCCTGCGCACCCGCGGCCTCAAGGTAGGCCGCGAGACGCTCCGCCTCGCCCTTCACGCGACGGTCATCGGACGGAAAGAGGCCGACAAGGATCGCGGCCACGATAAGGCCGATGATCGCGACCACCACGAGCAGCTCAATCAGCGTGACGCCACGGGGAGGTCGGTGCATTCGTTGAGAGTACCCACTCCGCCGATGTTCCGACAATTGACAAGCGGCGCCGCACGCCCTCATTCTGATGTTGAAAATCACTTTCAATCAGAGGCGCCGTGAGCCCTCCGACCTTGGCAGAACTCCGACCGGAGCAGAGCGGGACCGTGACCCGCGTGGGCGGGGAGCGCGCGTTCAGACGCAGGCTGATGGAGCTCGGCCTCGTGCCCGGTACGCGAGTCACGCTCCGCAAGGTGGCACCGCTCGGCGACCCGCTGGAGCTTGAGGTCCGCGGGGCCCGAATTTCTATCCGCCGTCGCGACGCTGCGTCGGTCGAGCTGGAGCGCTGAGGCCCCATGACGCTCCCCGAGGTCCCCCGCGTCGTCCTTGTCGGCAACCCGAATACGGGCAAGACGACGCTCTTCAATCGGCTCACAGGCGCGCGAGGTCGCGTCGGCAACTACCCCGGCATCACCGTCGAGCGCAGCGTTGGCCGCGCTTCACTCAGCGTGTCGACCGATACGGCTGCGGCCAGCGAGTGCGCGATCGAGGACGTCCCGGGGTGCTACAGCCTGGCCTCACGGAGCGCAGAGGAGCAGATCGCCATCGACGCGCTGCTCGGCCGACACGACAGCGTGCGCCCTGACCTGGCCGTCGTCGTGGTCGACGCGACGAACTTGGAGCGCAACCTGTACCTGACGCTTCAGGTGCTGGAGCTGGGCCGTCCGACACTGGTCGCGCTGAACCAGATGGACGCGCTCCGCGGCGCGGGCGTGGAGGTCGACGCCGCTGCGTTATCGGCCTGCCTGGGCGTGCCTGTGGTCCCCATCTCGGCCGCCCGCGCAGAAGGCCTCGATGCTCTGCGCGCCGCCATCGCCGCGCAGCTCGTCTCGCCCACCTTGCCGCCGAGTGACGGCTGGCGATGGGCGCCGAGCGACGCGCTGCGCACCGACTTGGACGCCGTGGCCGCACACCTGGGCGATGAGCGCCCCGAGGGCACTTCGGACAGCGCAGCGCGCGCTCTGGCGCTCTGGGCGCTCATGAGCGTCGACGCTGACGACGAGCTCGAGGATGTGCCGGCTGCGCTCCGCCTGGCCGTGCTGGACGTTCAGCGTGCCGCGCGCGCGGCGGGTCGCGACCTCGACGCCGAGGCCATCGCGGCGCGCTACGCCTTTATCGACCGGCACGCCCCTGCGTTCGTCCGCCGCCCTGCCGTGGCGCCGAAGGCGTGGAGTGAGCGCGTGGACACCTGGCTCCTCCACCCCGTCTTTGGATTCGTCGCGTTCCTCGCGATCATGTTCACCGTCTTTCAGGCGCTCTTTGCGTGGTCTGACCCCGCGATTGGCCTCATCGAAGCGGCGTTTGCGGCCGTGGGTGGCGTGGCGCGCGCTCAGCTGCCCGAGGGCCTCGCGACCGACTTCGTCGTCGATGGGCTCATCGGCGGCGTCGGGAGCGTACTCGTCTTCTTGCCGCAGATTGTCTTGCTCTTCACGTTCATCGGCGTGCTCGAGGACACCGGCTACATGGCGCGCGCGGCTTTCCTGATGGACCGCGTGATGAACAAGATCGGCCTGCACGGGCGCGCCTTCGTGCCGCTGCTCTCGGGCTACGCCTGCGCGGTGCCCGCCATTATGGCGACGCGCACGATGGAGCGCCGGCGCGACCGTTACCTGACGATGATGGTCGTGCCGTTGATGACGTGCTCGGCGCGCTTGCCTGTGTACACGCTGATTATCGGCGCGCTCTTTCCCGTCGGGGCGTGGCTCGGCCTGCCTACGCAGGGCCTCTTGATGCTCGGGATGTACCTGTTCGGGACGCTCATGGCGCTCATCGCCGCGGCGGTGCTCGGACGCACGGTGCTCAAGGGCCCACGCGTCCCCTTGATATTGGAGCTGCCGCCGTTTCGCCGCCCTCACCTGGGCTCTCTGGCTCGGCTGGTTTCGAGCCGCGCGCGGGTCTTCTTGAGCGAGGCGGGCACGGTCATTCTGGCGGGCTCCGTCGTACTCTGGGCCATCCTGACGTTCCCGCGGGGCAGCGAAGAGGTGACGGCGCTCGAAGCAACACGCCCGCAGGTCGAGGCCTCGAGTGAGGGCGAGGCTCAGGCTGAGGCGCTCGCCGCCTTGGACGCAGAGATCGCGGGCGCCAGGCTGCGGAACAGCCTGGGCGGTCGCATCGGGCACGCCATCGAACCGCTCATCGAGCCGCTGGGCTTCGACTGGAAGATCGGCGTCGGCCTCTTAGGCGCTTTCGCCGCGCGCGAGGTCTTCGTCAGCACCATGGGCGTCGTCTATGGCGTGGGCGCGGACGTCGACGAAGAGAGCGCAACGCTGCGAGAGCGCATGAAGGCGGAGCGACGCGCAGATGGACGCCCGGTCTATACGCCGCTCACCGGCCTCTCCCTGCTCTTCTTTTTTGCGCTCGCGTGCCAATGCGTCAGCACGCTCGCCGCCATCAAGCGGGAGACCGCAGGCTGGCGGTGGCCCCTCTTCACGCTGGCGTACATGACTGCGCTCGCCTGGGCGGTCAGCTTCGTGACCTGGCAGGTCGGGACCGCGCTCGGCGCCTAACGGACGCCGAGCGCTTACGGTACCCCGCCGACGTTGCCACTGAGCCCGACTGGGCCGGCGGCGCCCGCGCCATTCGCGCCGAGCGCGAGACCGCCCACGCCACCTGCGCCACCCGTCGCTTGGTTCGCGGCCTGACCGAAGACGTTGTTCGCGCTGAGCGCCGCGGGCGTGGCGTTGTTGCTGTTGTTGACGAAGATGTCGAAGCTCACGCCGCCTTGGCCGCCGCCGCCCGCACCGCCGTGGCCGCCGCGACCGCCCGTGCCACCGTCGCCGGCCTGGAACGAGCAGAAGCCCATGTGCAGGCCCGCGCCGGGCAAGCCGCCGCGACCGCCCGCGCCACCATTGCCGCCCACGCCGCCGTTGCCGCCCGCGCCGCCGTTACCGCCTGCGCCGCGATAGACCTCGTTGCCCGTGACGACGGGGTAGTCGCCCGCGCCCGCCGGACCCGCGCCTGTGAAGGTGATGAAGACGCCGAAGCTGCCGCCACCACCTGCGCCCGCGGCGCCAACGCCGGCTTGGCAACCCCCTGAGCCGCCACCGCCGCCTGTGGCGCCGATATCGGCCTCGTTCAGCGCCGTATAGAGCACGAGCACGCCCGACGCCGCGCCACCACCGCCGCCGCCGCCACCCGGCGTGCCCGCGGCGCCCGCGTTGCCGCTCACGCCGCGCCATTCGTTGTTCGCGTCGACACTGCCGGCAGCGGCCGCGACCACCGCCGCGCCCGCACCGTCCGTGCCGCTTTGACCCGCGTTGCCCGGGAAGGCATCCGCCGGGCCGAGGCCGCTGACCGTGCACGTCGAGTTGTCTAGCGCGACGAGGCTCCAAGCGCCCGCGCCGCCGCTCCCCCCTGGGGGCACGGCGGGGCCGCCCGAGGCGCCGCTCCCCTCTTGCAGGCCAGCGACCTGGCCAAACAAGAAGAACAGGTCGGGGTCGATGTCGGGGCAGGTCGCGCCGCCGCCCGCGCCCCCGTTGACATTGACGGCCGGTGCGCCGCATGCGCGTGCACCACCGCCGCCGCCTGCGACGCGCACTGCGGGGGGAGCTGCGCCGAAGCATTGATCGTTCGCGCCCACAAATCGGGAGTTCTGCCCCACGGCGCCGACCACGCCCGCGTTCCCGTTGGCGCCCGCCGAGCCAGACGTGCCTCGGCCACCGTCACCCGCGAAGATCTTGTTGTTCGTGATGCGCAGGCGCGCGTTGCTGTCGCGGACGTAGACGGCGTAGCTGTTGCCATCCGTCACGGCCGACTCACCGTTGATCGTGAAGCCGTCGAGGGTCGTCTCCGCCGCCGTGATCCCGACGGCGACGACGGCCTTGCGGTGGACGCCCGCCAGCGTGCGGCCGTTGATGATCGTGGCGCTCAACGCAGGGTTACGGAGCCACGTCGTCCGATTGTGGCCGCCGAGCACGTTGATCCCGCTCTGGAGCGTGATCGACTCGCGGTAGACGCCCTCGGAGACGAGGACGCGAGCGCGCCCAAGCGCCGCAGCACGCGTAATGCCGTTGGAGATCGTCGCACAGGGGGCGGCGACGGTGCCACACGCGGCGACGTCCGCGCCGCCGTTGCCCGGCGTGCTCACGTACACGGCGGTCGGGTCGACGACCAGCTCGCAGCCGTTGTTCGAGATGCGGTCTGCGTCGACGAACCCCGGCAGGCAGTCGTAGAGGCACTGGGCCACGTTGTTCACGACGCCGCACCGCGGCGACACGCCGAAGGACGCAGGGTTGTCGTTCCACAGGTTGTTGCAGTCGTTACCGCACGACCCGCAGTGCTCGAGCGCCGAGTAGCGCCCCTGCGCGTCCAGGAAGGCCTCGTCCACGCGGCCGTCACAGTTGTCGTCTTGGTAGTCGCATTGCTCGTTCAGGTTCGCGGGGTTCACGACCTCGGCGCTGCAGATCGCCGCGCCGGCGCGGTCGTTCGAGTTGCACACGAAGACGCCGTCCCGCCGACAGACACCGCGGCCCGTCGAGCACGCCTGCCCGAGCGTGGGATAGCTCTCGTCTGCCCGGCCATCGCAGTCGTCGTCGACGGCGTTGCACTGCTCGGCGCCGGGCGCGCCGGGCTGTGCGCTGCAGGTGGTCGAGGCGCCATCCGCGTCGCAGAGCCGGACGCCCGCGCGCACGCACGCGCCGACACCTGCGGTGCACGCGGTGTTCTTGTCCGCGAACGGCTCATCGGTCGCGCCGTCGCAGTCGTCGTCCTGGTCGTTGCAGCTCTCGGGGTTCGGAAGGCCGGGTTGGACGTTGCACGCCACGCCCTGGCCGTCCTCGGCGCAGACGTTGACGCCGACGCGCAGGCACACCCCGCGGCCTGCACCGCAAGGCAGACCGACGCCGTCAAAGCCCTCGTCGGCCTCGCCGTCGCAGTCGTTGTCGAGGCTATCGCACAGCTCGTCGACGGGCTCGCCGGCCTGCGCGTTGCAGACCGCGCTCATGCCGTCCGCGGCGCAGCGGACCACGCCCACCGAGAGGCACGCGCCCTCGCCCACGGTGCACGGGCGGAGCAGGTCGACGAAGCCCTCGTCCGTGTTGCCGTCACAGTCGTCGTCGAGCCCGTTGCAGAGCTCGTCGAGGCCGGGCGCGGAGACCGCGGAGCACTCGGTGCCGCGGCCGTCTGCGGAGCAGCTCACGAGACCCACACGCTGGCACCCGCCCACGCCCGCTTGGCAGATCGTGTTCAGCTCGGGCCAGAGCTCGTCCGCCTCGCCGTTGCAGTCGTTGTCGAGGCCATCGCAGACCTCGTCCGACGCCTCGCCCGCGACCGCGGTGCACGCGAGGCTCGCGCCGTCTTCGGTGCAATACAAGAAGCCGGTCCGGCGGCAGCCGCCCAAGCCCGCCTCGCAGGGGGTGAAGAGGCCGTCAAAACCCTCGTCGCTCGCCTCGTCGCAGTCATTGTCGATGCCGTCGCAGACCTCGACGCCGGGCTCGCCCGCGACCGCAGGGCAGAAGGTCGACAGGCCGTCCTCGGCGCAACGCAGCGCCCCCGCGCGGCGGCAGCCGCCCACACCGCTGAAGCAAGGCTCGTTCAGGCCGTCGAACCCCTCATCGACCGCGCCATCGCAGTCGTTGTCGAGGGCGTCGCAGCGCTCCTCGGCCGCCTGTCCGGGCGCGATGCCGCAGACCGTGCTCAGGCCGTCCGGCGCGCACTCTACGGCGCCGAACCGGCGGCAGGCGCCCTCGCCAACCTCGCAGACCGTGCCGAGCGCGTCAAAGCCCTCATCCGTGCTGCCGTCGCAGTCGTCGTCCAAGAAGTTGCAGCGCTCCGCCGTGGGCGCCTGAGCGGTGCAGACCGGCTCCACCTGCTCGCGCGTGCAGACGAGGCGGCCGACGCAGGTCGCCGTCGCGTCGCCGAGCTGGACCTGTCGCTCACACGCCTCGCCGAGGCCCGTGATGTCGTCCGTCAGCCCGTTGCAGTCGTCGTCCGCGAGGTTACAGGTCTCCGGGACCGGCTCCGCGGCGCTGCAGCCCGTCCAGCCCAGCTCGGGGTCGCAGCGCTCTCGACCGAAGCAGCTCCCGAGCGCGTTCGCGCGCTCGCAGACCCGCACCTCGTCGGCGTGGGCCGCGTCGCAGGTGCAGGAGCGCGTCTTGGGGACGCACTGCTTCACGCCCGACGCCCCGCCGACGGCCTCGACCGCCTCGCAGGTGTGCGTCGAGGGGCAGCTCGTCTCGTCCTCGCAGTCGAGGCCGCAGACGCCCACGCCGTCGAGGACGTGACAGCGGCCTCCGGGGCAGTCGTTGTCGGACGCGCAGGGCCCGCACAGGCGGTTGCCGGGCGGGAAGCAGACGAAGACGACGTCGGGCTGCGTGTTGGCGACGGCGCGGCACCCCCAGCCGCCGGGGCAGCCCTCGTCGAGGCACGTGATCGTGCAGACGTTGCCGTCTTCAAAAGGCACGCAGAAGCCGCTCTCGCAGTCGAGGTTGTCGACGCATGGCTCGCGGAAGCCGCGCAGGCCACCGTCGGGCCGTCGGCCGAAGTCGTCCCCGACGGTAAAGTCGAGCGAGGGCAGGCCCAGGTCGACCTCGCCCGCGCCTGCACCCGAGTCGCCGCTCGCGCCGCCGCCGCCCTGGTTGGGGCGCCCGGCGCCGTCGTCCGAGCACGCCCCCGAGAGGAGCGCGCACGCCCAAAGAATGACCCCGAAGCCCTGTCGCATCGCGTCCCCCAACGCCCACAGTAACCTACAGGTTACGCAGGCGCGGGGGGTGGCGTCAACTCAGGGCGTCAGGACAGGGCGTCAGGGCAGCCCGCCGACCGTGCCGCTGGGACCCACAGGTCCGCCTGCGCCCGAGCCGCCCGCGCCGAGCGCGAGTCCACCCGAGCCGCCGCTCCCGCCGGTGACCTGGTTCGCAGCCAGGCCGAAGACGTTGTTCGCCGCGTAGGGCGCGGGCGTGAGGTTGTTGTTGTTGTTCACGAAGACGTCGAAGCTCGCGCCGCCTTGGCCGCCGCTCGCGCCGCCGCCGTGGCCGCCGCGCCCGCCCGTGCCGCCCTGACCGCCCTTGAACGAGCAGAAGGGCATGTGCAGGTTCGCGCCGCGCTGTCCGCCCAGGCCGCCCGCGCCGCCGTTGCCGCCCACGCCGCCTTGGCCACCCTGTCCGCCTTGGCCGCCGGTGCCGCGGTAGAGCTCGTTGCCCGTGATCACGGGGAAGCCGTTGACGTCCGCCGGACCCGCGCCTGTGAACGTCACGAAGACGCTGAAGCTGCCCCCGCCCGCGCCGGACGAAGCGCCTGCGGCCGCCGCGCAGCCACCCGAGCCGCCGCCACCGCCTGTTGCGCCGATGTCGGCCTCGTCGGGGTTCAGGTACGCCGCGACCACGCCCGCCCCCGCGCCGCCGCCGCCGCCGCCGCCGCCGCTGGTGCCCGCGCCACCGACGAGGCCCGCGTTCCCGCGCCACTCGTCGGCCACCACGCTGCCCGTGTTGGCGGCCGGCGCCGCCGCACCGACGCCGTCCGAGCCACTCGAGCCCGCCGACCCGGGGAATGCGTCCGCGGGGCCGTTATTGCTGACCGTGCAGGTGTTCACGTTCGGCGCGCTCAGGGACCAGGCGCCCGCCCCACCCGCGCCGCCGGGCGGAACGCCGGGGTTGCCCGCGACGCCGCTGCCTTCTTGAATGTTGAAGACAGGACAGCGCGCGCCGCCGCCTGTGCCCCCGCCCGCGTTCACTCCGCCGCAGGCACGCGCGCCGCCCGCGCCGCCAAGGCTCCGAATCGCGGGCGGGTTCGCGCCATAGCAGCCGTCGTTGCTCGTGATGGGGTAAGAGTTCAGGCCGACCGCGCCGTCTGTGCCCGCGGTGCCGTTCGCGCCGTTCGCGCCCGCCAGACCGCGGCCGCCGTCGCCCGCGAAGATACGGTTGTTCGTGATGCGGAGCCGGTTGTTGCTGTCCCGAACGTAGACCGCGTAGCTGTTGCCCTCGGTCAGCGGCGACTCGCCGTTGACCGTGAAGCCGTCGAACGTTGTGTCGGCCGCCGTGATGCCGACGGCGATGACAGTCTTCTTGTGCACGCCCGCCGCGGTCGAACCGCTGATGACGGTCGTGCTCAAGGCGGCGTTGCGGCGCCAGGTCGTGCGGTTGTGGCCACCGAGGACGCTGACGCCGCTGACCAGCGTCACGGACTCGCGGTACACGCCCTCGGACACCAAAACACGAGCGCGGCCCAGCGCAGTCGCGCGGGTCAGGCCGAAGGTGATCGTCGCGCAGGGCGCCTGCACTGTCCCGCAGGCCGCGACGTTCGCACCGCCGTTGGCGGGGACGCTTACGTAGACCGCGCCGGCGTCGATCGCCAGCTCGCAGCCATTGTTCGAGATGCCGTCCGCGTCCAGGAAGCCCGGCAGACAGTCGTACAAGCACTGCGCGCTGTTGTTCACCACGCCGCAGCGCGGCGAGACGCCGAACGACGCGGGGTTGTCATTCCACAGGTTGTTGCAGTCGTTGCCGCACGCGCCGCAGTTCTCGAGGCCGACATAGCGACCCTGGGCGTCGAGGAAGAACTCGTCGACGCGCCCGTTGCAGTTGTCGTCTTGGTAGTCGCACACCTCGTTCGGGCCTGCAGCATTCACGACGGGCGCGCTGCACACCGGCGCCCCCGCGCGATTGTTCGCGTCACACACCAGCACACCGTCCCGGCGACACACGCCGAGGCCGCGAGAGCAGGCCTGCCCCAGCGTGGGGTGAGACTCATCGGCGCGGCTGTCGCAGTCGTCGTCGATTGCGTTGCAGACCTCGACGCCCGGCGCCCCCGCCTGCACGTTGCACGAGGTCCCGGCTTGGTCGGCGCTGCAGGCGCGCACGCCGTTGCGAACGCACGCGCCGACACCCACGCTGCACGCGGTGTTCAAGTCGGCGAAGGGCTCGTCCTGCGCGCCGTCGCAATCGTCGTCAAGGCCATTGCAGGCCTCGGCGCTCGCGTCCCCTGGCGCGGCGTTGCACACCACGCCCTGACCATCGCCTGCGCACTGATTGACGCCCGCACGCTGGCACACGCCGCGGCCCACGCTGCACGCCACCCCGAGGCCTGCGAAGCCCTCGTCGGACGTGCCGTCGCAGTCGTCGTCGAGGCTATTGCACGCCTCGGCGCCCGACGCGCCCGGGACCGCGCCGCAGACCACGGCGTCCCCTGCGCCATTGCAAACAGTCACACCCGCGCGAGCGCACGCACCGCGGCCGGCCTGACACGCTTGGCCAAGGTCGTCGAAGCCGTCGTCGACCGCGCCATCACAGTCGTTGTCTCGCCCGTCGCAGCGCTCGGCTTGCGCCGCGCCCGCAGAGACGCTGCAGGCCACCGCGTCGCCCGCGGCGCTACACTGCGTCACGCCCACCCGACGACACTCACCCACGCCCGCCTCGCATGCGGTGTTGAGCCCGGCGAAGCCATCATCGACCGCACCGTCGCAGTCATTGTCGCGCCCATCACACCGCTCCGCCTGCGGCGCCGCGGCCTGAGCGCCGCACACCACGGCGTCGCCCGCGGCGCTGCACTGCGTCACGCCGGCGCGGCGACACTCCCCCACGCCCGCATCGCAGGCGACACCCACGCCGGCAAAGCCTTCGTCCGTGAGACCGTCGCAGTCGTCATCGAGGCCGTTGCACCGCTCCGCCCCCGCGGGCGCAGCGGCCACAGCATCGCACGTCGTCGCGCCACCGTTCGCCGCGCACACGCGCACGCCCGCCCGGCGACACACGCCGGCCCCCGCCTCGCACGGCCGGTAGAGGTCGACGAAGGGCTCGTCGGTCGAGCCATCGCAGTCGTCGTCGAGGCCATTGCAGAGCTCGGCCTCAGGTGCGGCCGCCCGTGCGCCACAGATGACCGACGCGCCGTCCGCGCTGCAGATGTTCACTCCCGCTCGGACGCAGAGCCCGCGGCCCGCTTGGCAGACTTGGCCGAGCCCGACGAAGCCGTCGTCTGTGGAGCCGTCGCAGTCGTTGTCGCGTCCATCGCAGACCTCGACGCCGGGCTCGACGCGCTCCGCGCCACAGACGACCGAGTCTCCATCCGCACTGCACTGCGTCACGCCAACGCGGTAGCAGTCACCGACGCCGACCTCGCACGCGACGCCGACGCCCGCATAGCCCTCGTCTGTGGTGCCGTCGCAGTCGTCATCGATGCCGTTGCAACGCTCGACCCCGGGGGCGACGCGCTGCGCGTCGCAGACGGTCGGCCCACCGTTCGGCCCGCAGATGCGGACGCCGGTGCGGCGGCAGGCGCCCACGCCGACCTCGCATGCACGGTAAAGGTCCGCGAATGGCTCGTCCACGGCGCCGTCGCAGTTGTCGTCGAGGCCGTTGCACTGCTCAGCGCCCGGGGCGCCTGCACGCGCGCTGCACTCCACGGAAACGCCGTCGTCGCCACACACCGTAATCCCTGCGCGCGTGCACGTCCCGCGGCCATCCGTACAGCCAACGTTGAGGCCCTCGAAGCCCTCGTCCGCGTCGCCGTCGCAGTCGTTGTCGATCGCGTCGCAGAGCTCGTCTGTCGGCTCGCCCGCCCGAGCATCGCACGCCGCGCTCAGCTGGTCGGCGCTGCACCGGATGACGCCGACGGCGAGGCAGGCGCCCTCGCCCACCGTGCAGGGCCGGAGCAGGTCCGCGTAGCCTTCGTCCGTGGACCCGTCGCAGTCGTCGTCTAGGCCGTTGCAGAGCTCGTTGACGCCGGGGATGGCCACGGCGGAGCACATCGTCTCCTGACCGTTCGCAGCGCAGGTCACCAAGCCGACCCGCTGGCACGCGCCGACGCCCATCTGGCAGATCGTGTTCAGGTCCGGCCACTGCTCATCCACTTGGCCATCGCAGTCGTTGTCGAGGCCGTCGCAGGCCTCGTCCCGCGGCTCGCTGTCCGGCGCGTTGCAGACGACCCCCATGCCGTCCCCAGCGCACACGTTCACACCGGCGCGCTGGCAGAGGCCCTCGCCCCGCGAGCAGGGTGTGCCCAAGCCCGCGAAGAGCTCGTCCGTCTGGCCGTTGCAGTCGTTGTCCACGCCGTCGCACAGCTCCGGCGCGGCGCCGCCGGGCGTCGCCGTGCACGCGATAGCGAGGCCGTCCGCGGTGCAGTACTGAAAGCCCTGCCGGCGACATCCACCGACACCCGCGTCGCACGGTGTAAAGAGGCCATCGAAGCCTTCATCTGAGAGGCCGTCGCAGTCGTTGTCGATGCCATCGCAGGTCTCGCGGTCCGGCTCGCCGGCCTCGGCGGGGCAGAAGGTCGCCAGACCGTCGTCCGTGCAGCGGCGGGCGGCGGCCCGGCGACAGCTGCCTTCGCCGCTGAAGCAGGGCTCGTTGATGCCCTCAAAGCCCTCGTCTGAGAGGCCGTCGCAGTCGTTGTCGAGCGAGTCGCAGCGCTCGTCCGCGGGCTGGCCAGGTGCGGCGCCGCAGGTCGTGCCCGCGCCGTCGGGGGCGCACTCGACCGCACCGTAGCGGCGACAGCTCCCCTCACCCACGTCACACACCGTGCCGAGCGCGCCGAAGTCCTCGTCGGTGGCGCCGTCGCAGTCGTCGTCGAGAAAGTTGCAGAGCTCGGCGGTCGGCGTCTGCGCGGTGCAGACCGGCTCGAGCTGTTCGCGCGTGCAGATCAGGCGGCCGACGCAGGTCGCCGTCGTCTCGCCGACCTCGACCGCCCTCTCACAAGGACCGCCGAGGCCCTCAATATCGTCGCTCAAGCCATTGCAGTCATCGTCGGCTTGGTTGCAGACCTCAGGCGCAGGCTCGACCGCGTCGCAGCCGCTCCAGCCCATCTCGGGGTCACATCGCTCGCGCCCAAAGCACGTGCCGAGATTGTTCGCCCGGTCACAGACGCGGACCTCGTTGGCGCGGCTGGCGTTGCAGGTGCATGAGCGCGTCTTCGGAATGCACTGCTTCGGCGCGTCTGCGCCCGCCGCGGTCTCAGCGCAGACGTAGTCCTGAGGACAGCGGCTGTCGTCCTCGCAGTTCGAGCCACAGACGCCGACGCCATCGAGGACGTGGCAGCGACCGCCGGGGCAGTCGGCGTCGTCGACGCACAGCGCGCACAGGCGATTGTCGGGGGGGAAGCAGACGAAGACGACGTCGGGCTCCGTGTTCGCGACGGCGCGGCAGCCCCAGCCACCGGGGCAGCCGTCGTCGAGGCACGTGATGGTGCAGACGTTGCCGTCTTCAAACGGCACGCAGTAGCCGCTCTCGCAGTCGAGGTTATCGACGCACGACTCCTGAAAGCCGCGCAGACCAGCGTCGCCGAAGCGCCCCATGTCCTCCCGAACGCGCGCGTCAAGCACCTGCAGGCCCAGGTCGAGGTCGCCGCTGTCTGGGACGACACCGCCCTCGCCACCCGGGCTCGCTGGCTCACCGGCACATGAGAGCAACGCGAGCGTCGAGAGCGCCAGCGCGCCCTGATTCATCCAAGACATAACCCTCCAATGCGCGGACCGCTCGAAGGCCTCTACGGTGACGACAATCTTACGGGCCGGTCAATCGCAGCGCGCGAGACCGTCTCTCTCAGTGAGCGGGCGCGCTCTTCTTCGGCCGGGCGTTCCAGATCGTGGCGCACAACGCCAAGCCCACGAGCGCGACCGGCAACATGGCTGCGGGCCAGACTGCCCAATGAGCGGGGTCCTTCGCCTCTTCGCCGACTGGCAGGTAGCGACCATAGTAGAAGGCCTGAACGCCTGTACCGAGGTAGACGAAGCCGTCAATGACCCCGGTGACGACGCCCGCGTTCTTGCTGCCGCCAAAGTCCATCGACGCCGTGCCCGAGAGCATGCCGTGAACGCCGATGACGCAGAGCGACATGAAGACGACCGCCCACGCCAGGCCCGGGTGCCCGAGCGCGAAGATAGCGACCACGGCTCCCAGGGTGAGGCCCGCGTACAGCACACTCGAGACGGGGCCGCGGCGGCTGCCGAAGACATGGTCCGAGATGAAGCCCGCGAAGACACCCCCCAGAATGCCCGCGATGCACAGCAGCATGCCCCAGTTCTCGTAGACGAAGCCGGTGTCACCGACGGCCTTGGCGTAGAGGCGGTACTGCTTCATCACGGCCTGCCGCAGAAAGCCCGAGCAGAACTCGATCGCGACGATGACCCAGATGACACGCTGCGAGAACATCCGCGTCAGGACCTCCCACAGCGACAGCGTCCCGACCTGCCCCGATGAGGCGTCCCCCGTGTCGAAGTCCTCAAAGCCCGCCGCTGCGGGCGTATCACGCACCAAGAACAGCGTGACGAAGACGCAGGCAAAGAGCGTCGCACCGGGGATCCAGAACGCGACCTCGTAGCTGAACGAGCGCGCGAGCATCAGGGACCAGTCGTAAGAGAAGTAGAGACCGAGAGAGATCAGCACGCCGAAGAGTCCGCCGAGGACGCCGCGCTCGCGCACGTGGAACCACGGCGCGTTCACCTTGACGATGCTCACGGCGCCGAAGCTCTGAAAGTACATGTTGACCGCGTTGAGCAGCATGAGCGACCCGCGCAACGACTCTGCGTCTCCGTCGGCCTTGACGCCTGTCACGGTGAGCGCCATGGCGACGTTGACCACGGCTGAGCCTGACGTGGCGAGCAGCATGGTCACACGGCCCCCAAAGCGGTCCGTGAGCGGGCCGTTGATGAGGAAGCCGAGCCCGTAGACCCAGGCGCCGACCCCGTCGATCTCATTGAAGACGGCCCTTGTGAGGATGCCTGCCTTGTCGAGCTCGCCCGCAATGGCAGACAGGTTGTAGCGCCCGAAATAGAGGAAGGCATAGGTCAAGCCGAGCGGCACCCAGTTGAGTACGCGGCGCCGCTTGAAGGCCTCGGAGTGCCCGAGGTCGACCTTCGGGAGTCGCCGCATGACAAAGCCGACAGCGACCAAGAGGCCGATGATGGGGATCAGCTTCTCAAGCCAGACAGGCATTCTGTCCTCCGCGCGGTTTGGAACAGCGAGGTACCACGCGCGCCCAGCAGGTTCAAGGCGCCCCGGGCTCGCCTGTATGCAAGCGGGCGGACGCGGGCTCAAGCTTGACGGCCGGGCGCTTGACCTTGGCTCGAACCGCCGTCCATGCCGAGGCGGCGAAGGCGTCGTCGAAGAGCGGTCGGAGCGCATCCCGGACTGCGCGGGCGAGCGCGGACGAGCGCCCGCCCGTGCTGATGGCGAGCCGCACGGGCCCCGCCTCGAGCAGCGCGGGCAGGGTGATATCGGAAAGATCAGGCGTATCTTGGCACCAGACGAGGCGACCTGCAGCGCGGGCGGCGGCAGCGCACGCGCGGGCATCATCGGGCGTATCGGTCGGCCAGTACATGACCAGGTGGTACGCCTCAAGCGACAGGTCGTGCCACGTCGGGCGAGCGTCGACCTCAGCGCCGGCTGTCCTCAGCGCTTCTAGCCGCGGGGCGATCGCTTCGGCGTGCTCCGCCCTGTGGACGAAGAGGACCGCGCGCCCGCCAAGCCGGAGCTCCACGGGCAGACCTGGGAGACGGTCGGGGTTCATGCGATGCGGGGCGGGTAGCCCATCTGGAGCCGAAGCGCGCGAAACGCGGGCGTGCGCTCGCCGTGTGCGTCGCGGAGCACCAGCACATCAGCGAGCGTCGGCGCGTCGTGTTTCCGAGCGTGCGCGCGAGCCACGCTGCCGGCGTGGGCGAGCGCGACCAAGACCAAGTGCGGCGAGCGCCCCGCCTTGAAGACCACGTCCCGCCGCCGCAAGACCATCAGCCCTGCCTGGGACGCAGCCGCCTCGATGCGCTCGAGGCCGACGCGCGTCATCACGAGCGCGCCGACGCCGCCCAATCTGAGCGCTGCGGACATCGCGTGCACATAGCCTTCGACGCCTCCGCGTAACTCAAAGCGGCAAGGCGCGCGCTGCGGCAAGGCGCTCACGACACCTGCCGAGGCGTCGAAGTAGGGGGGGCTGCCCGTGACGATGTCAAAGTCTGGCACGCGCGGCGCGACCTCGCGCAGATCACCCGCCACGAGCTGAACACGGTCGCTGACGCCGTTCCACTGGGCCGACTTCTCGGCCAAGGCACGACTGCGCGCCTGCGCCTCGACCATCGTGAGGTGAGCGTCGGGGAACTGCCAGAGCGTCATCAGGCCCACAGAGCCGATGCCGGCGCCCAGATCCAAGAGGCGCCGGGGGGCGAGCCCGAGTCCGCGGGCGGTCTCGCCTGCAAAGTGGGCCACCAGCAGATCGTCTGCGCTGTAGCGATGCCCCTGGCGAAGCTGGAACAGACGCCAATCCCCCGCGAGCGCGTCGAGCGTCTCGTCCGCCTCAGGCGTAAGCGACTCCGGCGCTGCCGCCCTCGGACCGGGCGGCTCGAAGCCTTCGCGGAGCGCAGCGCGGCGAACAGCGCGCGCTTGAATCGAGTCGACGGTGCTCACGTCCGCACGATGAAGGCGACCGCGAGTCCACGCAAGCCCCCACGATGACCCGCCTGCGGGTTGACGCGCGCGGGCACCGCTCCCATGCTCCGCGCCATGAGCGCCCCGAGCGACGACACAGAGAGCACTGTCTACGGCGTGAACGCCGCGCTGGCCGTAGCCACCCACCGGCCCACTGCGCTCCTGCGTGTCTTTCACTCGCCGAAGACACGCAAGCTCGTCGCCCCGCTGCTCAAGCTCGCCGCTGCTCAGCGGCGCCCGTACCGAGAGGTCCAAGAGGCGGAGCTCGAGCGCATCGCGAAGTCCGTGCACCACGAGGGCGTGGTCGTCGTGTGCCGCGCCCTGCCGCTCAAGGCCGAGGCGGACCTCTTCGCAAGTCCACTCAAGGCGCCGCTCTTTGTCGCGCTCGATGAGGTCGGAAACCCACATAATCTGGGCGCGATTCTCCGCACTGCGGCGTTCTTTGGGGCGGGCGCGATGCTCTTTCCGCGCGATGGCAAGAGCGCCCACCTGAGCGCGGCTGCGACCCGAATCGCCCAGGGTGGCGCGGAGCGCGTGCCGTGCCATGGCGTCGATGATCTGGCCGCCACGCTCCGACGCCTCGCGCAGCGCGGTGTTCAGGTCGTGGGCGCCGACACCCGGGGCGGCACACCGCTGCCCCAGGTCCAGTGGCGCCGGCCGGTCTGCGTCGTCATGGGCAACGAGGCGCAAGGTCTCTCGAAGGCCGTTCGGGCAGCGTGCACGGGGCTGGTGTCGATCACCGGAGGCGGCGGGGTCGAGTCACTGAACGTCTCGGTCGCGGCGGGCATCTTGATCGCCCAAGCGGCTTCAGCACCTGGCGGCGCGCCATGACCCCGCTGACCCCGAACGCCGCCTCCGTCCTCTTGCTGCGCGGCCGGGGCGACGCGCTCGAGGTCTACCTGTGCCGGCGTGTGGGCACCGCTCGATTCTTAAGCGGTTTCTCGGCATTCCCCGGTGGCTCTCGCGAGCCGGAGGACGGCGACCCCGCCGATGCGCTCGGGACAGCGCGACGGACAGCCGCACGCGAAGCACTCGAGGAGGTCGGCGTCGCGCTTGCGCCCGAGGCGCTGACGCTCGCCGGGGTCTGGGTCGCGCCGGCGTATCTGGGCGTCTCGCTCACCACGGCGTTCTTTTTCGCGCGGGCAGACGCGCTGAGCCCGCGCATCGTCAACGCCGAGCACACGCACGGCGCCTGGACACGTCCTGCGGACGCGCTCGAGGCATGGTCACGTGGCGAGCTGCTCCTGGCCCCACCGACGCTCCACCTGTTGCGGTCGCTCGACGCCCCGGAGGACGAGCGGTTGGCGCGGTGCCTCGCCCCACCCGAGGCCCAAGGCGCGCCGCCCCGCTACGCGCCCATTCGGACGCACATCACGCTGTTTCCGGTCCGCACGCCGACGCTGCCGCCCGCGACGCACACGAACTGCTATGTGCTGCATGACGCCGACGATCTCTGGGTCGTAGACCCCGCGTCGCCCTACCCGCAGGAGCAAGACGAGCTCGCCGCATACATCGAAACGCACCGCGCCCAAGGCCGCGTGCTGCGCGGAATCGCGCTGACGCACGCGCACCACGACCACGTCGGTGGTGTTGAGGCGCTGCGAGCCGCCACGGGCGCTCCCGTGTTCGCGCACCCCGACGCGGCGCGTCGCCTGCCGTTCGCCGTTGACCGTTCACTGAGCGAAGGTGGTCTGCTGACGGTCGGCCGATTCATCTTCGACGTGGTGCACACTCCGGGGCATGACCCCGGCCACGTGGTCTTCTTCGACCGCGCGACTCGCGCCGTGATCGCGGGCGACCTCGTCGCAGGCCTCGGCACGATCGTCGTCGACCCCGACGAGGGCTCGATGTCGATGTATCTCAAGAGCCTGGCACGGGTCCGCGCGATGGACCCAAGCGCGCTCCTGCCGAGCCATGGCGGCGTGATCGGCGGGGCACTCGAGAAGCTCGATGAGTACCTGCAGCATCGCCTGTGGCGCGAAGCCAAGGTCCTTGACGCGCTCCCACGGACCGCGCCTGCGACGCTCGAGACGCTGCTCCCCGCCGTCTACGCAGACGTGGCACCTGCCGCGCTGCCCATCGCCCGCCTCTCGCTGCGGGCGCACCTGAACAAGCTCGTCGAGGACGGGCGCGCGGCCGCGTCTGCCGCCGGCTGGTCCCGGACCGAACCCGCCTGAGCTTACTTGGACGCAGGCGCGACCGGCGCCGTCGGCGGCAAGAACGTCGGCCGAATCCGCCCGACAGGCGGTACGGGCGTAGCGAGCACCGGCTGGACCGGCGGCTTGAGCGCGCCTCGCCAGACGAAGAGGAGTCGCCAAAAGTCGGGCGCCTTGCCGAGCGGGTCCGTGTCTTGCCCCGGTCGGTACGGCGTGCCGTCTTTGTTGAAGAAGAACGGCGGCGCCTGGATTCTCGCCTCGCCGAGTCCGCGCGCGTCGAGCGTCTCAGCGACGCCCGGCGATGCGGTTTGGGTCGAGGCGGCAGTGGGCGTCGCAGGGGGCAAGTGCGGCTTTACAATGTGCGCGGGCGGCAGGACCAGAGGCTTGTCCACAGCGAGCGCGACCCCGGTGGAGAGCGCGGCCACACACACAATGAGAGTCAGAGCGCGAGATCGAGCATTCATGGGGAGCACGTTAACCGCGCGACCGTTGTCCGATCAACGCGAGCCGCACACATGCCTTGCCAGCCGGGGTCTCCTTTGCCAACGTGCGCGCCATGATGCCCTCCGGAGCGCGCCGTTGAGACCGCCCGCGCGCCGCGCGCTCGCCCTTGTCGGCGCGATGATGCCCCTGCACAGCGCCGCCGAGACCGCGCCCCCAGCGCTCGGTCCGTGGGCCGTCTTCATGTCGGGCGGTCGCACCGAGGCTGTCCGGGCGGGGGACGCTTCACGCTGGATTGCGCCGGGTCGCGTGCGGGTGTTGCCCGACGGGCGCCTCGAGCGTTTCGCGACGCGCTTGGAAAGCCACCGCCCGAGCGCTCGAGGGGGCCCGCTCGTGGCGACCGCGAGCCGCCGCGCAGACCTGCTTGTCGCTCGAACGGGGACACGTGTGTGGGTACAGGCGTTCTCCCCGCCGCCGCCCTGGCCCGCTGCGCCCGGGTGGCGCGCGGATGAGCTGATGCTCCTGCAGCTCACGCCAGACCATGCGCAGGCGGTGTGGTTTCGCCAGGGGACCGCGCTGGGGCGCTCGACCGGTCGGGCCATCGAGCCCGAAGCGCTGGCCGGCGGGCCGGCGTTCGATCCCGCCGCCGCCCTGAGTGCCGCCGGCTGGCTCGCGCGGACCGTGCCCGGGTTTTCGGGCTTCTCAGCGCCCTGCGTTGACCAAGCCCTTGGCACGATCGCCCTCGAGGCGCCCGGCGGACGGCGGGGTCAGTGGCTGCTCCTCGATGGCTCCTCGCCCGAGTGCACGGGCCGGCTGCGGCTGCTGCCTCTGGGGGCGGGGACGCCATCTCTCGAAGCATGGGGTGAGGCTGACCGCCGACCGGGCCCGGGCGTCGCCCTTACCCTCGCGCCTCGGCCGCTGGACGCGCGCTGGGCCGTCGAGGACGCCGAGCGGCTCGTGGCGCTCGGCGAGCCCTGCGTC
>Ga0164295_10000520_pt1 | contig 32904 bp, 30 predicted proteins | sample GEODES006metaG_FD_111798 | JGI IMG/M metagenome (GOLD analysis project Ga0164295, IMG submission 111798) | Oligotrophic lake water microbial communities from Sparkling Lake, Wisconsin, USA - GEODES006 metaG | ecosystem: Environmental > Aquatic > Freshwater > Lake | place: USA: Sparkling Lake... | reverse complement strand
GCTGCCAACCTGGGGCTTCGTTTTTGAAGCGGGCAAGAAGTTCTGATCCGACTCCTAGTGGATCAATTTTAGTTCGTGGTCTGGACATAATTAGACGGTAGCACAAATCATTACTTCCGACAATCTAACTATTGAAATGGTATCAGGGGGTCAATCCCGCGTCGTAAGGGAAAGACCCCATGAGGCAAGGGATTTTCCCCCTGAGGCAGGGGAATGAGCCCCTAGCGTTGGGGATTGCTTCACTTGGTGTGGGAAATGGGATTGAGAAGCAGCCTGTCGAACTCAGGGTCCGGTGGAAGCTGCGTTGAAACCTCCTTCGGATACAAGCGGCCAGCGCTATCGGTGGTGCCTATACGTTGAAGCGATCATCGGCAGGTGTCGTGCCGATGGTGGCCTGTGCCTCGCCATTCGCCGCGAGGTGAATGAGGCAGTGATAAACGTCCTCGGGATCGGCCTGAATGGCGGTTGCGACTTCTGGTGCGGTTTGGGCCTCGCTGCTGAGTTGCTTTCGAACTTGGCTAAGTGTGGTGAGAAATGTGCCAGCTGCTTTTTTACCTGCTTCAACGCCGGGCTGGTGGTATGCATTGATGTTCACCAGTGACGCGTAGAATGAAACGGCGCGCTCGAAGAGGGCGATGAGTAGGCCGAGGTGGAAGGGAGTAACCTCGGGGATCGAGATGGTGAGCGACTTGCGTCCAGACTCGTGGAGCGCCTTGCGAGTTCCTCGTAAGAAGCCTTGGAGGTAGTCCGCAGTGGTGGTGCTTGGTTCTACCTCGATGCTGTGTCCAGCACGCCCTTTGCGGACTTCAAGGAACGAAACGAAGAAATTGTCTACGCCGTCTCGTAGCTGTTGGACGTAGGCGTGCTGGTCGGTGGAGCCTTTATTGCCATAAACGGCGAGTCCTTGGTGGACGACGTTGTCGTCGAGATCGCGCGCTTTGCCGAGCGACTCCATCACAAGCTGCTGGAGGTATTTCGAGAATAGCACGAGAGAATCCTTGTAGGGGAGAACGACCATGTCCTTTTCGCCCTTGCCGTTGGAGGCGCTGTACCAGGCGATGGCGAGCTGCATGGCAGCGTTGTGAGAGGCATCTTTTTTCCGGGTTTCGGCATCCATGGCAGCCGCTCCGGCGAGCAGGGAATCGATGTCGAGGCCTTGCAGTGCGGCTGGGACGAGGCCAACGGTCGAGAGGACCGACGTCCGGCCACCGATCCAGTCTTCCATGGGGAATCGTGCGATGAACTGGTGCTGCACGGCGTAGAGGTCCAGCTTGGACCCGGCGCCAGTGACGGCGGCGCAGTGGCGCCCGAAGTCGAGGCCTGCAGATTCGTAGGCAGCCTTTGCTTCCAACATTCCATTCCGCGTCTCTGCGGTGCCGCCTGATTTTGAGATGACGAGGGTGAGGGTTTTTGCGAGTCCGACGGTGGCAAGCTTGGCGATGACTGCATCCATGCCAGCTGGGTCAGTGTTGTCGAAAAAGTAGAGTGGCAGGCTTGCGTTTTGGCCGATGGCTTCCGAGACCAGTTGTGGACCGAGCGCTGAGCCGCCGATGCCAATGAGAACTACTTGTTTGAAATGGCCGCCAGTGGGTGGGGAGATTTCCCCGGTGTGAATTTTTTTTGCAAACTGCTTCAGGTCGGCGAGAGGCTCGGTGATCGCGCGTTTCAGAGCCTCGGTGGGTGCGAGGTTTGGGTTGCGCAGCCAATAGTGTCCGACCATGCGTCCTTCGTCGGGATTGGCAATGGCTCCCGCTTCCAGTGCCTCCATGTCGGAAAACGCTTTGGTAATCCTGGGTTGTAAGGTGGCGATTTGTCCGACTTCGATACCCATGAGCGAAAGGTCGAGTGAGAAACCGTGTTGAGGGTAGCGAAGAAGGTGTTGTTGATAGGATTGCCAAGACATGATGAGTGGGTGGTAAGGGTTGATGCGTTAAATGCTGGATGGTGAATGGTGAATGGTGAATGGTGAGGGGTAAACTGGACTGCTAGGATTTGTGATGGATTCGTAATCTGAGTGATCGGATCTAATACGATAAAATGGTGTGTACGGGATGAGGCTTTAGCTTTGCGCGGCCTTCAAGAAATGCGAGTTCGATCAAGACGGAGATTCCCACGACGTTGGCTCCTAGTTCATCGAGAAGTTTAAGGGCCGCGGCGGCGGTGCCACCAGTCGCTAGGAGGTCATCGACTAACAAAATGGATTCGCCGGGTCGGATGGCATCCTCGTGGAGTTCCACGATGGATTCGCCATACTCAAGCGAGTAAGCGGTTTGGCGGGTTTTCCATGGAAGTTTGCCTTTTTTCCGAATGGGAATAAAGCCGGCGCCGAGACGATCCGCCACGGCTGCGGCGAAGATGAAGCCGCGAGCATCGATTCCGACGACTTTGTCGATGACGTGTCCACCTGCAGTTTCGCAGAGGAGGGAGATCGATTGGTGGAACAACTTTGCATCTGCGAGAATGGGCGTGATGTCCTTAAAGATGATTCCCGGTTTGGGGAAATCAACGACGTCGCGAATGGCAGAGCGTAAAGTTTCGGGCATGATTAATTGATCGTACCAGCAGCTTGGGGAAATGGGAATCTCAAATCTGGATGGAGATCGGCAGCCTCTGTGATGCGAGTTGAATTGGGCCTTTGCTTAAAATTCGCAGGATGGCGACTTCTTGGAAAGTTGGTAGATTCGCAGGGAGTGTGAGCACTACTTTGATTGCTCTAACATCCGAAGGAGGGGTGCCTCTGCGCGGGCGCGGATGGTTTCCTCCATCTCCACGCGAGGTTGCAGGATGTCTAGGCAATCGCGCAGTTTTTGGAGGGTATTCATTTTCATGTAGCGGCAGTCCGCGCATGCGCAGCGGTCGGTAGGACCCGCGATGAGATTTTTGTCGGGGCACTCCTTACGCAGGCGGTGCAGCATGCCGCTCTCGGTGACGACGATGATATCCTTGACCGGAGCGTTCTTGCAGTAAGTGACCATTTTTTCCGTCGAGCAAACTTCATCGGCGAGCAGGCGGACGGCTTGAGTGCACTCGGGGTGCGCGACCACGAGCGCGGTTGGGTATTCCGATTTGATTCGATTGATTGAGTCACGGGTAAACTCCACGTGCACGTAGCAGTTGCCCTTCCATAAGTCCATTTTACGGCCCGTTTGTTCCATCACCCAAGCGCCGAGGTTTTCATCGGGCACGAAAAGAATCGGGCGATCTTTGGGTGCGAGGTTGACGATTTTCACCGCGTTTCCAGAGGTGCAAATCACGTCGCAGAGTGCCTTCACTGCGCCAGAGCAATTGATGTATGCGATGACGTAGTAGTTCTTTTCAGCATTGGCATCGAGGAATGCCTTGAGTTGCTCGGCGGGGCATGATTGCTCGAGCGAGCAGCCTGCATCGGCGTCTGGAAGGACTACGATTTTACTCGGGTTCACAATTTTGGCAGTTTCTGCCATGAAATGGACGCCGCAGAACACGATCACATCCGCATCGGTGGCCTTGGCGTGGTAGGCCAGTCCGAGTGAGTCTCCGACATAATCGGCTACGTCTTGAATGTCGCCCGTTTGGTAGTTGTGGGCAAGAATGACAGCGTTTCTGGCTTTCTTGAGAGCGAGGATGTCCTCCTTGAGGTCGAGGGTGGCAGGCATGTGTCGGGTAGGTTTGGGTGAGCTGCTTAAATGATATGAGTCTGTTGGGATTACTCGGATGGATTGATCATTTCGATGGAGCCGGTGTGTTTAGCACCGGATTTTACGATGAGGGAAGAAGTGCGAACGAGTCCATGGAGGTGGGCTCTTTTTTCGAGGGTTACGGTTCCCGTGCAAGAGATCTGGCCGCGGACGTTGCCGTCGATCGAGGCAGAATTTGCGATCACTGGATGGAGGAACTCGACGCGGGATTTTTTTTCGACGCGGAGGGTTTGGCAGCGGATGTCACCGATGATTTTCCCATTGCTGCGGATGATGAGGTCGCCGGAGCATTCTGCGGTGCCTGAAAAGGTGCCGAAGATGGTGAGATGGTGGCAGCGCAGGGTGGCACCGGAGACCGCTCCTGATTTTTGAATGACGATGTTGCCGCAGGTTTCGACGAAGCGGTTCCAGCGCTCGTGGATTTCGTAGTTCAGAAGGCTAACATAACCGCTGCATTTTGGGCATTGGGTCGATTGCGCGTCGCCTGAGGTTTCAAACGAATGGGCGCAGTTGAAGCAAGAGATCGTCCTGTGTGGCTTCGTTGGGTTGAGAATCCGCATCAGCAATGACCGCGGTGCTGGAGGGCTGGGTCCTCTGCGCAGCGTGAGCTTGGGGCTCGTCAATGGTGGAAGGACCGAGCTTCCCGAGTCCGAATCTAGTCCAGGGCTTGCGAAGCGTGCCGTTTGGATGGTTCGTGGGACGCCTTTGCCATCACGGACTTGGAAGTGAGCCCGACACGCGCGGCAATGGGTCGAAATGACCAATGCCGGTTCGATTTGAACATTCCCGCACTCGGGACAAGCCAGCTCAATGCGCTGGCGAGTTGACTCATCGGCCATGGTGGTGCTGATGAGGTTTTGGTGCCTGCTGCCTTAACAAATTAGGAAATGGTACCACTGAGAGTCCCTTGTTTCGGGGCTTCGGGTGCCGATTTTGTGGGTTGTGTGGTCGGCGCAGGCGCTGCAGTGGGCTTCACTGTTGAAACAGGCGTCCCAACGGTCGATTTACCGACAAAAATGGCACCGGCGTCTATGGCGAGGGTCTTGGCCTTGATGTCGCCGACGACTTCGGCGCTGGATTTCAGTTCGATGCGGTCGGTTGCGGTCAGGTTGCCCTGCACTTTTCCATAAACGATGATCGATGCGGTTTTAATCTCTGCTTTGATTCGAGCGTTTTCGCCGACGGTAAGGTTGCCGTCCGAGGTGATTTCCCCGTCGATTTTGCCATCGACGACGAGGTCGTTGCTAAACTTCACGGTGCCTTTGATTTCGACGTCCGATGAGAGGATGTTGCGGTTTGCGGAGGGTGCTGGGCGTGCAGGTGGAGAAACTTGGCCCGAGCCGTATGCAGGTGCAGGAGTTGTCTCTGCGCGGCGGGTGTCAGGAAGTGGAGGAGCGGATCGCTGGGACTCGCTGTTGTCTTGGCCGATTACTTTTTTAAACACGACTTGGAAGAATGGTTGTGGGTTTTAAAATGTCAAATTGATTTAAGGATCACTTCGCTGGAGCGGTTTTTGCTGGGGGCTGGAGAGGGTTTGAAGCGGGGCTCGTGGGTGTGAGAGTGCTGGAAGGAGTGTCGGCGGGAGGGGTTGGAGACTTTGGCGGCGCCGGTGGAGGCTCGATTTCGGTGGGGGCCTTGGTCCTGAGCGTGGCGGCCCGGCGATTGGCGGTTTCTGCGAAGCTGCTGTCGGCAAAGTTAGTTTTCACTTTGTTGTAGGATGCCTCTGCCTTTGCGAGGTCACCGGCATTTTTTGCGATGTCGCCGAGGGAAATGAGGGCAAATGGTGCGATGAATGCGGCTTCAGAATCTGACGCGAGTGCCTCGAAGATTTTTACGGCATCGCCAGTTTTCCCTTGGGCCATCAATTTCGAGCCTAAGCTGGCTTTTGCGGTCAAAATCGCGGGGTGAGTGGGGGATTCCTTGATGAATTTCTCAAGGGTTGCGATGGCTTCGTCACGTTTCGCAGCGGCCCACTGGCTGTCGGCGAGAAGAACCATTGCGCTACCGGCGGCGAGGGTGTTCGGGTGGTCTGTGACAACCGATTGCAGGGAGGCGAGATTCTCGGCTTTCGTGAGTGAGGCACCAGCAGTTTGTTGGCGGCTGGTTTCCACACCGCGGTAGACAACAGTGGCGACTCCTGCGACTGCCAGAGCGATCGCGAAAATCACGATATTTTTCTGATTTCGGTCGAGAAATGCCTCAAACGCATTGGGCCCCTGGGAAATTTCTGCGAGCGGGACGGACGATTCTGGAAGGTCTGCGGACATGGTGTGTAAGTTTGAGAAGCGGGGAGGCCAGTCAAAGCGGGCTCTGCATCGAAATCAATGCAGAAGTCGGGGATTGGTGAGATTTTGGTCGGATGGGTGAAGGGTCGGGTCGGCTCAGCCGAGGACATCGTCCATGGCATCGATGAGTTCCTGCATGGATGCTTCGGTTTCGTTGCCCATGTTTGAGATCCGGAAGGTGAGGCCTTTGATTTTGCCGTATCCGCCGTTGATGAGGAAGTTATGCTTATTTTTCAGGTTTTTGATGAATGCGGAGAGATCGAAGCCATCGGGAGTTTTGAAGCAGGTAAGTGCGAACGAGCGTCGGCCTTCGGGAGCGAAGAGCTCGAAGCCGTGCCGTGCGCCCCAAGCGGCAATCATGGCGTTGGTTTTTGCGTGGCGTTCTTGGCGTTGGGCGAAGCCTTCTTTTGCGATCTCGCCGAGAATGTGTTGGAGGCCGAAGAGGATTGAAATCGCTGGGGTCGACGGGGTGTTGTTGACCGCGGCGTTTTTGGCGAACTCAAGGAAGTCAAAGTAGTAGCCGCGGTTTGAATTGCTTTTGGCGCGCTCCATGCCGGCTTCGGAGACGGCGAAAACTGCGAGGCCGGGAGGAAGGGCGAGTGCTTTTTGGACGCCAGCGAGCATTACGTCGATGCCATGGGTGTCCATGTTCATTGGGACGGTCGAGAGCGAAGAAACGGTGTCGACGATGAGAATCGTATCGGGGAAGGATTTCACCACTTTTGTAATTCCCGCTAGATCGTTGAGCACACCCGTGGAGGTTTCCGAGTGGATGAACGTGACGGTGTCGAACCCACCTTCTGCGAGTTTGGCACGTACCGCTTCGGGGTCGATGGCTTGGCCCCATTCGACTTGGACCGCCTCCGCCTCGAATCCGCATTTTTTCGCGACATCGAGCCATTTATCCGAGAATGCGCCGCAGCAGAGGCAGAGGACTTTCTTGCGGGCAAGGTTGCGGAGTGCACCTTCCATCACGCCCCATGCGGATGAGGTGGATAGAAAAACAGGGCGGCTGGTGCCAAAAATTTCTTGGAGGCCGGGTTGGAGGGATGCGTACAGCGCCTCGAAGTCCGATCCGCGGTGGCCGATCATCGGATGGCACATTGCGGCGAAGGTTTCTTTCGAGACGTCGACGGGTCCTGGGGCGAAGAGTTTGGGAGTAGGCATGGGGTTGGTATTGGTGAGAGTTTGATCAGGATGTTCGCTTATCAGAGCAATTGGTATGACTGAAGAAGCGCGGTGAGTTTAGCGGTATTTTCACGGCTGAGCGGGGCGAGGGGCAAGCGGAGTTCGTCGGAGCAATGGCCCTGGAGAGCAACTGCGGTTTTGATGGGAACTGGGTTCACGTCCAGCGACATCAAGCCGCGCATCAGCGGATAGAATTGTTTTTGGAGAGCGAGGGCCTCGGGGAAACTTCCTGCGAGGCAGGCCTTGACGAGTGCCACGATCGCCTCGGGGATGAGGTTGGATGCGACGGATACCAATCCAGTGGCTCCGCAAGAAATGAACGGCAGAGTGAGTGGGTCATCGCCCGAGAGAATGGCGAAGTCAGCGGGAAGTGCTTGGACCAGCTGGTTGACGCGGTCGACCGAGCCGCCGGCTTCCTTGATCGCGGTGATGGTTGGACAATCTGCTGCGAGGCGGGCAGCGGTTTCGGGAGTGATTTCGATCGAAGAGCGCCCGGGCACGCTGTAAAGCATGATGGGAAGGTGGGTCGATTCCGCGATTGCCTTAAAATGGAGGTAGAGCCCTTCTTGTGAAGGCTTGTTGTAATATGGGCAAACTTGGAGTGAGCCCGTTGCGCCTGCAGCTTCTGCGGCTTCTGTGAGTTCGATGGCCTCAGCGGTTGCGTTGGCACCGGACCCTGCGACGACTTGGCAGCGGCCAGCGGCAAATTCGACGGCGAGGCGAATCACCTCGATGTGCTCGTCGCTGTCGAGTGTCGGCGATTCTCCGGTGGTTCCGACGGGGACGATACCGTCGATGCCTGCGGCGATTTGGCGCTCGATAAGTGCTTGGTAGGCTGAAACGTCGATTTTACCGTCGCGAAACGGAGTGATGAGTGCGGTGTAGGTGCCAGAAAAGCGCATGACGGGGCAGAAGATGGACGATCTTGGGCGAGCATCCAAGCCGTATCCGGTTTGGATGGCGAATTTTCATTCGAGGCCGCGATTGGCGAGGTCTTCTTCGTCCCAACCCAGGTAATGTCCGAGTTCGTGGAGGAAGGTGGTACCGACCTCGTCGCGGTAGTCGTGTTCTTCCTCGTCGGTCCATTCCCAGAGGTTGTTGAGGAAGAGGCGGATGCGTGGGAGTTCGCCAGCTTCGGCTTCGTCCATCGCGGAGGGTCCCTCGAATAGCCCGAGCTCGTCGCCATCCAATTGGTCGTCGGAGAATCCTTGGCCGGGTTTTTCCTCGAATGAAATCGAGACTTTTCCTGCGGCTTCTTGGATGTCCTGCGGCAGGACCTTCAAAAGAGCTTCCAGTTCCTCGCTCGCCCATGAGTTCAATGTTTCAAAGTCCATGCGGAAGGATTAGCGAATGCTAGTGGCCGATACAAGGAACTTGAGAAAATCCTAAGCTTGCTTGCCACGGGATCTGCACCGAGTTTCGCAGTTGTCATGACAATTCACACTCTCGAGCAAGAACAACGGCTGCCGATTTCGCTGGCGGAAGCTTGGCAATTTTTTTCCTCGCCGAGGAATCTTGATGAGATCACGCCTGGCGACCTTGGGTTTAAGATCGTCAGCCTGCCGGGTGAGTCGATGTATGAGGGTCAGATCATCACCTACAAAGTGATGATTTTTCCGGGGGTCTGGGTGCCATGGGTCACGGAGATTAAGTCGGTGAAGGAGGGGAATGCCTTTGTCGATGAACAGCGGTTTGGGCCGTATAAATTTTGGCACCACCGCCACACATTTGAGGAAATTCCGGGTGGTGTGCTCATGCGTGACCATGTTCACTACGGGCTCGGTTTCGGCCCGTTTGGGGCGATTGCCCACGCGGTTTTCGTTCGCGCGAAGTTACGGACGATTTTTGAGTTCCGGAAGCAGACTTTGGCAAAGCGCTTCGGTGAAATCGATTAGACGGTTGCAGGAGCGTTTTCGGAGGCTTCCTCGGTTTGCGCTTCCTCGGTAGGGGGCTCAGCAACGATTGTGGCTTCTGGAGTGGATTCCACGATTGCTTCGACTTCGGAGGTCGTTTCAACAGGCGCTGAGGTTTCCTCAATAAGCGCTGCGGTTTCCTCGACAGGGTCAGAGTTTTCAGAAGTGGGTTCTGAGGCGGGGGTTTCGCGTTGCTCGTTCATCTCCACGAGGCGGATGACCTCGGCCTTGGCGGCAGCGATGCGGTCCGAGTCGCCAACGGGGCCGATCGTGCGGGATGCAGCGGGTGTGGCGGGGCGCGATGGGTCGCTGGGGTTGGCGATTTTTGCTTCGGCCTTTTCGAGCGCTTCGATCGCGGCAGCCTCGCGTTTGCGCATCTCTCCGGCGTAGCGAGTTGAGGCGGCGAGCGATTCGCGCAAGCGTTCGATTTCGCTTTCGAGAGGTGCGGTTTCGTCTGAGCGGTTTTGGAGGATCGCCAGTTGCTCGCGGGTTTTGGAAAGTTCGTTTTCGAGGGTGAAGCTGCGGTCCTTCTGGGCCTTTTCGCCCTCATTTAAGCGAGTGTTGAGTGTTTTGAGCGTGTCTTGGGCTTTTTTGAGGTCGGCTTCGAGGACCGAGATTCGTTTGGCCTCGGATTCCAGTGAGTTGCGTGCCGCATTGAGTTCGGATTTGGCCGATTCGAAGGTCGCCTTTGAGACCGAGGCCGATTGGAGTGCTTCGAGTTCGGCCTTGGCGGATTTGAGTGCGGTTTTGGTTTTTTCGAGCGAGGCCTCAAGATTTTTCGGGCGTTCGCTTTGTGGTTTATCGTTTGTGGCGATTGGCTTGGCTGGAGTCGCTTTTTTGCTTGGGCCGCGCATGGACCAGCCGATGTAAATGCAGACGGCGGCGAGGACGACCAACTGGGGTAGGGCCTTGGAAAAGAGAGCGAGAGTTTCAGTCATGATGAAGATTTGGTTGGGCGATGGAAAATGTGTCCGCACCACTTAGCGTTGTGATGCTCTGCTGGTCAACTTCATTGCCAATGAGAATTTATAGGGCATGATGTAGGGGTGATTTTGTTTCTTGGGCGTAGCATGTTGGGATTCTTGATCTACCTCGGCGAGCTGGGGCGATTGGTGGGGGAGGTTTTTACTCCTTTTTCAATGGGAAAATCCGCGGGCGGATCGTGCTTGAGCAGTTGGTGGAAACTGGTTTTCGTTCTCAGTCGGTGGTGATTTTGACCGGTGCCTTTACGGGAGCCGTGCTGGCGGCGCAGGCATTGTTTCAGTTCAAGCCGTTGCACATGTAGACTGGGGGAGGGCCATTGGTGAGCATCGCGATGCTGCGGGAGTTGGGGCCATCCGTGACCGCGTTGATGTTGGCGGGGCGTGTGGGGGCGGCGATGGCTGCGGAGATCGGAACCATGAAAGTGACCGAGCAAATCGATGCGCTGCGGTCGATGGGAGTGCATCCGATTGACTACCTCGTCACGCCGAGATTTCTCGCAATGCTCGTTGCCATGCCATTGTTGATCGCGGAGTCGGCAGCCTTTGGGATTGGTGCCTCGTTGATCGTTGGAACAGCGACGTTCAACGTCAATGGTTCGTACTGGATGTATCAAATGAACCGACACACCGACTGCACGGACGTGTCGATTGCGATGATTAAAGGCGTGGTGTTCGGTGTCCTTATTGTGATCGTGTCTTGTCACCAAGGCTTGAAGGCCGAACAGGGAGCGGTCGGGGTAGGGCGTGGGACCACGCGTGCGATGGTCAATTCCTCACTCGCGATTCTCATCGTGAACTTTTTCCTCACGATGGTGCTGAATCTCGCGTTTCCGGCGCGGGCGGCGCATTAGATCACGTATTCGACGCCAGGTTCTGGTACGATCACCTCGGTATTCGGAAGGCGGCGTTGGATTTCTTGGCGGAACCATTCCACGGCTCCATCATCACCGTGGACCAGGAAGGTTTTCTTCGGAGCGACTTTGACGATGTAATCGGCGATGGCGTCTCGGGTGGAGTGGCCGCTGAAATCGAAGATGCGCATTTCACAGTTGAGCGGAACCGCCGGGTGTGCAGGGTCGAGGACCACGGAATCACCTGGTTTCGCCATGCGGATTTTTCCGCCCGGTGTCTCGGGATCGGCATAACCGACGAAGAACAACCCGTGTTTGGCATTTTCCAAAACTCCTTGGCGAGCAAAGTTGTTGGAGACGGTCTTTTCGGACATCATGCCGCTGGAAAGCGCATAGATGCAACCTGGGTGAAATGGAATGGGCCCCTTGCGTTTTTTGCTGCCCGCTTCGAGTTCCATGTCCTTGAGGAAACGGAAATTTGGTAAGTGGCGGCGCGAAGTTGTGCTGAAGCGGTCGTAAACTTGGGTCATCTTGGTGCTGAGCCCGCCGATGTAAACCGGGGTGTGCTTCGGGATCAGCCCTTCCTTTTTGAAACGGTGAAGCATTCCGAGCACCTCTTGCGTTTTCCCCATCGCGAACACGGGGATCAACACGGAGCCCTTGCGCTCGATGACCCCCTTGATTGCCTCGGCGAATGCGTCTTCCTCCGATTGGCGATTGTAGCTTGGATCGCGGGCTTGTTCGCCGCGCGTGGTCTCGACGATCAATGCATCGACCGTGGACTCGGGAAAAAGTGCGCCTTTTTGCAGCGTGCTGTGCTCAAAATTCACATCGCCGGTGTAAAAGATTTTTTTTCCTTCCGCCTCGATCGTCACTCCGACTGAGCCGAGAATGTGCCCCGCATCGTGGAAAGTGGCCCGCATGGAGCCAGCGGGGTCGAGATCGAACATGCGCTCGATGTTGCGGGTTTCGAAGTTTTCCTCGATTTCGTCCAGCTCGCGGTGTTCGAAGAGCGGATATTCGGAGATCCCGTGCTCGACCCGCTTCGATTGCATGACATTCACCGAATTGTGGAGCATGGCCGATGCAAGTTCGGCGGTTTCAGGAGACAGGAAAACCTTCGCCTGTGGCTGTCCTTGCAAGAAAACCGGCAAGGTTCCCACGTGATCGAGATGGGAGTGAGTGATGATGATCGAGTCCGCCGAGCCCGATTCTAGAAACTCATAGTGAGGTACCGCTTCCGAGCCCTCGTGTTTCGGGTGCATTCCTGCATCGAGTACGACCCGAGCAGACTTGGTTTTGAGAACGTAGGAATTCGCGCCGATACCGGCGTGACGACAGAGACTTTGGAAGATCATGATAAAAACAGGGGCAGCAAGGCTGCTGGCCGACCATGGCGAGAACCACGGGATCTGTCAACCCACCTGCACATGGGGATATTTGGGCGAGCGGCAAGGCGGGTTTCCCGCTCTTGAGCAATGGTTTTTGGACTTTTGGGCCTTTTTGTGGTGGTATCGCGAGACGGCTGTTTTTTCGGTCACGATCCGAGAATTGACGACGAATCATCGGCAAGTAGACTGCCGACCTTGTCGCATCACACTCAACTCGCTGTAGTCGGCGGCGGCCCAGCGGGTCTCCGAGCGGCGGAAGTCGCGGCAACGGCGGGTTTGCAAGTGACACTCTACGATGCCAAGCCGTCGGTAGGACGGAAGTTTCTTGTCGCAGGAAAGGGGGGGCTCAATCTCACCCACGGCGAGGGATTTGATTTTTTCGTCTCGCGATATTCTGGGCCGGATCAGCCTGCAGGGATTTGGCGGAACCTCGTTGGGGATTTCGGCGCAGACCAACTGCGCGCCTGGGCGGCCGAGCTTGGGGTCGAGACTTTTCAGGCAAGCAGCGGGCGGGTCTACCCGGCGGCACTCAAGGCGGCGCCTTTGCTTCGGCGTTGGATTGAGCGTTTGCGCGCGCTTGGCGTGCGTTTTGAAATGGGGCATCGGATGGTCTCGCTCGAACGTGGAACCCCATATCGGCTGGGATTTTCTAATGGAAACTTCGTCTCGTCCGATGCCGTGATACTTGCGCTTGGCGGTGCCTCGTGGGCGAAGACCGGATCTGATGGAGCGTGGACGGCGATGATGGATGCGCTCGGGATCTCCCAGCACCCGCTGAAGCCCGCAAATTGCGGCTGGGAATGTGAGTGGACGGCTGAAATTTTGCAGGAGGCCGAGGGGAAACCGCTCAAGAATCTCCGCGTTCGTGCGGATGAGTTGACCGCCATCGGCGAGTTGATGGTGACCCGATATGGTCTCGAGGGTGGGGCAATTTATCAACTGGGTTCGGTTTTGCGAAGCATGTCGGAGCCTTGGGTGAGCATTGATTTCAAGCCCACCTTCAGCCATGCGCAATTGGTGGCGAAGATGGAGTCTGTGCGACGAGGATTTCTCGCTGAGGCTCGGGTCCGGTGGAAGCTGAGTGAAGCAGCGTGCGCGATCCTTGGACGGAGTGAGTTTTCGGATGCCGAGTCGCTGGCCCGCGAGGTGAAAGACTGTGTGATTCCTTTGACGAGGCCTAGGCCGATCGATGAGGCGATTTCGTCGGCAGGCGGCGTGTGTTGGAGTGAGACCGATTTCACGCTGATGCTGAAAAAGTGTCCGGGGATCTTTGTGGCTGGCGAAATGATCGACTGGGAGGCACCGACCGGCGGGTACTTGATGCAAGGTTGCTTTGCCACCGGCACCCGCGCGGCGAATTCGGCGGTTGAGTGGCTGAATCGCTCGTGATTTTAAGGGCTTTTCAAACTCCGCTCCGAGGCTAAGGTACTATCATTTAATGAATGTTTCGGGGTGGCAGGTCTTGTTGTTGGGTGCGGTGATCGGCTTGTCTGGGTGTCAGCGGTCCCGGGAAACTCGGCCAGCCAAGGCAGTTCCGCTTCGGTCCGACGGCGTCTTGGATTTGCGCTTGATGAGCTTCAATGTGCGTTATGAGAATGTTGAAGACCGGGGCCAGCGAGCTTGGCGCGAGCGGGTGAGTGGGATTGTGCGGATGATTCGGCAGCAGCGGCCAGATTGCATTGGCGTGCAGGAAGCGCTGCATGGTCAGGCTGCGGACCTTTGGTCATCGCTGCCCGATTATGAGTTTTTCGGGGTTGGGCGGAATGATGGGCGGCGGGATGGCGAGTACTCGGGAATTTTCTTTCAGCACGATCGTTTTCAGCGGGATCAGGAAGATAGCGGAACCTTTTGGCTCTCCGATCATCCAACCGTGCCGGGGTCCAAGACTTGGGGAAATGAGATTCCGAGGGTCGCTGCATGGGTGCGATTGATTGATCGGAGCACAGGGCGAGGGTTCTATCTCTTCAACACCCATTGGGACCACCGGAATCAGGAGTCGCGCGAGCGGGCAGCCAAATTGATCGCCATGCAAATCGACCGCCGGAGGCATCTCGATGAGCCCGTTGCACTGGTCGGTGATTTCAATTCGGTCGAGTCAAATCCCGCGATGAAGTATCTAACTGGAAGGGTGACTTCATTGGTTGGTGCTCAGGAAGTTTGGAAAAACGGCCTGGTCGATGCTTATAAGATCCATCATGCAGGTGAGAAAAATCGGCGGACTTTGCATTTTTGGAAAGGCAACCGCGATGGTACCGTCAAGGTGGATCACATTCTCGTGAGCCACGGGGCTACCGTCGAATCCGCCGAGATCCTTTCTGAGAACAAGCCGATGGTGTCAGATCACTTTCCCGTTACGGCACGTGTCTTGTTTGCGCAGGGTCGAGTTCGACCAGTCAATTAGATCAATCCCTGTTCACGGAGGGTTTCCTCCACCTCGTTGTACTCTGGAGCGACGATGCCAGCGTCCCGAATGCGCTGGATTTTCCGCCGCACTCCGACCTTACTGCGAGGTCCTGTGACGAGGTCGGTGACGCCCTCGACGACGAATGGAAGCAACGCTGAAACCCCTAGGATTCCCAGGCCGATTCCAATACCACGACGTGCTCCAGGGTGCATCATGTCACCCAGCAATAACCCCGCTGCGGCACCCAGAAGGGCGGGGGCGGTGAGTGTGCTGTGCTCAATCCACGCTGGGCTTGTGTCGGAATACTCGTCAGTCATGAAACATTGCTAACCTTTTTTCTGCCTTTCGACAACTCCTGAAAATGAAATTGTTGTGTATTCCTGCTTTTCCAACGGGGAGCTTTCCGTCAGACTTCGATCGGATGCTAACCTTTGAAAACACCTATGCACTGATCCTCGCTGGCGGATCAGGGACTCGTTTTTGGCCATTGAGCCGGAATTCGCGGCCCAAGCAACTGCTTGATTTATTCGGAAATGGAACCCTACTCGAACAAACGATTCGGCGCCTCGAGGGTCTAGTTCCATTGGAGAACATCTTGATCCTCACGAATGCCCAGCAGGTCGAATCGGTGCGTGCGATTGCCAGCATGTTGCCGGCGGAGAATATTTTCGCTGAACCCGCCAAGCGGGATACCGCTCCCGCCGTGGCGCTGGGGGTCGGGTTGGTCGCAGCCCGCAACCCTGATGCGGTGATGATGGTGTTGCCGTCGGACCAATTGATCCAAGACACGGCGGCTTATCAGTCGGTGATGCGTGACGCCTTGGCGACAGCCGAAAAATCCGCAGGGCTCGTGACGATCGGCATTCGGCCGACGTGGGCCTGCCCGTCGTACGGCTACATCGAGCGTGGCGAATCCGCACGCATTCCGGGGTTGGAATGTGAACACGCAGCGGTCGAGGTGAAGCGCTTCCGCGAAAAGCCAAGTGCAGAGCTCGCTGCAGAGTTTCTCGCGCAGGGGCAGTTCTCATGGAATGCAGGGATGTTCGTGTGGTCAGTCTCCGCAGTGATCCACCAGCTTTCGATCCATGCGCCGCAGCTCGCCGACTTCATCTCAGAGGTTCGTCAATCGAGGGATATCGACGCCACAGTTACCGCTCAATTTCCCGAGCTTACCCCGATCTCCATCGATTATGCACTCATGGAACATGCGGACCGGGTGCTGAACATCGAGGCGACCTTCGATTGGGACGATGTGGGCTCATGGGTCTCGATCGCCAAGTATCTCGAAAAGTACGGTGCGGACAACCGTTCCAATGAACCGATCAGTGAAATTGATTCTCAGCACAACATCGTCTACAACGCCCGCCCCGGAACGCGCATCGCCTTGCTTGGCGTCGATGATCTCATCGTGGTGCAGACGCCGGATGCTCTGTTGGTTGCAAATCGGCATCAGGCGGATGCGATCAAAAAACTCTCCGACATCCTGCCGGTGGAACTCCTCTAAGAGTCCTTTGCCTGTTAGGTTTTTTGTTTTCTGTAACTTGAAACTCCGTTTCTCTCATTCAGACGTACACTGACCATTCTCCGCATCCGGCGCTCGGCATCGACCATGGTGATGCACGGGTTGGGATTGCTGCGACCGATGATTTTGGCATTCTTGCGCACCCCGTTGAGACGATCGACCAGTCCAAGGTGGATTCGATCGAGAGAATCGCTGAGATTTCGGCACTCCGTAAGATTCGCACGCTCGTGGTGGGGCTTCCGGTTCGGTTGGACGGGAGTGAGGGGACCTCTGCCATCAAAGTTCGGGCCTTCGCGGAGAAGATCCGGATGCGGCTGCCGGATATTCCGCTCGTATTCATGGATGAAAGTCTAACTACGTCGAGTGCCGCGTCTAAGCTCCGTGACGCGGGGCGCAATGCGCGTAAGCAGAGGGCGGTGATCGACCAAGTTGCCGCGATGGAGATCCTAAACTTATGGATGGAGAGGTGTTAGAGTATCATGAGACTCAAACTTACAATCGCTTACGATGGTCGACCTTATAACGGTTGGCAGTCTCAGGCGTGCGGTAATACCGTGCAGGACATCGTTCAGTGTGCGATGGAAGAGGTGGCGAAGCAGCCGCTGCGCTTGCATGGATCGGGGCGTACCGACACCGGCGTGCATGCACTCGCACAGATTGCACACTTTGATGCACCGCCGGAGATATCGATGAATCCCTTCAATTGGGTTCCGGCGCTGAATTGCAAGTTGCCTGCGACGATTCGGATCATGGCATGTGACGAAGTTTCTGCTGAGTTCCACAGCCGTTTCTCGGCGACCGGGAAAATCTATCATTTCGATCTTTGCACTGACCCAGTGCTGCAGCCTCTCAAGGCGGGTTTGGCTTGGCATCTTCCGCGTCAACTGGACGCTGATGTGTTGCGCCAGGCGTTGTCACTCTATCTGGGCCGACACAATTTCCATGCGTTTGCCGCCTATCGGGGTAATGAAACTCCAGAGATCGATTGGTTTAGAACCATCCACTCCGCGGAGTTGGAGACCCTGGATGACGGTTACCGCATCACTTATATGGGCGATGGATTTCTCTACAAAATGGTCCGACTTCTTACCGGCGGTGCCGTTCACGCTGCTCAGGGGCGCATTCGGTTGGATGACTTTGCGGGCTTGCTCGATCAGGGGCCTAGCTTGCCAAGAGGCAAATCACCTCTGTGTGCTCCTGCCGACGGACTTTACCTAAAGCACGTGATTTATGGGTGAGTGAGATGGGTGACGAAATTGTCACCGAATCCAAACAGGCGGCGGGTGTCATGTGTGGTGCCCTTTCGGTGCGGGGCTGGTGCCCTTCGTTGCACTCATGAAAATCGACATCGTTACGGATACCTTCGCGCCGGATGTGAATGGGGTGGCCATGACCTTGGGGCGCTTGACTGACGGATTGAAGGCGCTTGGTCATCGGTTGCATGTGACTCACACCGGTCAGTTTGCGAATGCTGGAGAAACCTGCGTGCAAGCGGTGCCGTTGCCAGGGTATGCGGAAGTTCGCGTGGGGTTGCCCGAGCCATTCAAGTTGCGCAAGCGCTGGCGCAAGCGGCGGCCGGATGTCGTCTATGTTGCGACTGAGAGTCTGTTGGGAAAATCGGCAATCAAGGTGGCAAATTCGCTAGGAATCCCCGTTGCAAGTGGATTTCACACCAATTTCCATCAGTACATGGAGCAATACCGCATGGGGACTTTGCAACCGGTGGCCATGGCCTATCTCAAGCGGTTTCATCAGCGCACTGCATGCACATTGGCACCATCGCAAGAAGTGGTGGATCTATTGCTGGCGGAAGGTTTTGAAAATGTCTATCTACTAGGTAGAGGGGTCGATGCGAACCTCTTCATGCCGGCGAGGCGCTGTGCGGAGCTTCGTGCGGCGTGGGGGGCGAATGAAGAGGTGCCAGTGGCCATGGTGGTCGGCAGAGTTGCGGCAGAGAAAAATCTCGAGCTCGCGATGCAGACATTTGACCATTTGCGTCAGTTGGTCCCCGAGCTGCGGTGCGTCGTAGTGGGTGATGGTCCGCTGCGTGAGAGGTTGGCTGAAAAACATCCTTGGGTTCATTTCACGGGTGTCCAGCTTGGTGATGACTTGGCACGGCATTATGCCTCAGCGGATGTTTTATTGTTTCCCAGCGAGACCGAGACATTTGGAAATGTCGTCTTGGAAGGCATGGCGAGTGGGTTGGTCATCGTGGCCTATGATTATGCAGCCGCTTCGCTGCATCTGAAGTCTGGTAACAATGGAATCAGCGTCTCCAAGGGCGATGTGCCAGGCTTCCTCGCAGCAGCCGCACAGGCCATCACCATGCGCCCCGATCATCCCGTTCGTCTTGCCGCCCGTGAATCTGCTGCCAAGGTGGGTTGGGATCAAGTGGTCCGTGATTTTGAATTTCGATTAAAATCGATCACTCTCAAAAAAGCTCATCAAATCATGCTGTCCGAAAAAATTGCAAAACGCCCGAAGCTCCGCTGCAGGACACTGATTCTGTCAGACATCCATCTGGGCACGTATGATAGTAAAGCAAACGAGGTGGTGCACTTTCTCAAGCACATCCAATGTGAGAAGTTGATTCTCAACGGTGACATTATCGACGGTTGGGCGCTCAAGCGCGGTGGCAAGTGGAGCGGGCGGCATAGCAGATTCATCCGCAAGGTGTTAAAAATGATGGAGCGTGACGATATGGAGGTGGTCTATCTACGTGGAAATCATGATGATATTCTCGAACGGTTTTTGCCACTGGCCTTTGGGCGACTGCAATTCACCAAAGAGCACATTCATGTGACTCAGGCAGGCAAGCGTTACCTCGTCGTTCATGGTGATGGATTTGACAGTGTCTCGACGAATCATAAGTGGGTCGCATCCATTGGGTCGGTCGGCTATGATTTCTTGCTGATGGTAAACCGGATTTATAATGTTTGGCGGGCTTCGCGAGGTAAGGACTATTATTCGATCAGTAAGCAGGTGAAGGCCAAGGTGAAATCTGCGGTGAGCTTTGTGGGTCGTTACGAAGAGCTACTTCAGAATCTGGCCCATCATAAAAAATGCGATGGCATCATTTGTGGCCATATTCATACGCCCGACGACAAGCAGGTGGGTGAGATTCACTACCTAAACTCAGGCGACTGGGTGGAGAGTCTAACGGCCATTATTGAGCACACCGACGGTCGGATGGAATTGGTTCAGTATGATTCTTTCATCAAGGCATTGGTAGAATCGGGGCCCCCACCGGCTGATGCTGGATTGGTGATTTGATTTCTTGATTGTTCAAATTGTCGGGTTGCTCGTGGCAAGCATTGGAGTTAGGGGTAGGGCATGCGATTGAGTTTGCCAGAACGGACGATTGAGTTTCCTAGGCGTCCGATGGTCATGGGTATTGTCAATGTGAACGATGATTCGTTCTCGGGCGATGGGACTTTGGATTTTGGTCAGGCGATCGCCCAAGCCCGTGGGCAGGTCGAAGCGGGAGCGGATGTGATTGATGTGGGAGCCGAAAGCGCACGGACCAATCGGTCGGCGGTGCCGGTGGCGGAGGAGGTCCGTCGGTTTGCCGGGTTTATCGATCGCTGGGACGAGGTCTGGCAAGGGGTGGCTCCGCGCGATCAAAGCCAAGTTTGGCCTCCCATTCTGTCCGCGAATACATGGCGTTCTGAGGTGGTGGAGCGGATTTTGCCGTCAGGAAAAATTGAGGTACTGAACGATATGGGCGGCTTGCCCGATGATCGAAATGCGCGGTTTTGCGCTTCTTATGGTGCAAGTTTGTTGGTGATGCATAGCGTCGGCGAACCGAAGGTCCCGCATTTTGAGCAAAAGTGGTGCGATATCATGGGCGAGATGGAGCGGTTTTTCGATGAGAAAGTTCGTCTCGCAGAGGACGCGGGTCTTGGTGGGGATGCATTGATTTTGGATCCTGGCATCGATTTCGCAAAGCAGCGGGCTGACAATTTGACGGTTTTCCGCGAGTTGGAGCGTCTTCAGCATTTTGGGCGGCCAGTGCTCGTTCCTGTCTCGCGCAAGACTGTCATCGGTGAAGTGTTAGGAATCTCAGATCCTTCGGCGCGGGATGCCGGGACGGTTGCATGCATCAGCGCGTGCATGGTCCGAGGCGCACAAATTTTTAGAGTTCATGACGTTCACGCCGCGTGGCAAGCGGTCAAGACGCTAGCGGCGGTCTTGAAGGATCGCTTCTAAACATGACAAGCGCGCGACTTTCAAGCCGTTCGTTAGACTATTCTTCCAGTCGGATGGCGGTTGATCTGCCGTGAGCGTCGAGTCCCTCGATGCGAGCAAATTCCTCCACCACCGAGAGCGATTTTCGGACAGATGCCTTGTCGAGTCGGACGATGCTCGTGCGGCGCTGGAATTGGTCGGCGCGCAGGCCAGAGAACGATCGTGCAGCTCCTCCGGTTGGTAAGGTGTGGCTGGGGCCAGCGAGGAAGTCGCCGACTGCGACCGGTGAGTCGTTTCCAAGGTAGATCGCACCGGAGGTTCGGATCAATGGCAGCCAGCGATCCTCCTCGGTGGTGATGAGCGAGAGGTGCTCGGGGGCGAATGTGTTGGCGATGGCCACGCCCTCGGCAAATGATTTGACGTGGAGAAGGAAGGTTCCACGTTTCAGAACGTCGCGAATGATCTTTGCGCGCGAGAGACTTGGGAGTTGGCGGTCGATGGCTTTGATTACCTTTCCTAGTAGCGCTTTCGAGTCGGTGGCAAATCCCACCACGCTGTCACCGCCGTGTTCGGCTTGCGCGAGAATGTCAGCAGCGATGAACTCCGGGTTGCCGGTTTTATCGGAGAGGATGAGAATTTCGCTCGGTCCTGGGAGGAGGTCGATCGAAACGGCCCCCACGAGTTGGCGCTTCGCCTCAACGACAAAGCTATTTCCAGGGCCGAAGATGCGTTCGACTGGGCGGATGGTTCGGGTGCCAAGGGCGAGTGCGGCGACCGCTTGAGCGCCACCGACGCGGATGGCTTCGGTCACACCTGCAGCCTTCAGAGCATAGAGCAGTGCTGGATTCACCACGCCAGTTGGCCCGCAGGGGGTTGCTGCAAGGATTTCTGGGACACCGGCTGCTTGGGCAAATCCTGCAGTCATCAGGGCGGTGGAGACCAAGGGTGCCTTGCCCCCGGGGATGTAAACTCCGACGCGATCGAATGGCGTGAAGCGTTCACCAACGGTGGCACCTTCGCCATTTCTTGCCGACCAGTCCTTGCGTAGGCTCCGCTTTGCGAAGTTCCGAATGTTTTGCAGGCTGCGCGCCACGGCGATCTTGGTCGCTGGGGTTACGGCGGATTCTGCGGCTGCGAATTCTGCCTCGCTGATGAAAAGTTTCTTGGGGGTCAGCTTAGCACCATCAAAGCGCTGGGTGAATGTGACCAATGCCTCATCGCCACGGGCTGCTACTTCGGCAATGATTTCCGTCACCAAATCGCGGACTCCGGTCGTGGGCAGGGCACGGCGGTTCAGACGGCGAACAAAGGATGCGTAGCTAGGGTCTTGGTGACTAAGGACTTTCATGCGTGGCTGGGGCAGGACTATGGCTGTGGGAGCATCATTCGCCAAGCTCGATCCGCAGGGAATACGCTCGAGGCCATTCAGTGGTTCCGATTGAATGCCGATCAATGCGATTGCGGTCCCAAGGCGAGCGGAGTATCACGCGGAGGTGATTTTCGCGAATTTGTTGGTTTGGTTTGATGCGGTTGCACGTCGTGGTGATGATGCAATGGCCGTGGACGAGTGGTTGTTAGAGGTGGCGGAGCTGCCGGTTTTGCGGGTTTATGGGTGGTTGGGTGACTGGGTGAGCGTCGGGTACTTCGGGGAAATCGCTTCGGCTGAGGAGAAATTTCCAGGGGTGAATTTGGTGCGGCGGTGGACAGGGGGTGGGATGGTGGATCATCGGCGGGACTGGACGTACACGCTGGTCGTGCCACAAGGCGAGGGGATTGCGCAGCGGCGTGGGGGCGAAAGCTACCTCCAGATTCATGATGCGCTTGCAGGTTGTCTCAATGCCGAAGGGATATCGACCCAGTTGAGCGCTGGTGCGGACCAGACGGGGGACGCGTTGTGTTTTGAAAACCCGGTGGGCCATGATTTGATCGGGGCGGATCTGCGCAAGCTCGCTGGAGCAGGTCAACGGCGATCACGATCGGGGTTATTGCACCAGGGATCGGTGGGGGTGAGTTGCGGCGATGAGCGGTTTTCGCGGGAGCGTACCGAGTCATTTGCGCATCGCTTGGCGGCTCATTGGAGCGTTACGGAGTTTCATCCAGATCCACAAGACATCGAACGCCGCGTGGTAGCGAGATATGCTAATGAGACATGGACGCGGCGGCGGTGAGCTTCTGATAACTGCATTTCACAGCGGACCTGCGTTTCTCATGGCATGCACATTTGCAATGCATCGCCGATTTGGGCCGCCATGGCGGGTTTGAGCAGCAAAAGGATTTTCAATTGTGCCGGATGAAGCGCGCTGATTTGTGAGATGAGCTCGGCGGCTGAGTCGTCTGTTAGGGTTTCGAGTGGATTGCCAGACTCTTTGAATTTCTGATTTGTTAGAAAAGGGAGAATTATATTGGCCGACATGAGCGAGGTGGGTGAGAGACGGCGGACCGATAAGATGTCGATGCTGTTAGGTTCAGGTAGGAGAAAACTTGAATTTGATTTGTTCTCCTGCCACTGCTTCCAAGTGACTTCTTCTTGCTCTAGCGTGAGGGTGCATAAATTCCATGGTTGTGCGGGGATCGTCGAATCAAACAACCATTGGTCGGCTGAAATGAACTCGTGAATGGTATGGCTTTCGAGGGTGTCAATGCAGGTTTTCCCCGCGGATCTCGGGTGTTGTGCGGAATTGAGTGCCTCGATGAAGATCGATGCGGCCTGCACGAGGTTTTGGTTCAATCGCTGCATAGCCTGTCTGGATTGCACGCGATCGAGGCTCAATGCTTCAACCAGTGCGTCGTGGTACCATTTATGCTGGGATCTTCGGAGATCGAAACAAGCATCACGGGTGGCCGCCTGCCCGGTAGAATCGATTTTGGCGGCCTTGAAATCATCGACAATCCAGCTGATTTCTGCCCGAGTGATCCCCATGCCACAGCGCATCGTGTAGGCTTCCTCCGCCGAGGCTGATGGTCTCAAATGGGTGCTTAGGTGGCGGATTCTCGTGGGTGAAATGGGTTGATCCCACTCAGGCGGGTGGTTCGCATGTGCCGCGATGTTTGCCTGCCAAATGACGGTGCCGATGGTTACGCTAGCAAAGGCACTCCAGATGGTTGGAAATCTGAGATGCGCCGTCATGATGAAGAAGCGACCCTGAGCTTAATCCACGTTTGATCGTCCCGCCAATTGATTCCGATCCTTTCTTCTTGGCAGGGACGCTTGACGGGCTTGAATGGGCGCATCTTGGACACCACGATGATTTATCCGCCCGTTGAGCATTGGATCTGGCTGATTCCCGCTTTCTTTGTTGGTGCGTGCATCGGTTCCTTTCTGAACGTGGTCATTTATCGAGTGCCGCTTGGGCTTTCGGTCAATTCTCCCAAGCGATCGTTTTGTCCATCGTGCAAGAAGCCAATCCCCATGTGGTTGAACTTGCCGTTGATCAGTTGGTTGTCGTTACGTGGGAAATGCAAGGAATGCAGGGCACCGATCGCTTTTCGCTACTTTGGGGTGGAGCTGCTAACGGCCGTTTTGTTCACGGTGGTTTGGTGGTTGTTTGCATCTTCATCCTTTGCCGTGGTCCCATTGCTGTGGCTCTTGATTGCGTTGCTGGTTGCAATCACCTTCATTGATGCCGAACACCTGATTATCCCGATTTCGTTCACTTGGTCGGGAGCGGTTGCGGGCTTGATCGCATGTGCACTCTGGCCGCAATTGCCGGTGCTTGCCGGCGAAATGGGGAGTGCGCTTTCTGGAGTGATTCATGGGGCAATCGGTTGGGTCGTGGGTTTTGTGGGTCTTTGGAGTGTGGTGGAATTGGGGAAAATCGCCTTTGGTAAGAGGTCCATGAAGTTCGATAAGCCGGTGGCGTGGTCACTGAGGGAGCCTACCCACGATCTTGAGCCGATGCATTTTGTGATCGGCGATGACTTGATCCCGTGGTGGGATATTTTTTCGAGGAAGACGGATCGCCTTCTCATAGAAACGACGGCGATCGAAGTCAGTGGGGAGCCCGTGGGTGGTGGTTCATTGATGATTCGTGACACAGAAATCGAACTGCCTAATGGAAAGATCTATCAGATATCGGAGATGAGTTCGTTGGCGGGACTCGCAACGTCGGCGGTGATTCCTCGTGAGGCGATGGGGATGGGAGATGTGCATTTGTTAGGGATGATCGGCGCGTTTTTTGGGTGGGGTGGCGTGTTGTTCACGCTTTTTGCTTCATCGATTTTCGCGATCATCGCCGCAGTAATTGGGCGCATCGGGTTCGGCCGACAACTGCCGTTTGGTCCATTTCTTGCGATGGGCGCGGTGGCTTGGATGGTGGGAGGCTGGCGGCTTTGGGAGTGGTACATAAACGCAATTGCACCGCTGGGTGCGCCCTAAGATAGCAATGACGGATCCGAAAAAAACTGGGAACTGGAGTGCGAGTTCGGACCTTGCCCGCGCGATTCTTTATGATCGTACGGAGCGCCGTAAGTGGCTTTTTGGAATGGCACTGGTGCCCCTCGGGATGCTTTTGATCGGACTTTGGGTGATCGATGGATGGCTCTGGGATAGCGTTTGGCGGGTTGCGATTTGGTGGGGTGCTTGCGCGTTGGTGACGGTTTTCGCAATGCTTTTCGCGCTTTACGATGCGCTTGCCGTGATTCGCGAGGAGCGGTCGAAGAAGGATTGAATTTGTGCTAGGATCAACGGGATCAGCTGTGGTGATACCTGACTAGGTGCTGGTCATTGTGCATTCGTTCTGTTGCAATATCGGGATGGAAGATATTGACATCGCAGCGAGCTTCACCCGACCGGTGATCTATCAGCTCATGGTGCGAACCTTCGGGAATGCCAATGAAACTCGAAAAATCGGCGGGACGCTTTTGGAAAATGGCTGTGGAACGTTTTCTGACATCAATGAGAGGGCACTTGTGTCTCTGCGAGAGATGGGTTTCACCCACTTGTGGCTAACGGGTGTGATCGAGCAAGCAAGCGGTACGGCATATCCTAACAGGCCTGCCGACGACCCGGATGTCCTGAAGGGAATTGCAGGTAGTCCTTATGCAATTCGAGATTACTTCGACGTTTGTCCTGACTACGCAATCGATCCGGAGAATCGGCTCGGCGAGTTCAAGGATTTGGTGGCCCGTTGCCATGCCTTCGGATTCAAGGTCATTATCGATTTTATCCCGAATCATGTTGCACGATCGTATGCTTCGGATGTCATGCCCGATTGGTCATTTGGTGAGGACGATCGGAAGGATGTTTTTTTTGATCGTGATAATCATTTTTTCTACCTTCGCTCTGATGATCCTGGAGGTGGTCCACCATTGAAGTTGCCGACAGCGGATTTACTAGGCTGCGATGGCCGCTTTGTGGGCGAGTCGGAATATGGAAGAGTTACAGGAAACAATGTGATTTCGTGGGCCCCTTCACGCGACGATTGGTACGAGGTTGTAAAACTCAATTATGGACATGACTTCACGAAAGGTCGGGATACTTCAGCACTGCCAAGCGAAAACTCAAAGCTAACGGAAGTCCCGAAAACATGGAGGTTCATGGATCGGATTATCGCTTACTGGCAGGAGCTTGGAGTGGATGGGTTTCGGGCGGACATGGCGCATTTGATTCCGATGGAATTTTGGTGTTGGTCAGTGAAGCGTGCGCGAGCGAGGGATGGTCAGGTATTTTTTTGTGCTGAGGCTTATGACAATGATCCCGCAAAATTGACGGATGGCCACGTTCTTGATGAACTGCTGAAAGCTGGGTTCGATGCAGTTTACGACGATCCAACGTACGATGTGCTAGAGGGTATTTATGATTCCGGGAAATGGGCAAATGACCTTGAGCCATTAATTTTCACGGGCGAGCGCTTTCACCGTTCATTGCGGTACGCAGAGACTCACGATGAAGTTCGCCTTGCGAATCCCCGCGAATGGGGCGGTGTTGGGATGGCGGTGGGTAAACCGGTATCGGCTGTGCTGTTCGCGATGGGGAGAGGGCCGGTGATGGTTTATCATGGACAAGAAGTTGGCGAACCTGCTGTTGGCGCGGAGGGCTTTTGTGGTGACAATGCCCGCACAACGATTTTTGACTACTGGTCGATGCCGGAGTTCACCAAGTGGGTCAATGGTGGCAGGTTTGACGGTCAGTTTCTCAGCGAATTACAGGTGTCGCTGCGTCGCTGGTATGGTCGACTGCTAAGGGTCATCGGAGAACCTGCATTCACGCGGGGCGAATTTTATAGTTTGAATCACGCGAACCGAGGCAATTCAGAGTTTGGTCGTATCGACTGCGAATCGGTTTCAGGACACTGGATTTATGCGTTTATTCGACACGATCGAGTTATAAGGCAATCTTTTCTCGTAGTAGTAAATTTTCATCCCGATACCTCGCTTGAGGTTGTGGTTTCCATTCCCGAGGACGCTTGGAAGTTCATCGAGCGCGATGAGCAGCACCCATGGACTTTTGTGGATCGACTCGGACAAGAGTGGGTTGGTCAGTCAAATGGCAACCACCTGCGGCTGCCTTGCCTTGGTGCTTGCAGCGCGGTGATGCTAGAGATCGTTGAGTGAGGATTTTTTCGAATAGATGTTATCCGTGGCATCCTCAAAAACGTGTTGAATCATCCGTAATATCTCGGCGGGCGAGTGACCATTTTCGCGGAGGGTTCGGATGGAGCATGCATCGGCTCGTTTTGCGAGGCGCTCGCCTGCGTCGTCAAGCACGAGAGGGTGATGCAGGTAGATTGGTTCCTGCAGGCCCAGAAGCGCTTGAAGCGTGCGATGAACGTGAGTGCAGGCGAGTAGGTCTTCGCCTCGGGTAACGTGAGTGACGCGCTGAAAGGAATCATCTACGACAACTGCGAGGTGATAGGCGCAGCCAATGTCCTTGCGAGCGAGAATGACGTCACCTAACAGAGCCGGAATCACTGGGATGACTCCATGGCGTAGATCGGTGAAAGTCAGTGGTCCAGCGATCAGGCCCGCTTTTTGCGAGTCGAGTCGCCATGCGAATGGTGTGCCAGACGCCATTTTTTTGGATTGTTCGGCTGTACCTAGTTTCTGGCAGGTTTTTGGATAGATTTGCCCGCAGTTCCCATGCGGTGCCGCGCCCATACGGATCCATTCATCTTGAATCTCTTTGCGGGTGCAAAAGCACGGGTAGATCAATTCCATTTTTTGGAGTGCTTCGATCGCTGCTTCGTAGGCGAAGGAGCGTGAGGATTGCCGCAGAGTTACTTCATCCCAAGAAATGCCAAGCCATTGGAGGTCGTCCTCGATCTCTCTGTAGAATTCTTCACGAACGCGTGGGCTATCGATGTCCTCGTGCCGCAGGAGAAATACTCCATTTGCTGATTGGCGAGCGATGGAGTGAGCAACTTTGGCCGCTAGGACATGCCCAAGATGTAGCCGTCCCGTAGGGCTGGGTGCAAATCGAGTGCGGACGGTCATATGAATGGTTTTCGCACTTCAAATCATCAAGCGCAAGCCGCCTGATTCGTTTGCGCCCGATGTCGTAGCTGTGATCTTTGAGGTTCTCGTGGAAATTCCGTAGCCCGTAAAACTGACACTCTAAATAAAGTTGTCCATGGTCGTCATGATTTTGCGGGACCACTTCAGTCCGACCGGTGTGCTAGGGTGCGGGTGGTTTGACTTTGGCGGGAATGTCGAAGAAGCGGCTAATGCTGATGGGCTTCGAGGAATGGCTGCCATCGAACATGAATACGAAATTGCGCCGTCCGGGCCGATGGCCCCAGACGCTGGAGTAGACGAGTCGTGCCTTGCCGACCACCACGGTGGCAACCTGAATCGGTAGATCGAGAACGTCATTCTGCCAGGATGGATCCGAGATGTTCTTGTCGAGTTTGGAGTCGAGGGCGAAGGACTTGCCACCTAGTTTTACGGACAGTGCCTGCTTGGAGAAATTGAAGAGCCGGTAGTCGCCGGCGCGGCTGCTTGTACTGGAGATGTCGTAGGTGACGATCTTGAGCGTGGTGTTCTCGGATTTCAGGCAGCAGAGCAGCACCCGCTTTGCATTGGGCGGAAGGTCCACGAATGCGGCAGGCGCTGGCAGCGGAGGTTTCGCGACGAACTCGGCTGCAGAGGCACGCAGAACGAAGCGAGGGGGGCCGATATAGGTCACGGGTTGGCTAAGGCCCGTGGTGTTGGCTTGGAACGGGACGGCGGCTTTGCCATCGAAGAAGAAAAGGCCGTCCACGGCTTCATCCAAGGCGATGGTGAGGATCTCGGTTTGAACAGAGGGTTCCTGGGCGAGTGAGGAAACCGTCAGAAGTCCTAACAGCAAGGCGATTCGAGGGATCATGAGAGTGAGGTAATCTATAGTTCAGCGGAGTTCAACCAGCGGAATGAAACGAGACGGTAGGCGCGACCGAAGGTTTTGTTGGATTCGGAAGTGAGCTCGGTGGCTTTGAGGTGGTTGGCGTCCTTGGGGTCGACGTAGTCGCTGGAGCGTTGGACAAACGACTCGCACCAGGCTCGAGCCAAGACCTTTCCGCTTGGATCGAGAGCTTCGCCACAAGTGCGAATCCGGAAATAATCCGAACGCACTTGAAGCACGGGGGCAAGCGACTGGAGCAAGTCACCTTGCATGAGATAGGACGCGCTGCCCACTGCCTCGCTTTCACCTGCCGCAGCGGCGGAGAACTGGCTGCCATTGGGCGTCCCGGCAGTGCCACCGACGGTGCTGGGCAGGCTGACGGAAATCGATTTGCCGCCGATGGTGCCGGTCTTGGTATTGTTAATGGTAAGATCCAGGGCGGCCTGAAGCGCACCTTTGCGCTGCTGGTCGGCAGTGCCTTTCGGGTTGCGGTTCACGAATTCCCCCATGGACCGGAACGGGCCGCGCTGCTTGACTTCTTCGACGATCGCTTCGGCAAGCAAATCGAGTTCACTGCCGGGACTGCCGGAGGTAAGGGTGCGCCATCCACGCCAGAACTCCGGGTCGGTGCCTGAGGCGCCTCTCTCATAAGGGGCCATGGAGAGGGCGTGACCGAAACGATTGAAACGCACTCCGGTGGGATTTTCCCAGGAGAGCTTGCTCCAACTGTCGCCCATGGGGCTGACCGTGGGAAGCTGGGATGCCGTCAGCGAGGAAAGAACGGCTTTCCACGCGGTTTTGGAGGTGGAGTTCACGTTGAATGCTCCTTTGACGAGGATGCGGGCGGCGATGGCTTCGGGTGCCCGGATGTCGCTCTCCTTGATGATCTTGTCAATCGAGGTGTCACCCGAAAGCGGGGAGAACATCATGCGGGGATTGGGAAGGGTGCTATTGCCGGAGACGAGGTCCTTGTAATTGAAGACCGAGTCAAAACTCGTCCCCGAGGAGGCTTTGTAGTCGATGCCGAGGCTGGAGAAGAAAAATTTATCCCAGAGCTTCTTGTTCACCTCATAGGAGGTGTCAGCGATGGTTAGACCGCTTGTGCCGCAGAAGTCGCTTACAAAAGTGGCAGCGAGTGGAATCCGCGGATTCGCGTAGGAGTTCCCGACGACGAAGCCCGGTTCGAAATTGTAGCGGGAAAGCTGGGCGTGTTGAAACTGGCCGATCGACACGAGCGGGCCGCGTGGGATGTCGTAAACGATCGAGTGGGCTTGGCCAGTCGGGGTATTAGAGGGTCCGCTGAAGCCGCTGTAGCGAGTCGCATCGCTGATCTGCGGTTCTGGTTCGGCCTTGCCGCCCTCGCCGATGAGACCTCGGTTGGGGAAATCGTTCTTGCCGTCGCCGATCACCCCTGCGGCCGCCTCGTCGTGCCAACCCCCGATGAGGTTGGAATTGAAGTTCCAGCCCTCGCGCTTTTTGTTGACCACCCGGGATCCATCCCAAGAGGGCATGGCCACCGCGGTGCGGGGGTTGGTGTCCGCCCAGCCGCGGATGCGTTGGTCGGAGGCGTTTGCCTGAAGCTGCGTGGTGGTGCGGTTGAAAAAGGACCACGTGGCGATGTGAGGGACGTATTTGTCCCCGGCTATGTCCGCGATGGGGAATTTTTCCTTGGAGGTATTGTCCGTGGCTCCACCCTTCCAACCGGAGAGTACGGGCTCGGGGACTGGGACTTCGGCGTTTTGTGCACCGTTCCAGAGATCGGTGGTTCGGAAGAGAACATTGCCACCCGACTTCATGGTGAACCAGGTAGAAGCGTATTTCTCGGTATCAAAGCCGGGAAACTGAGTGGCGAAATCATCCTCGCCAGAGCCTTTCACAAGGGTGTCCTGAAGGGTGACGCCAGCGAACCAAGCGTTGTGTCCTTCTGGAATCTCACGAACTGCATAGATTTCCTCGCCCGCGTCATTCACGGTTTTGTAGGTGAGATCGACCACGAAAGCGCCCTTTTCGCTCCAGGCAGATTTCAGTCTCTTGGCCCCCGGAGTTTTCAGTTCGATTTGCTCGGTCACAGAGAACAGCCGCGTTTCGCCGGGTTGCAGATCGACCGGCCCGGTCTCCATGGAGAAATAGCGCCCACCGGTTGGATTCGTGTCCGTGGGCATGTCGCCGCCACCCGCGCCCCATTCCCGCCGCAACCACAAGCGCGTAAGCCGTCCGTCTGCGCCGCCGGGTTTGGAATAGTTGAAGCGGAAGAACGGGTAGATTGCCCAGTCGAACTTGAAGCTCTGGGCCTTGATGGTGACGTTGTAGGGATTCCAGATGCCGATGAGAGGCTTGATTTCCACTTGTGCCTTGTAAAGCGCGGGTGGGCCTGGCTTGGCGAGCGCGGACTTCAAGCGGAATCCCATTTGCAGCGTCGAGATCACCGGTGCGACCGAAGTATTCGTGTGTTGTAGATCGTTTTGAAACTGGCCCGCATAGCTGTTGGTATACGGCAGCCAGCTACGAAGCCGGATGTCGGACCAAGGTGTCGGATAAAGCCCGACGGCGGGGATCTGCTGGTCACTGACGTTCTGCCACAGGGTGGCGTAGTTCCAAAGGGTGCCCCAGTTAGGCCCGACCTGCACGGTGCCGTCCCTGCTAAGCGCGTCGCTGAAGAAAAACTTTTTTGCGTCTTGCGCGGGTTTAACCGTCTTGTCGTGCGTAAATCTGGCAATCGTTGCGCCATTGTAAGTTTCTTGGGCCGGAGTTCCCGCGCCGAAGTAGTTGAGCGAGTAGTTTTTGGACTGCTGGGATTTGTCGAAAATCAGCGACAAGTCGACTTTCATGCCGCCATCGACCACATCGGTGGGTAAGCCGAAGCCGCCGGTCGTCAGATCGTTCAGATACTCGGTGGGGACGTCGGGGTTGCTGGTGGCGAGCGAGGCGGTTTCCATGGAAATCAGCGACTGCTTGTTGACCGCGCTACCGGCTCCGAAATTCTTCCAAGTGTCGCCGAGGCTGGTCAAACCCGGTTCGAGCGGGGCTTGAGAGCGGGTGAGCTTCTCGCGATCATTGGTCGTCTGGGCGGTGGGAGCGGAGAGATCCACGCGTGCCTTGGTGCCCTCGTCGCTGATCCACCAAGCGTATCGTCCCTTATTGTTTCCCTGCGTCAGATTGACGACCGGGGCGAGTAATTCCACCTTCGTGGTGGTGTCGGGCTTGAAGTAGGTGCCAAGCATCAGGGCATCTCCCTTGTTCCACTCCGTGGATTTGGTAAGGGACTTGGCGGGATCCGGATTTAATCCGCTAACGAGCCAGTTGACGGTGGAATCCTTGGTCTTGGTGGCAGGGTCCAGGTTCTTGACGTTCACCGCGCCGGTCCAACCGGGGTTCGCGGGGGGGGTGGTTGAGCTACCGAACGGCATTTCCGAGGTGAAGGTGACGCGCTGGTCCAGTCCGGTCTGTTTCTGAAGTTCGCCAATCGCGATCATCATGGCCATCTTCGCGTTGGCCCGCGCGACCATTTGGGAGTTTGCGAAGCCCGATGATCTCAGTGTAATGGAGCTTAATGAAAGCAAGCCTACGGCGATCACGGTGAGCAGGATCATGAGCGATAACGTCACCACAAGTGCGAATCCTCGCCTCATGGAGGGCGGTAAAGGAGCAGTTGCAGGAGCTGGAAGGCGGGCTTTCATTGAGTTGGATTCAGAGAGTCATTCCGAGAAACTGACTTGAGAAGGAGGGCTGGGCCTTTGTCCTCTGAGACCGGTGCCGGATCGGAATCGATAAGCGGTCATGGTTGAATAGACGGGTTTTGAATGTCTTTGTGATGGCTAGTATCGCTGGGGATCGGTCCCTGACAGCTAGAATCAAAGTTGTAGTTGCAACGTCATTACGCTGACACGCTGCCATTGAGTTGCAACTGTTCCAATTTGCATGATTTATGCAAAATCATATACAATTTGAATATTTGCGCCTTCGCTGCCGTCATCATGCCCTCCGTGGAACTGGCCGAAGCAACTCTCAGTCAGCGGCTCGGTAGGCCCCGCCGACGATCGTGAGGGAGCTATCCCGTCATTGCGAGGGTGTCAAAATTTTTGTGTAAGTTCAGATTCGCTGATTGAGGTTAGTGGGAGGTTGGCATGCGGTCGGCAAACTCGATGGCGAACCGATTTAGGGCATCGCGCCAGTTCGGCACGGGCT